>WNGG01018963.1_pt1 | contig 17214 bp, 17 predicted proteins | sample 5400661 | NCBI WGS metagenome assembly WNGG01 (sample SAMN13153372, study PRJNA577476) | soil metagenome | isolation source: 100 cm soil or saprolite under Garry oak tree replicate 1 | place: USA:California | collected 2016-06-15 | reverse complement strand
CCGGCGGCGCGCGGCGGGGGAGGTGGGGCGGGCTTGGCCGCCACCTTCTGGACGCCGGCGGGGACATTGGACACGTGGCTCTGTTGGGCTGGCTTCACGGGTTCGGGCCGGGCGGGGGCAGCGGTGGGAGGGGGAATCGGTGCGGGCGCGGCGGCGGCGGCCGGCTCGGGCCTCCGCTCGACCTCGGGGGCCGGGGCGGGCGCCTGCGCGGCCGGGGCCGGGGCGGGCGCCGCCTGCGCGGCGACAGGCTCTGGAGCGCGGACCGGCTCCGGGCGGATCTCGGGCGGCGGCGTCGGCACCGGCGTGGCGCGGACCTCGGCGGCGGGCGGCGGAGGGGGCGGGGGCGGGGGCTCGGCGTGCTCGCCGAGCGGCTGCCCATCGGGTCCCAGGGTATCGGCCTTCTTGCGGCGCAGCACTACGCCGCTGGCGGACGCCTTGGGGGCCGTCGCCTTGGGAGAACGCTCGCCGCGGAACTTCTCCGTCACCGCCTGGGCTTGATCGTCCTCCAGCGACGAGGAGTGGCTCTTGACGTCGTACTCGTGCGCCTTGAGCCAATCGACCATCTCCTTGTTGGAGAGGCCGAGGTCCTTCGCGAGATCGTACACGCGCTTCTTCGCCATCGTTTCCCTTGTCCTGCCCTGTCGGGGGCCCCCGGGAGGCCTCCGAGGGGCCTGCCTCTTTAGTCTGCCCTGACTGTTACCGTCAAGCGAGCCAGCCGAGCAGCCGATCCAACACCGGCTCCGGGGCCCGCCCTCTCAAAGCGCGCGCGATGCGGCGTCCCTGGACCGCCTTCTTCGCGCACTCCGGGTCGCGGCAGAGATAGCAGCCACGTCCCGGTCCCGGTCCAGGGCCTACCTCTCCGCCCCGGACCGACAGCCTCAGGAGATCACGCTGCGGCCTCGCTGCCCTGCACCCGACGCAGCGACGCTGCGGCTCGTGTGGGCGGATACGACCGGCCCGCCTCCCGCGCACCACGTGTTTTAACCGCCCTGCGCGGCCGATGCACCACTCTCTGCGGCACGTTTCGCGTCGATGTCCGCCTTGAGCCGAGCCTCCTCCTGCAGGTAGTGCTCCACGGCGGTCTTCACCTGCCGTCCCTTCTTCACCCCCAGCCCGGTCGTCTCGCCGAACTTCACCACGTCGGGCTCGTTGTGGATGTCCTCGACGGTCTTGTACCCGGCGTTCGCCATCTGCTCGATGTTCCGTTCTGAGATGCCGCGGACGCGCAGCAGTCGCTCCGCCTGCGTCAGCTCGCTGGGATGGCGGCGCGCCTCGGCCTGGCGGGCCTCCTCCCGCTCGCGGTCCATGCGGGCCAGCTCCTCCTCGTCCTTGCCGATCTGGTCGCGCGCGGCCGCCAGGTACCGCTCGACGTTATCCGCGGTTATTCCGGGCATCTGGAGCAGGACCTCGGTGGAGGCATTGGCGAAGTCCTTGGCGCTGCGGAACCCGTGCGCGTAGAGCAGCTCCACGGTCTGCTCCGGCAGCCCGATGGCCGTCAGGCTCCGCTGGGCGAACTCGCGCAACTCCTTCACGCGGCTCTCGCTGTTGATGTCCAGCTTCCAGCCGGTGAGCTGCGCCGCCAGGCGAACGTTCTGCCCGCGGCGGCCGATGGCGAGCGAGAGCTGGTCGTCGGGGACGATGATCTCCATCGCCTTGTTCTGCTCGTCCAGCAGCACGCGGGTCACTTCCGCCGGCTGCAGCGCGTTCACCACGAAGCGCGCCGGGTCCTCGTCCCAGGGCACGATGTCGATCTTCTCACCGCGAAGCTCCTGCACCACCGCCTGCACGCGGCTGCCCTTCATGCCCACGCAGGCGCCGACCGGGTCCACGTCGCCGTCGCGCGAGGCGACCGCGATCTTGGTGCGGCCGCCCGGCTCGCGGGCCACCGCCTCGATCACCACCACCCCTTCGGCGATCTCCGGGACCTCCATCTCGAACAGCTTGCGCACCAGCTCCGAGGAAGCGCGGGAGAGGATGATCTGCGGCCCCTTCGACTCGCGCAGGACGTCCAGCACGAAGGCCTGCACGCGGTCGCCTGCGCGGTAGCTCTCGCGCGGCGTCTGCTCGCGCACCGGCAGGACCGCCTCGGCGCGGCCCAGGTTCACGATGATGTTGCCGCGCTCGAAGCGCAGCACGATGCCGCTGACGATCTCGCCCTTGCGGTCCTTGTAGTCGTTGTAGACGTTCTCGCGCTCCGCATCGCGGGTGCGCTGGATGATCACCTGCTTGGCGGTCTGCGCGGCGATGCGCCCGAACGACTTGCGGTACGTCTTGAGGTGCAGGATGTCCCCGTACCGCTCGTCCTGGACGCGCGCCTCCTCCTCATCCTCGGGCCGGTAGAAGATCTGGAAGAGCAGCTCGTCGCCGACCTCGGCCTCGATGCCCTTCTTGCCCGCGTCGTCCAGCGAGATCTGGTTCACCGACTTGATGGGGTCCTCGACCTCGACGCGCGGCACCACCGTCAGCGTCTGGAAGACCTCCACCACGCCCTTCTCCTCGTTGTAGGTCGCCTCGATGGCGCGGTCGGGGCCGAAGTGCTTCTTGGCCGCCTGGGAGATGGCGTTCTGCAGGGTGTCCACCAGGACGTTGCGATCGATGCCTTTGTCCTTCGCCACCTGGTCCAGGATCATGTTCAGGTTGAGCGTCGGGACGACCTGCGGCTGCGGGGCTGCCATGGTTCTGCTCCATGTGGTTTTCAGCCGCGCCCACCCTGCGGGCGCGCTGTGTTCTTGGTCTCTCTATTTTCGTCGTGCCAATGGATGAAGGAGGGGCGCTGGCCGGTGAGGAAGTAGTGCTCCAGCGCGCGGGTCGCGTCCTCGCCGGGGACCGCCCAGGAGGCGGGGTACTCGTCCTCCTGGCCGTTCGAGAGCGTGAAGGTGAGGCGCGCGTCCTGGCTGCCCGTGTACCGCGCGCTCCTGGAGCTGAAGCCCGGCTCGCCCTCGCCGCGGGTGAGGAACAGGACCGCCTGGCCGCCGCTGAACAACCCCGTGAGGAATCCATCTTCGCGCCGCACGGCCACCTCGGCCCGGTCGGACTTGCGCGCGTCCTTCAGCGCGCGCCGCACGTCGTCCCGACCTCGCGTGAGCACGTACCGGCCGTCGATCTGCAGGCGCGCCTCCGGCTCCTCCTCCTCGGAGGCGGCGAGGTCTTCCGGGCGCGGCTCGACGTGGGCCTTGGCGATCTGCTCGAGCGGGACCCGGAACAGCTTCCCGTCGACGTCGATCAGCGCGCGCCCCTCCTCGAACCCGCGGAGCGCCCCCGCGAAGGTCTTGCGGTTCTCGGCTTCCGCGATGGGGCCGTACGCCTTCACGCGCACGTTCTCGCCCGCGTACTTGCTGAAGTGCTCCGGGGTGCGCAGCGGCCGGTCGAGACCCGGGCTCGACACCTCCAGGTCGTACGCGCCCTGGATGGGGTCCTCGACGTCGAGGGCGGCGGACACGGCGCGCGAGATGCTGCTGCAGTCGTCGAGGGAGACCCCGCCGTCCCTGTCGATGAACAGGCGCAACGTGGTGCGGCCGCCGGCCCCTGCGAGCTCGACGTCGACCAGCTCGAGCCCCTCGCCGGCGGCGAGGGGCGCCGCGATGGCGCGCACCTTCTCGACGATCTCCTCCTTGCGGCCCACCTGACTCCATCCTCCAAAAATGAAAAAAGCGGGCAGACTGCGCCCACTTTCCCGAACCCGCCGGGGGGGCGGGCACAGCGAAAATGTCAGCCGCCGCGTAGCAGACCGCACCTGTGCAGTCAAGCCGGGGCCAGCGAGCCGGTTCAGGTTTATAACAGGGCCGGAGGTGGACGTGTTCCAGGCGGCGGCCATCCAGATGGGCGCGGGTCCGGTCCGCGCCGAGAACGAAGCGCGCGCCCTCTCGCTCCTCGATCGGGCATGCGAGGCGGGAGCGCGGCTGGTCGGGCTCCCGGAGATGTGGGAACACGTCGGGCCCGCCGCGCAGAAGCGCGAGCTCGCCGGCGCGCTGGAAGGCCCGCAGCTGGCCCGGGTGCGCGAGCTGTGCGCGCGGCGTTCGGTCTGGTGCCTGGCAGGGTCCATCGCCGAGCGGGCGGCCGACGGGCGGGTGCACAACACGGCCGTGCTGATCGGTCCCCGCGGCGAGATCGCCGCGTCGTACCGCAAGCTGCACCTGTTCGACGTGGACATCCCGGACGGCGCCCGCTACCGCGAGTCCGAAGCGGTGGCGCCCGGCGCATCCGTCCCACCGGTGGTCGAGCTGACCGGGCTGGGCGTCCGGCTCGGGCTGTCGGTCTGCTACGACGTCCGCTTTCCCGAGCTCTACCGCCGGCTCGCCGAGCAGGGCGCGGACATCCTGTCGGTCCCGGCCGCCTTCACCGCGTATACCGGGCGAGCGCACTGGGAAGTGCTCCTCCGCGCCCGCGCGGTGGAGAACCAGGCCTACGTGTTCGCGCCCGCGCAGGCCGGACGGATCGGTCCGCCCCAGGAGAACCGCCAGGCGTATGGGCACGCGATGATCGTCGACCCGTGGGGCGAGGTCGTCGCGGACGCGGGCGCTTCGGGCGACGGGTTCGCCCTGGGGCGCATCGATGCGGCGCGCCTGGCCCAGGTCCGCCGCGACCTGCCGGCGCTGCGGCACCGGCGGCCCGACGTGCTGTAGGCCCCCGCTCGTGCCGTAGCCCGCCAGCTCGTGCCGTAGCCCGCCAGCTCGTGCTGTAGCCCCCCGCACTCGTGCCGCAGCGGCCCGCAATGCGCTCGTCCGCCGCGGGTAGGGAAACGTGCGCTCCCTCTCGTAGAAGCGGGGGCGCGACCGTTTGACAGGCCGCTTGCCCCCCGGGTACCGTCCTAGCATCGGGCGAGGTGTCATCCGAGAGGGGCCACCATGGAGATCACCGAGGTCCGCGTCTTCCCTGTCAACGAGGAGCGCCTGAAGGCCTACGTGACCATCACGCTGGACGCCTGCTTCGTGGTGCGCGACTTGAAGGTGATCAACGGCAATACGGGCCTCTTCGTAGCGATGCCGGCAAAGCGCCGGAAGGACGGGACGTTCAAGGACATCGCCCACCCGCTCAACAGCGAGACGCGCGAGCGGATGGAGAAGATCATCCTGGCGGAGTACGAGCGTGAGCTTACCCGCGGCACGCCACCGTCCAGCGTTGCCGCTGCATCCGGGTAGCCGGCGCGGCGGCCGGACTGCGTCTTGAAGCGCACCGCCGCCCAGGGGCGGCGATTGTGCTAGAAGGCCGCCATGCACACGAAGCCCCCGGGCAACGGCGCCGACTTCGTGGTCCTCTCCGGCAATTCGAACGTCCCGCTCGCCCGGGAAGTTTGCGACTACCTGAACCAACCCTTGGGCAAGTCCTCGCTGACCCGCTTCTCCGACGGCGAGATCCAGGCCGAGATCGGCGAGAACGTGCGCGGCCGGGACGTGTTCCTCATGCAGAGCACGTCCACGCCGGTGAACGACCATCTGATGGAGCTGCTCATCCTGATCGACGCCGCCCGCCGCGCCAGCGCCTCGTCGATCACCGCGGTGGTGCCCTATTACGGTTACGCCCGCCAGGACCGCAAGGTAGCCCCCCGCACGCCGATCACCGCGCGCCTGGTGGCCGACCTCATCACCAGCGCCGGTGCCGACCGGTTCGTCTCCATGGACCTGCACGCCGGGCAGATCCAGGGCTTTTTCGACATGCCCTCCGACCACCTCTACGCCTCGCCCGTGCTGGTCGAGCACATGCGCAAGGCGTTCCCCAACCCGGAGGACGTGGTCATCGTCAGCCCGGACGCCGGAGGGGTCGAGCGCGCGCGAGCGTACGCCAAGCGGCTCGGCACCACGCTGGCCATCGTGGACAAGCGGCGCAGCAAGCCCAACGTGGCCGAGGTGATGAGCCTGATCGGCGACGTCCGGGGGAAGATCGGCGTGCTGCTCGACGACATGGTGGACACTGCCGGTACACTCACGCAGGGCGCCAAATTGCTGCTCGACTGCGGCGCCAAGCGGGTGCTCGCGTACGCCGTGCACCCCGTCCTGAGCGGCCCGGCGATCAAGCGCATCAGCGAGTCCGGCATCGAGCAGCTGGTGGTGACCAACACCATCCCGCTCTCGCCGGCCGCGCGCGACTGCAAGAAGATCGTCCAGCTCTCCGTCGGCCGCATCTTCGGCGAGGCCATCCGCCGCATCTACTGCGCCGACTCCCTCTCCAGCCTCTTCGTCTAAGCCCCTCCGGGCTACAAACGTTTCGAGGGAGCGCGGGAGGACCGGGAGCGCGGGAGTTGGGGATCTGGCTGCGACGGGCGCATACGCTCACAAAACAACTTTCTCCCGCGCTCCCCGATCTCCCGCGCTCCCCTGAAACGTTCTTGGTCATCGTTCCTGCTGGAATTCCGCTCGACTGTCCGAAGCACTTTGTGAAGTCCGCTCGACTTGCGCGCCGTGCGGCACCGTGCTATCCAAGCGCGCTTTCGGAAGTTTTCCGGGCGGTTTTGGCGTTCACCCCGGTGCCCACCAGACCCAGGCTTGCGGCTCGCCCGCCGCGGCGGTGGTGCCCGGCACGGAGGAAGTCATGGCGCAGGACACATCCACGCTGCAAGCGCAGATCCGCGACAAGTCGGGCAAGGGCCCGGCCCACCGGCTGCGCGCGACAGGCCTGGTCCCGGCCGTCTGCTACGGACGGTTCGAGAAGCAGCCCCTGATGGTCGCGATCGATCCCGAGGCGCTGGTCAAGGCCATCGCCACCCCGCACAAGTTCAACACGGTGATCAAGCTGGAGGTCGTAGGCGACGAGCCGCGCACCGTGCTGTTCAAGGACTACGAGAAGGACCCCGTGGACGGGCACATCCTCCACGTCGACTTCCTCGAAGTGCGGATGGACCAGGACGTGGTGGTCAACGTCCCGGTGGTGCTGATCGGCAAGCCGGTCGGCGTGACCGACGGCGGCATCCTGCAGCAGGTCAGCCGCACCCTTCCCGTCATCTGCAAGCCCGGCCAGATCCCCGAGAAGATCGAGGTCGACGTCTCGAACCTCAAGATCGCGGAGTCGATCCACATCTCGGACATCAAGCCGCCCGAGGGCGTGCGCTTCAAGACCAACGTGATCAAGAACGCCACCATCGCGGTGGTGAACATCCCCGAGAAGGAGGAGGTCGCTCCGGCGCGCCGGCGGCGGCTGCCCCGGCGAAGGGCGGCGCGGCTGCCCCGGCGAAGGGCGGCGCGGCTGCCCCGGCGAAGGGCGGCGCGGCTGCCCCGGCGAGGGGCGGCGGGGCGGACAAGGGCGCGAAGAAGTAAGCGCCCGTGCGCCTCCTGGTGGGCCTCGGCAACCCCGGCGCGAAGTACGAGCGCACGCGCCACAACCTGGGGTTCCGCATCGCCCGGCTGGCGGCCGAGAGGCTGGGGGTGGCGCTGGACCAGACCCGCTGGAACGCGGTGCTGGGCACGGGCAGGGTGCGGGGGGAGCAGATCGCGATCGTGCTCCCCCAGACGTTCATGAACGTCTCCGGCGAGTCGGCCGGGCACGCAGCGCGGTTCTGGAAGGTGGACCCGGGGCAGGTGGTGGTGACGCACGACGACCTGGACCTTGCGCTCGGGCGCATCCAGGTGAAGGTGGGCGGCGGCGACGGCGGTCACAACGGGCTGAAGAGCCTGCGGCAGCACCTCGGACCGGACTTCGTGCGGGTCCGGTCCGGCATCGGGCGGCCGCCGCAGGGATGGGACCCGGCGGACTTCGTGCTGGCGAGGTTCGCGGCGGAGGAGGAAGCTGTGGTGGAGGAGATGGTGCCGGTCGCCGCGGAGGCGGCGGCGGCGGCGCTCCTCGAAGGGACGGCGGCGGCGATGAACCGGTTCAACCGGCGGCCGAAGGAGGCCGGCGGCGAGAAGGGCGAAGCGCAGGAGAAAGTGGACCTCGCCGGAGGCGGGACCTCCGGCAAACCCAAGAGGTAAAGGACATGCAGCAAGCAGAGACGCAGACGAGCGGCGGGCCGGCGCAGCACGCGCCGGGAACCAAGCTGCGCGAATACGAGACCATCTTCCTCCTGCGGCCCGACCTGGCCGAGGACCTGGTGGACAAGATCGTCGAGCGCCTGCGCGGCATCGTGCAGCGCGAGGGCGGCAAGGTCATCAAGGTGGAGAACTGGGGCAAGAAGAAGGTCGCGTACGAGGTGAAGAAGCACCTCCGCGCCATCTACATCCGGTTCGTCTACTTGGGGAACACGCACCTGGTGGCCGAGTTCGAGCGCAACCTGCGCATGACCGACGACGTGCTCAAGTACCAGTCGGTGAAGCTGGCCGACGAGGTCGACCCCGCCACGCGCCAGGTGGAGCCCGACGTGAAGCTGCCCGGCGACCCGGAGGTGCCGGAGCGCGCTTCGCGCGAGCCGGAGCCGTTCGGCGAGGAGCGCAGCTTCGGCCGCGAGCGGCCCGAGGCGGAGAGCGAGATCGGGCCCGAGGCGGAAGCCGAATAACCGCGCGACTGCGAGGAGACGGACATGGACGGGAACGGATTCAAGAAGGACGACAGGTCGCGGTCGGGCGGCTCGCGGGAGGGGCGCGAGCGCGGCGGCGGGATGGGCGAGGAGCGCGGAGGCGGACGCGGATTCGGCCGCCGCAAGGTGTGCCGGTACTGCGCGGACAAGACCCTCAAGGTGGACTACAAGAACGCGGCCGAGCTCAAGTACTTCATCACCGAGCGGGGCAAGATCGTGCCTCGCCGCATCTCGGGGAACTGCGCGCGGCACCAGCGCCAGGTGGCCACCGCCATCAAGCGCAGCCGCAACATCGCGCTGCTCCCCTACACCGTGATGCAGCACCAGTAGAGGCGCGCACATGAAGATCATCCTGACGAAGGACCTGGAGAATCTGGGCAAGGCCGGCGCGCTAGTCGAGGTGAAGCCGGGCTACGGCCGCAACTACCTGCTGCCGCGCGGCATGGCGGTCGCGGCGACGGCGAAGAACATCCGGCAGCTCGAGCACGAGAAGGCGGGCATCCTCTCGCGCGCGTCCAAGCACCGGTCGAACATGGACGCGCAGGCGAAGAAGCTCGCCTCGCTGGAGCTGAAGTTCGCGCGCAAGGTGGGCGAGCAGGACAAGCTGTTCGGCTCGGTCACCAGCAAGGACATCCACGAGCAGCTCGCGGCGCAGGGGTACGAGGTGGACCGCAAGCAGATCCACCTTCCCGAGCCGCTCAAGGCGCTGGGCACGCACGAGGTGGAGGTGAAGCTCCATCCCGAGGTGGCGGCGAAGCTCAAGGTGACGATCGCAGCGGAGGCCTAGACCGAAGCTGAAATTGTCCGCGCTGTGAAAAGCGCAGCGCCGCCCTCTCGGCGGCGGCTGGGGGAAAGGGAGTGCGGTCGAGCGGATGATCGCGGCGGTTGCCACTCTGCTGGCCCTGCAGGCGGCGCCCGGGAGGACGCCCAGGGCCCAGCAGTCCGCGCCGCCGGCGCCCGCCCAGCCCGCCGCTCCCGGCCGGGCGGCCCCGCCGGTGGGCGGGGCCGGGCCGCGCACCAACGGCCCGCCGCCGCCGGCCGCGCAGGCGGGGCCTCCCGCGGTGGCGCCGAGGCGGTTCGGCCGCTTCGACCTGGACCAGCCGAAGGAGCAGCTCGCGCGTCTGCCCGACCTCAAGGACTGCGCGGACGCGCTCCTGCCCGCCTCCGGGCACGCGGACTGCGCGGTGCCGCGCGATCCCGACCGCATCGCGCGCGTGCAGATCGCCTGGGAGGACTCCAAGGCGGGCGGGGAGATCGTCGCGCTGCGCCTGCTCTTCGATCCGCAGCTCGCGCCGGCGCTGACCGATCTGGAGTGGCAGCTGACCCGCGGCTGGGGCGCGCCGGTCCTGGAGCAGCTGCGGCGCGAGAAGGACCAGAAGGTGTTCACCCTGCAATGGGAGGACGCCGAGCACCGCGCCACGGTCGAGGCGCAGGGCGCGCTGGCGCAGCCCTCGCGCGCGGTGGCCGTCGTGCTCGAGCGGCGGCCCGCGCCGCTCCCCGCCGAGCTGGCCGGACTGCACCCGCGGCCCTTCCCGGGCGTCCGCCTCAAGCTGGTGCGGCGGATCGAGTGGGACGGGCAGGCGCACGCGGTGGTGTGGGGCACCTCGCTGAGCCCGGGCCAGGAGGCGGTGGGCGAGGCGGGCCCCGCGTGGGCGACGCAACGCGGATACGTCGGCCTGTGGAAGCTGGAGCCGGCGACCGCGCAGCGCCCGCGCAGGTGGCGGGTGATCTGGGAGCGGGTCACCGGCGACGAGGACGAGGAGAACGAGCGCATCTCCCTCGTCGACACCCGGGACATCACCGGCGACGGAGCGCCGGACGTGGAGGTCGAGCTCTCCTGCGAGACCTGCGGCCGCACCGCCAGCGAGGTGCTGGTGAAGACCGTCCGGGCGGGAAAGCTGGTCGACCTGCTCAACAAACGGGACCTGTTCCGGGCCCAGGTGGACTTCGAGCAGGGACGCGTGCGCATCCGCGAACCCGACGGCGACGAAGAGTCCAGCCTCACCGTCAGCACCTACTCCTACGACCGCGGCAAGGGCGCCTTCGTGTTGGCCCGCGAGGAACGAATCTCCCGCTCCCCCCCTCCCGACCGCTGACTACAAGCGTTTCACGCGGAGCGCGCCGAGAGAGCGGAGCGCGCAGAGATTTCTTCTTTTCAAACGATGACTCCGCGCGCTCTGTTTTCCGCTCCGCGCCCTCCGCGTGAAACGCTTGTAGCCATGTTAATTTGGCGGGATGGGGAAGAAGCCGCCGTTGCCGCCGTGGATCGAGCATGCGGTCGCCGTGCGCAAGAAGCTGAAGGACCGGGGGTTCAAGCCGGCGGACCGCGTGCAGATCTGCGAGAAGTGCGACGAGTACGCGGAGGAGGCCTGGTCCCTGAAGGGCAACCAGGGGATGGGCGGCCGCGACCTCGTCTACTGCATGAACTGCGGGCGCTCGCGCTCCTGGCGCGGTCACGGCAGCCCGCGCGTCGTCGAGGAGCCGTTCGACCTGATGGCCTTCCTCGGCCTGCGCGCCTGACGGTCCACCTCTGCCACCAGGAAGTCCCGGAAGGCGCGCACCTCCGGCCGCGCGGCGTTCGCCGGCGGACAGACGAGGAAGTAGTGATACCGCGCGGGCACCGCCTGCTCGAACGGCCTCACCAGGCGGCCGGCGGCGAGATCGCCCGCGGCCAACGCGCTGCGCGCCAGCGCGACACCCTGACCGTCCGCGGCCGCCTGCAACATTAGATGTGCGTCGGTGAAGACGATCCCCCGCCGCGCGTCCACTTCCGGCGCCCCGGCGGCGCGCAGCCATTCCGTCCAGCCACCGTGGGCGGCGCGCACCTCGTCGTGGAGCAGCACGTGATTGCGCAGGTCGGCAGGCGACCGCAGCGAGCGCGCAAGCCTTGGGCTGCAGGCGGGGAAGATCTCCTCGGAGATTAGCTTCTCGACGCGCAGGCCCCTCCAACCTCCCCGGCCGTAGCGGAGCGCCACGTCGACGCCGTCCCCGGCGAAGTCGCAGGGCTCCCGCGAGGCGTGGATGCGCAGGTCCAGCCGGGGCCAGCTCGCGCGGAAGCGCTTGAGCCGCGGCAGCAGCCAGCGGGCCGCGAACGACGGCAGCACGCTGACGCAGAGCCGCGCCGAGCGGCCGTCGACGGCCCGCGCCGCTTGCTCGATCCGGCCGAACGCCTCGCGCGCCGCGGCCGCCAGCGCCTCTCCGGCGGGCGTCAGGCGCAAGGACCGGGGGAGCCTCCGGAACAGCTCCACCCCCAGCTCGTCCTCGAGGTTCTGCACCTGGTGGCTGACGGCCGACTGGGTGACGTGCAGCTCGCGCCCGGCGAGGGTGAGGCTCAGGTGACGCGCGGCAGCCTCGAATGCGCGCAGCGCGTTGAGGGAGGGCAGGTCCACGGATGAGATTTTCTCATGCCGGGCCGGAGAAAGCATCGCTTGCGCCCGCCCCGGCGCCCGGCGACGCTTCCGGGCAGGGAGGGCCGATGCACCGACTCTACGACTACCTGGCGTCCGGGAACGGCTACAAGGTCCGGCTGATCCTGCGGCTCCTCGGGATCCCGTTCGAGCGCATCGAGGTCGACATCGTGCGCGGCGAGTCGCGCACGGCGGAGTTCCTGGCGAGGAATCCGGAGGGGCGCATCCCGGTGCTCCGCCTCGAGGACGGGACCTACCTCTTCGAATCGAATGCCATCCTCTGCTACCTGGCCGAGGGGACGCCGTATCTGCCCGAAGGGCGTCTTGCGCGCGCGCAGGCGCTGCAGTGGATGTTCTGGGAGCAGTACAGCCACGAACCGAACGTGGCGACGGTGCGCCACTGGGTTGCGCACCTCGGAGTCCCGGAGGAAAAGCGCGCCCTGCTCGAGCAGAAGCGCGCCCTCGGCGTCCGCGCACTGTCCGTGATGGAGAAACATCTGGAGACCCGCGCGTACTTCGTCGCCGAGCGCTTCACGGTGGCGGACATCGCCCTCTACGCCTACACGCACGTCGCGCCCGAAGGCGGCTTCGACCTCGCCCCGCTCCCGCGCGTGCGCGCCTGGCTCGACCGGGTCCGCGACCGCCCCGCCTTCACACCGATCACGCAATCTTGACCCGAGAGCTCACCTGATTTGACCGCTCTGCCCCCGGTGTGACGCTCTTCGATCCTGCGCCTCCGGCGCCTCTACGAGGAGGGAGCTCGCCTCATGATTGGTCACTTCTCGCCTCGTCTACGCGGCTTGGTTCGAGCACAGCAATGCGCCGGGCCTCGTCGTTCCGAGCACGACCGAACTGGATCTCGGTTGCTTTTCAAGGGCGCCAGCGATGAAACGCCATCTCGGAGTGATCGCCGCGTGCACCCGTTGACGCACCGCGTCCCGCGCCGGGGCGGATAATCTTGCACTCACCCAGACGGAGGCCCAGGGCCGGCTGCAACCCGGTCGGCCGATGCGCGGGCTCGTTCCATGAAAGCCCGACCGTACATCTGCTCAGCGACGTGTTGATTGTGCGCACGGCAGAGCAGGCGGATCCGGTCCGCCCGGTGGAGACGCGTTCGCGCGAAGCCGTCCAGGTGATCGAATTCCAGGGCGCCAGTCTCCGCGCACCTGCGGCCATGCTCGTCGGAGAACGTGCAGCGGCCACCGTCGCGCTCGAAGACCTCTCGTTTGATGGCGTCCGGGATGTGACGCGAAGACGATGCCTCGGCGCCTTCGGCCGGAGCCTGTCGCGCCTTCCGGCCCGTCGCGAATCGCTCCTTCTTCACCTGCTCGATCGCCACGTCGAGCGCCGTTTCGAAGACCGTCGCCAGGTCTCCGTTGGGAATGCGGTGTCGGAGCAGGTCCTGCAATTGGCGGAACTTCTCATGACACGCGCGACTCCCGGTGAACTGGAATTTGAAGGTGTCCTCGGCGAGCGGCTCAACGACGGACCGGCGTTCATCGCGTCGCGGCGGCGGGGCAGGTGGCGGTGCGAACACTGGAGCAGGCGACGGCACCGGCGTCGCCCCTGGTTCGGCAGCGCCGAACGAGAATGCGGGTGCGGCCTCAGGCACCAAGTCGGGGCGACCCGGAAGCTTCCGCACGATGCTCGGAACCGCGGGCTTTGGCGAAAGACGCGCAACCATCTCTTCGATCTGGCGCTTCGTCTTGCCCGCCGCCTCCGCCAAGACCTTCTCCTGGTTCTCGGCGGTCAGGTGCGGCGCAAGCAAGCGCAGTCCGGCCAGGTGCACCTTCCCGGACCGGAGTGCCTCCAGGATCACCGGCATGCGTCGCGCGGCGCGGGCGAGGTCGATCCGGTTGCAGGCGACGTCCTCGGAGAGATTCAGCTCTCCGACGCAGAAGGCGAACATCGAGGGGAACGTCCAGTCGAGGTAGAGCTTCCGCTCGTCGATGGCGCCGAGATGGACGAGAAGCGCCGCGTCGACACCGTGCGATGTCCGCACCAACTCATGCGTGGCGGAACGGAGGTCCGAAGAGCTGAGCGATTCGACAACGATTCGTGAGTTGATCATGTGCGGAGTGGTAGCACGATGATTTTCGCAGTCCTCCGGATACCGCACGCGCGCGCTGGACGGCAGGCCGACACGCAGGGAGAACGTGGGCGAAACGGCCGCTCTCCACGCATCTGCAGCAGCTACACGGCCCTTGCTGCGAACGCTCGCCGCCGTCGCCGAAGTGAAGGCTCCAAAACCTGTCAATCGCAAACGACCGGCATACGTAACTTGTCCGATGCGACACGACGCGCCCTCGGATCATCTATCCGCCCCGGGGCGGATCTTCGCGTTCGTGGCCGCGCCTGCGATCGAAACTTCTTCCGAAAAGCAACGGAGATCACGGGTGACTTGTCCTCGGAGGTGGGAGGCGCACTCAAAGTATCCTCGGACTCGACTCGCCCGGACGACGCCGAGAAGTGACCAATCATGAGCCCCCGGGCCGAGTCGGTCCCCGCGCTGCTCACGCGTCGAGCCACGGCTCCGAGGCGCGCAGCGCGGCCAGGATGGCGCGGGTGGCGGGTGATCTATTCAATGTATAGAAGTGGATCCCGGGAGCGCCGCGGCGGAGGAGGTCGGCGCACTGGAGGGTCGCGTGGGCGACGCCGAGCTGGAGCGCCCCCTCCGGGTCGTCCTTGCGGACCTTCATGGCCGCGGCGAGCTTCGCCGGCACGTGCGCGCCGCACATGGCCGTGAAGCGCTGCACCTGCTCGACGTTGGTGATGGGCATGATGCCCGGGATGATCGGCACGTCGATCCCCGCGGCGCGCGCCCGCCCGACGAAGTCGAAGTAGCAGCGGTTGTCGAAGAAGAGCTGGGTGATGAGGAACTGGGCGCCGGCGTCCACCTTCTTCTTGCAGTTGCGCAGGTCGGCCTGCAGGTCGCGCGTCTCGACGTGCCCCTCCGGATAGCAGGCGCCGCCGATGCAGAGCGGGCGGCCCTTCGCCTCGGACACCTCGCGCACCAGCTGCACCAGCTCGTTCGAGTAGCGGAAGCCGCCCTCGACGGGGACGAAGCTCGGTTGCCCCCGCGGGGGATCGCCGCGCAGGGCGAGCACGTTGTCGATGCCCTCGGCCATGATGGATTCGACGGCGGCTTTCAGCTCGTCGCGCGGCGCGCCGGCGCAGGTGACGTGCGCCATCGCCTCGATCTCCAGCTCGCGCTTGATTCGGGTCACCATCTCCAGCGTGCGGCCGCGGGTCGACCCTCCCGCTCCCCAGGTGACGCTCACGAAAGCGGGCGCGAGCGGGTGAAGCTGGCGGACGGTCTCGAACAGCGCCTGCACCCCCGCGTCGGTCTTCGGGGGGAAGAACTCAAAGGAGAAGACGGGCTCGCCGCGCTCGCCGGCGAAGCGCAGCAGGTCGCAGATCCTCACGGAGCCCCCTTGGCCGCCAATGGCGCGCCGCACGGCTCCTTGCAGCTGGACAGGGTGAAGGAGTCCAGCACCCGGCCCGCGATGTCCTTCGCCTTGCCGGTCACGTGGCAGCCGCACACGTCCACGGTGACGAAGGAGAGCGCCTTGTGCGCGGACTCGACGGTGGGGAAGGTCGGGTCGGGGTCCTCCAGCGGAGCGCCGCCGCCGCCCACCACGAAGTACCGCAGCCCGTCGACCTCCCCGCGCTCGTAGAAGTGCTCGTGGCCGGCGAACACGACCTCGATCGGATGCCTGCGCGCGGCCGCCTGGATGGCGAGCCGCACGGGCTCGCTCCCGCCATGGCCCGGGCGCATGCGCGCCGGGTGGGCGAACGGGCCCTGGTGGACCAGCACCCAGACGTGCTGCTCGGCCGGGACGCCGCGCAGGTCCTCCTCCACCCACGCCACCTGCGCGTCGGACACCGCGCCCGCGTGTGGATCGGCGCCGGCCCCTGTCTCGAACGAGTCGAGCACGACCAGGTGGATCGGACCGTAGTCCAGCGAGTGGTACGCGGGGCGGGACGGGTCCCTGAAGTACCGGCTGTAGGAGACACCGTTGTCGGTGATCTCGTGGTTTCCCACGGTCGGCACGAACGGCGTGCGCAAGAGCAGGTCCGCTTCGTCCGAGAACCAGCGGTCCCAGAGCTGGTCGTCGGCCGCGTTGACCACCATGTCGCCCGTGTGCAGCGCCAGGCGCGCGCCCTCCGCCGCGGCGGCCCGCGCGACCAGGGCGTGATCGCCGCCGTTCGTGCGGTTGTCCCCGTAGACCAGGACGCGGAAGGCCGACTTCGGGCCGGGCGCGGTGTGGAAGCTGCCCGCGACGGGCGGCGAGGCCTCGATGCGGTACCGCACCTCGGTGTCCTGCGGCAGCGAGCGCAAGGTGACGCGGTGGTCGGTGCGGGCAGCGTCTTCCTGGGCGAGGCGATCTTCGAGGTACCAGACACGGCCCTTGACGGGCTCGGCGGTGGTCCAGGCGACGGTGACCTGGCCGGCGGCCGGGTCGAGCAGCCACGGTCCCATCGCGATCTCCGGCGCTGCCGCGGCGATCCGGGTGCGCGGAGCGAAGAGCGCGTGGACGGAGTCGCAGCCGCAGAGGGCCAGGCAGAGCACGGCCGCGACGAGGCGCATGGGCGGGACGATACCCGGGGAAGGCGCGGCCGGGCCACTGAAATGCCTCGGCCTGGCGGGAAGCAAGCCGGCGATGTCGGACCCCCATGGTAGGACGGGTGCCGTGCGCAGGGTGGCCCAGCTCAGCTTCGACGACGCCCGGCGGAAGGCGCCGGCCGGGCCCGCCCTGACCGTGCTGCCCGACGCGGCACGGGTGGAAGAGCACGTGGTCCGGAGGGCCGCCCCGTTCGTCGCGGGTACGGTGGCGTGGACGCTCGCGCAGCTCGAGCGCGAGCTGGTCCGCGAGGCCAGCGCCGCCGGAGCGTGCCCGAAGGTCGCCTCGGGCGAGGCGCTGGCCCTCCTCTTCCGCGACGTTTGCCGGGAGGAGACGCCGCGGGAGGGGCCGTTCTGGGGCATCCGGGACCAGCCGGGATTCGCGCGGGCCGTGCAAGACCTGCTGGCGGCAATCACACAAGGGCTGCTGGAGCCCGCGGAGCTCTTGCGGCTGCCCCTCCCCGACACGGCGCGAGAGCGGATCGCGCCGCTGGCCACGCTGCTGGTCCGCGCGCGCCAGGCGCTCGGCCGCCGCGGCCTCGCCGACCCGAACCGCGCCCTGCGGCTCTCGGTCGACGCGCTCGAAGGCGGCGGGGAGCTTCCGCCGGCGGTCCGGAACGCGCCGGAGCTGATCTTCGAGGCCATCTTCGACTGGACGCCGCTGCGCGTCCGGATGGTGGCCGCGCTCGCGGCGCGAACGCGCGTGCGCGTGCGGCTGCCCTGGTCCGCCCAGCCCGACCTGC
>WNGG01007319.1_pt1 | contig 17217 bp, 19 predicted proteins | sample 5400661 | NCBI WGS metagenome assembly WNGG01 (sample SAMN13153372, study PRJNA577476) | soil metagenome | isolation source: 100 cm soil or saprolite under Garry oak tree replicate 1 | place: USA:California | collected 2016-06-15 | reverse complement strand
GGGTTTGCGGATACATGTGTCCGTAGCCGACAGTGGCCAGCGTTTGTACGCTGAAGAAGAAGCAATCAAAAAACCAATGCCCGCCAGTGCTGCCGGCGATACTGTTTTGTTGGACACTGTAAAGCGTGGCGAATAGAAGATTTAGCCCGATATAAAGACCGGCGACAAACGCGGCGAATCGCGGCCATTTCAAACCGAGCAGCCAGCGATAGACATCACGCCATCGCCACACGTCCGTCCCGACTTTGACGAACTCCACCTGACCAGAGCGAATAGAAACCTGACTGGGCTTTCTCACGTCGATCTAATCCGCGGGCACGACTAATCCGTCAACAAATTCGGTGATCGCGCTGAGAATTCCTCGACGGAGACCAGTCTGCATTTCTACAGGCAGATCGACTGTATACACCCTGTTTGGAATGTTGCACTCCGCTAGTGCTTCGATTAAAGAGCGAGCCATGGCAAAAATGTCTTCTGCTCCGTCAGTCCTCGAACCACAATGCCCGTCGCGACTTGTGCTCGACCGAATCGCTGATAAATGGACGGCTCTTGTGATTCAGATCCTGGCGCGCGGAACGATGCGTTATGCTCAGCTGCAGCGCGCGATCGGCGGCATTTCGCAAAAAATGCTTACCCAAACCTTACGCAGTCTCGAGCGTGATGGCCTGGTGCAACGCACTGTTCACCCGGTGATACCGCCGAAAGTGGAATATTCACTTACAAGATTGGGTCGGACCTTGATCGAGCCGTTGCACGCGCTTTGTCGCTGGTCTGAAAAACATCTGGCTGAGCTTCAGGCGAATCGCGCGCGGGCAAAGGCAACTCGCGAGGGGCTGTAGCGTGCGCTGTCCTGAGCGCGCAGACGGTCTCAACACGGTCCGCTGAGGACAGCGCACGGTACAGCCATTCTTGCCTCAGCCTATCCAATCAAGCCAGAAGAAGAGATCCAAATCGTCCAGCAAGTCCCAAAAGGAATAACAGCAATGAGAAACCGTATCGCGCCGGCCAATCTCTGGCTGGCCCACCCAGCCGCGCCGCACAGGTCTTTAGCTCTTTCTTGAAGAATCGAGCCAGATGTGACCGCACTTCATCTGTAAGCGGGAGTTTTTCCATCCCGGCCCAACCGTTGTTATCGGCCATCGCTCGGCTGCCTCGCTTGTCCGGATCGGCATCCAGGAAACGCAGGATGGAGCGCCGCAGTTCGGTGGGATTTCCTTGCAGATCATCAAAGAAATAAATGCGGAACCGGTCTGGATGAACATGGCGTTTCCATCGCGCCACCACGGCGCTCGGATACGAGCGCAAGAGCAACCCTCGGCGAAGCAAATTCCGATTGACTTCATCAATATTGGTCACGTCAAACGGCTCAATCTGCCGGTAGCGCACTTCCATGGATAAGTGCGACCACACGCGTTCAACCGGATCACGCGCCAGAAAAATCACTTTTAGGTTTGGGAAATATCCGACGACTCGTCGAATGACGCCATTAGTCAGCGTCGAATAGTTTGGCGAAATATCACCGGACAGAAGCGATCCCTTCGGTTCGAACAGTCGGGCATAATTCTCGATGTCGATGTACGGTTTGGCGCTGAGATTTTTTATGCTTTCGAGAAAGCGGAGATCGCGCTCATCTCTGCAACGCGGAGAAGAGGCGCGTTCGACGTTGCTCAATTGATCAAAATAATGCAGCTCCTTGAAAGGAGGCATCCAGAAAGCCGGATGCGAGTCGAGTTGTTGATAAAGCCAGGTCGTTCCGCCTTTGTGGGCGCCGATGCACAAGAAATCGGGTCGTGCACTATTGGCATGGGACCCGTTCTTTTCCTTATGCCCATTGTCGCTGGCGCGACCGTTGAATGGCCAAGTCCATCTCACGCCTCATTATTCTCCTTCCAGCGTCGAAAAAGCAACAACGCGGAGAACAAGTGCAGTGGAATAATGGAGTTCTGGAGTGTTGGAGAAGTGAATCCCATTACTCCATCACTCCACAACGACTCAGTCAGGCAATCCAATCAAGCCAGCAGAAGAGGTCGAGATCGTCGGCGAACTGCCAGATGAACCACAGCAACGAAAATCCGTACCGCGCGGGCCAGTGTTTTGCAGGTCCGCCCAACTCCGCCGCGCAGGTTTTGAGTTCCTGTTCAAAAAAACGAGCCATACGGTCGCGCACTTTTGCCGTTAGCCGAAGCTTGTCCTTGCGAACATCGCTATTGTCATCGGCCTTCAGGCAACCGCTCGGCTTGTTCGGATCGGCGCCGAGAAAAACCAGGATCGAACGCCGCAGCTCGGCGGGATTTTTTTCCAGATCATCAAAAAAGTAAACGCGAAAAAATTCCGGGCGAACGTAGCGCTTCCAGCGCGCGACGATCTTACTTGGATGAGACCGCAGCAGGACACCGGGATCCAGCAAATTGTGCATCACGTCTTGTGCATCGGTCGCGTTAAACGGGATGATGTTTCGGAGACGCACTCCCATGGACAACTGGGACCACGCTCTCTCGACGGGATCGCGAGCGAGAAAAATGACCTTTAAGTTTGGGAAATGACTGACAATTCGCTCAATCACCTCATCATTCAGCATCGAGTACGCCGGGGTGATATCGCCGGACAGGAGCTCCCCCTTCACGGCGAAGAGTCCGGCATAATCCTCCAAGTCGAGATGTGATCGGGCACTGAGGCGCTTGATGGCTTCAAGAAAACGACGATCGCGATCATCTCGCGCACGCGCAGAAGCTACCGATGGAACCCTGCCCAACAGATTAAAATAATGCAGTTCCTTTACTGGAGGCATCCAGAAATCCGGGTGTTCGGTTAGTTGGCGGTAGAGCCATGAAGTTCCCGCTTTCTGCGCTCCGATACACAGAAAATCCGGTCGCGGATCGGCGGCTACAGAGACATCCTCTTCTCCATTACGATCTTCACCGTTGCGAGATTTGTAGGGCCAGATCCTACGCACGCCGTATATTTTCCTTGCCGCCCTAAAAAAGCAAGCCAGGAGCGCGGCTTGCGACCATTGGCGCTGGAGTTGAGAATTGAACCGCATGGAAAAGGAGACCAACTACCGAATCTTTCTTCTCTCACCCGCTTACGCCGGAGGTCAACGAGCGAAAATGATTTTGAGCGATCAGGCGCAATTCGAGCTCGCTCGAAAACTGAGAGGCAAAACGGGCGCGACAATCGCGGAGGTGTTCACTTTCCTGAGCGGCCTCTATTTTCGGGGAAAATTTGCCTACGCAACCGCATTTGCGCGGTCCGCGCGCGGAACTCCAGGCGTCTTCGTTATTACGCCCACACGCGGCCTTGTCGATGCAACAACGCGAATTCACCTCGAGGACTTGCGTGAATTTGCCGCGGTCGATATTCACGAGGACGATTCGCGCTACCGACTGCCAATCGAACGCGACGCGCGACGCTTGGCAAAGAAGCTACCGCTCGAAAGCGAGGTCATTCTTCTTGGGAGCATTGCCACCGGCAAATACGTGGATGTTTTGCTGGCGACTTTTGGCGAGAAACTTCGGTTCCCCTCGGAGTTCATCGGTCGCGGCGACATGAGCCGTGGCGGATTGATGTTGCGTTGTGCAGTGGATCGTCAGGAGCTTCGATACGTCCCGGTCGCAGGCGCGACGGTCAATGGAAAGCGGCCAGCGAAACTCGCTCCGCGCAGATACACTGCCGCGGTTTTATAAGGAGCGATGACTTCGGCAGCCTCGAAAGCTTCGGGGCTGGGAATCCTTCGTTCCTTATTTATTTGTTTTGCGTCGCAGGGTGAAGTTGACCTATTTTATCTGGGTTCGAGATACTGCGAACAAATTCTTATGGACGTGAGTGGTACAATCCGGTCGATTCTAAATCAGAAAAGCGACGAAGTTTTCTCGATTTCACCTGATGCAACGGTTCTCCAAGCGGTCGAAATGATGGACGTGAAGAACGTCGGCGCTCTGCTGGTCATGGATCAGGAGCGGCTGGTGGGCGTCGTTTCCGAACGCGATTACACGCGCAAAGTGATGTTGCGCGGCAAGCGATCGCGCGAAACCAAAGTCGCTGAAATTATGTCGAGCAATGTGAGTGTGACGCACCCTCGAGAGCCGGTCGAAACGTGTCTGCGGCTTATGACAGACAAACACATTCGGCATTTGCCGGTCGTCGAGGACGACAAAGTGGTGGGTGTAATCTCGATCGGTGACCTGGTAAAACACGTCATCTCTTGCCAGAGCGCAGCGATCGCGCACTTGGAACACTACATCCATGGCGGATACGTGGGGTGACTGTAGCGGCATCCGCTGATGCCGGGCCGCGATCGCCGATCGCGGCTACAGTTTCCAGACTGTTTCCCCGCCTGCGATTGTCCGCACCGCGCGGCCCTTAAGTTTCCAGCCGTTAAACGGTGAGTTGCGCGAGGCCGATTCAAACTGATCAATCCACACTGTCCATTCCAGTTCAGGATCAATCAGCGTCACATCGGCTCGCGCGCCGATTGATAACGTGCCGGCGTCGATCTTCAACAAACGCGCCGGCTCGATGGTGTACATCGCAATCAGCCGGGCGATGTCGATCTTGTGATGCTTGTGCACGAGGAGATCGATGAATAATCCGAGCTCTGTCTCCAGTCCTACGATGCCGAATGGCGCGGCATCGAATTCCACTTCTTTCTCGAAATCGGCATGTGGCGCGTGATCGGAAGCCAGGATCGAGAGCGTTCCATCAGCGATCCCTTCCATCAGCGCATTGACATCTGCCTGCGATCGCAATGGCGGATTCATTTTGCATTTCGTATCGAAATTTTGAATGGCTTCGTCGGTCAAGGCGATGTGATGCGAGCAAACTTCGCCGCTGATTTTCACGCCGCGCGCCCGTGCCTCACGCAGCAGCCGTACGCTGCCTATAGTCGTGACATGCTGGCAATGAATATGATGATCGCAAAGTTCCGCGAGTAAAATGTTGCGCATCACCATCGCTTCCTCACCCGCCGCAGGCCAACCAGGAAGTCCGAGCAACGTGCTCCAGTAGCCTTCATGCACAACGCCGGTGCCGACCAAATTGTAATCCTGGCAGTGATCGAGCACCGGGAGATCAACCATGCGTGCATACTCGACCGCCCGGCGCATCACCTCGTGATTTTGAACACAGTGACCGTCGTCCGTAATCGCCACCACGCCCGCTTGTGCAAGTGAGCCAATCGGCGCCAGTTCTTCGCCTGCGAGATTCTTTGAAATGGCGCCGGTGGGCAAAACATTCACGCACGCAACCGCCGCCGCGCGATCTTTGATCCACGCAATCGTGCTGGGATTATCAGCCGTCGGCGAAGTGTTTGGCATGCAAACGATCGTCGTGAATCCTCCGGCTGCGGCCGCACGCCCCCCCGATTCGATCGTTTCCTTATGGCCAAATCCCGGCTCACGCAGATGCACGTGGATGTCGATCAAACCTGGCGCGACGATCAAACCTCTCGCGTCAATCTCTTCAATTTCAGATTTCCCGCCGCGGCGGGTGAACTCCTCTCGGATTTCGGATTTAGAGCCGACGATTTTTCCGTCAACGATGTAAAGATCGGCAATCTCGTCCCGTTTATTTGCCGGATCGATGATGCGGCCGCCGCGAATGATGATCGCGCTCACGTCGAAATTCCTCCGCATAGATAGAGAACAGCCATCCGGACGGCGAGCCCGTTGGTCACCTGGTCGAGAATGACGCTTTGCAAGCCGTCGGCGACGTCGCTGTCGATTTCAACGCCGCGGTTGATCGGGCCGGGATGCATGATCAGACACTCTGGTTTCAAAAGTTTTGCCCGCTCTTTGGTCAGGCCGAACAAACGAATGTATTCGCCGAGGCCGGGGAAATATTCTCTGCGCTGACGTTCATGCTGGATTCGCAAAAGATTTACGACATCGGCCTTGGGAAGCACGTCCTCAATCTTGTGCGAGACTTCGACGCCCAATTTTTCAAACTCGCGCGGAACCAGCGTGCTTGGTCCGACCAGCGTGACGCGCGCGCCGAGCTTAAGCAGCCCGAAGATGTTCGAGCGCGCGACGCGGCTAAAGAGAATGTCACCGATGATCGCGACGTGCAGTCCGGCGATTTTTCCTCTGCGTTCGCGCATCGTGTAAAGATCCAGAAGCGCTTGGGTCGGATGTTCATGCGCACCATCGCCGGCATTGATCACGCTCGCTTTGAGTCGACTTGCCAGAAACTGCGGAGCGCCCGCGGAACTGTGACGCAATACTAAAATGTCAGCGTGCAATGCCTCGAGATTGCGCGCGGTGTCTTTAAGCGTTTCGCCTTTTGTCAGGCTCGAATTCGTTGCCGAGATATTGATCACGTCCGCGCTCAACCGAAACGCCGCCAACTCGAATGAAGTCCGCGTGCGCGTGCTTGGTTCAACAAAAAAGTTTACCAGTGTTTTACCGCGCAGCGCTGGAACCTTCTTGATCTCGCGCGTTCCGACTTCTTTGAATGCATCGGCTGTTTCGAGAACAAAATTGAGTTCGTCAGCAGACAATTCGCGTAGCCCGAGAAGATCTTTGCGTGTCCAACGTGTAGTCATAATCCAAACGTCCACTGGGGCTGCGATCGTGGAATCTGGGGAGCGCACGCCTCTGGCGTGTTAGTTTCGGCGTTCCGCCGAAACAATCTTTCATTTCGCGTGAATCTCCGAGCGGTATACGCGGCAGGGAAAGTTCGCGATGGCAGAATGCCATCGCCAGCACGCTGCAAGCGCGCGCTCCCCAGCAATACGGTTCGCGCGCTCATTCTCCTTCCAGCCATACTGCGTCCGGTTGATTATCGGTTTCTTGCATGCGCACCTGAATTTGTTCTCGCGTTGCGGTCGGTAGATTTTTTCCAACGTAATCAGGGCGAATAGGCAGCTCGCGATGGCCGCGATCAATCAGCACGGCGAGTTGGATGCGGGCGGGGCGACCGAACGAATTGATGGCATCCATGGCCGCGCGGACGGTGCGACCCGTGTAAAGAACGTCATCAACAATGATGACGGTGCGAGCCTCCAGCGGCAGTGGAAGTTTTGACGCATGCACCACCGGCAGCTCCGGGCGCGTTCCTACGTCGTCCCGATGCATCGCTACATCAATTACGCCAGTCTCAACGTTGATGTTCTCGATGTCATGAATAAACGCGGCGATTCGCTGCGCGATTTCCACACCGCGCAAAGGAATTCCAGCGAGGACAACCTTTTCGAGTTGTGGATTTCCCTCAGTGATTTCGTGCGCAATCCGTCGAAGCGCGTGACGAATTTCCTCCGCGTCCATTACCAGGACAGCGGCTGGTGGATTCTGTTTTGGCTGGTTCATGCGTTTCCTTGGCGACCTCTCTGGATCGCGTTAAAGGAAAAAAATTAGGAGGCGGACGTTTTGGTGCGCGCCTCCTTCCTTCGCCGCTCTCGCCAGTTGGAGCGATGTTTCACGACCCATTCAAGCAGAGCTCTTTCAAAGCCAATGTCTTTGCCGGCCTTCTCGCTCTCAATCCATTTATGCTTCAAAATCTCCGCGCGTTCGGCAAGAAACTCCTTATAAAGCGCCGAATCCTTGACGAATTGAGTTTGATCTTCTTCCGAAGACGGCATCTCGGGTTTTTCTTCTTTCACAAAACTTCCATCTAGTCAACAAGATCGAGCTCCGGAATTGGACGTGCCAACCGCTCGGTTTATTTAACTCTCCATTGGGCCATGCGGTTGCGGAGGCCGGTCTATGGCAGGGCCTTGCGGAGCTGTTCGGCTATCCTTTTGAATTCGGCAGTCACCGGCGATCGGCGATCTTCGTTCACGATCGGCATCCCACGATCGCCTGCTTCGCGCGTGGCGATGTCGATCGGAATTTGACCGAGGAGCGGAACTCGCAAGCGCCTGGCTTCGCGTTCGCCGCCGCCGCTTCCGAAGATGTCATAGCGCTTCCCGTCGGACGGAGACATGAAGTAGCTCATGTTCTCGATCAACCCGAGGATGGGAACGTTCACTTTATCGAACATGGTAGCTGCCTTGCGCGCGTCGATGAGGGCAACCTCTTGTGGCGTGGTGACGATGACCGCCCCCGAAAGGGCGACCGTTTGCACGATCGTAAGCTGGATGTCACCGGTGCCCGGAGGCAGGTCGAGCACCAGGTAATCCAGCTCGCCCCATTCGACCTGCCGCAGAAATTGTTGCGTGTAACGGGTCACCATCGGTCCGCGCAAAATCGCAGGCGAAGTGTCGTCGAGCAGAAATCCCATCGACATGAGTCGCAGCCCGTACTGCTCGATCGGCACGATCTTGTTTTCTTCCGTGGCACTTGGGCGCTCCCGCGTCCCGAACATCAGAGAAATGCTCGGCCCGTAAATGTCGCAATCGCACAAACCAACGCGCGCGCCGGTTTGATCCAGCGCGACAGCGAGATTTGCCGCCACAGTTGACTTGCCGACGCCGCCCTTGCCGCTTGCCACCGCGATCACGTGCGTGACTCCAGGAATGCGGGTCGAGGCCATGCCAGCGCCTGCACCGCCGGGTGGCGCATGGATGTCAATCAAAACCTTCGCGCTGCGCACTCCTTCGATGTCGCGCAATGCACTTTCCGCATCTTTTTTTATCGTTGCCGGAACATTCGGATCGTTTGTCGCCAGCGCGAGCTGGACCTTCACTTCACCGTTGTCGATTTCTATGGACTTCACCAGACCGAACGACACGATGTCGCGACTAAATCCCGGATATTTCACCAACTTCAGCGCGTTCCTTACCTGTTCCTCTGAGATCGACATACATGAATCTTACGTGCGCGGCGCCGGAGGTAAACCGCGCGAAGCGTTTTGCTCCTTTGTTATTGCGAATGCGCTCCCGCCGGCGATCCGAGAAGATCGATGCGTTGATGGGTGTTTGCGATTTCGAGAACCAGTCCCGAATATTCCCATCGACCGAGCGACTTCTTTGCAGCCACGTAGATTGTACCTTTTCCTTTTGGACCGGAGACGGGAATTGCCAGATTCGCTTCTCCGGATGCGCCGTTAACGTTTGTGTTTCCGGAGACGAGAAATCCCTCTGTCACAGGAGAACCTAGCGCCTCAATCACGGCAGGATGGGACTTGGTCCGTGTCAGCGCATCCTTGTAAACGTCCGTCGATTTTTCTGCGCTAAACACGATCACGACCACCGAACCAACGAAAACGACGAACAACAGCGCGATGCTGAAGCAGCCAAGTGGGACGAACCATTTCCAATTTCGCTTCCACCAATTGCTTCTCGGCGTTGGGGAAACTGCTGGCTGCATCTGCTCCACGGCGACTTTTGTACGTCGAACGCGAACTCCCTGGCAACCAATCTCTTTGCCGCAGTCGAAGCTTGACGGATTCAGTTGCGATGAGGCAGAATGCCGCCCATGAAATTACAACACTCTCTCCGAATTATTTTTGCAGGCGCGTTGATTGTGCTGATGAGCGCTTGCGCGACGACTCCATCCGGTCCGGCCGCGCTCGCCGGCACATGGACCAACTCGTTTGGTACTGTCTGGACAATCAACCCTGACGGTACATTTCACGTCATGGCTGCCAAGCCAAAGGCAGAAATCTGGGGCAACTATACCGTGACAGGTGATACAATCACTGTTCAAGAGACGCGCAGGGCCGGGGCTGTTCCCAAATCCTGCAGAGGCCCTGGTGTGTATAAATTTAGCCGGCCGGATGCAAACACGCTGGCGTTCGTTTTGGTCAATGACAAGTGCAAGCCGCGAATCCAAAACGTGACGCAGCCGTGGCACCGTAAGTAATCCGCGAATCAGGTACGAACCGCTCATCGAACCGTCGCGACGACTGAAATCACTCGGTCGTCCCGATGATTCGCAAATAAATGTTTTCGAGCTGGTGCGCTTGCGTGGCTAGATCGAACTTTTGTCGGACGACTTCTGCGCCGTTGCGCGCGATGCGCGCGAGAGAATCTGAATCCTGCGTGGCATTTAGCAGCGCGTTCGCCAAGGCCTCGTGATCGCGCTCGCGCACCAGCACGCCGCTCACGCCGTTCTCCACTGCTTCCGGTATGCCGCCATGGTCCGTCGCGAATACTGGAAGACCACTCGCCATTGCTTCGAGCATCGAATTTGGAATGCCTTCCACGTTTCCATCATGTCCAGTCTGGCTCGGGTGCACAAAAATGTGCGAGCGATAATAAATGTGGCGCAATTGGTCCTGCGAAATGAAACCGGTGAACGAAACGCGTCTTTCGATGTTTAGTTCGCGCGCCAGTTTCTGAAGCTCGCCGAGCAGCGGCCCTTCACCGGCAATCGTCAGCGTCGCATTTGGATACTTCCTCAGGAAAACTGCAAAGGCGCAAAGGTTAACCGGCAGACCTTTTTTCTCGATCAAGCGACCGGCTTGCACCAACCGCCATTCACCGTCGTTCGGAAAACTCCGTTCGTGGAACGCAAATTCCTCCAGTGGAATTCCGGTGCGTTGGACTTCAATTTTTTTTGGATCGCACCCAAGATTAATCAGTGCGCGCCGCAAAGATTCCGAGCGAACCAGGACCAACTTCACGGCGTCGAGCATCTGCCGTGTGGACTCTCGATAGGCGGGTTTGTTCATGTCCACCGTAACATCGGCGCCGTGAAACGAAACGATCGACGGGTTTTTCCATGTGCGAATCAGTGGCAGGAGGTGGACAGCGATTTGGCCAAAGTAAATGTGCAAGAGGCGAGCGTCGGTTCTACTCAAGAGGCGCAACAGCGCGCGCAGCTCTGCATCCGAAATCTGCCATGGCATGTCGCGGACTTGCCTGAACCAAAACCGCCTCAAGAAATGTGTTGCCGGCTTGGGAACAATCTGGACCGGCTCAAATGGGAAGCGCTCGGTTTGCTCGCGTTTCTGTGCGATGACCACTGGAGCGCATCGTTTCAGGGCGGTGATTTGCCGATAAATATGCAACATCTCCGGCTTCAGAAACGTCGCGCAATAACAAGCAATAATCGGGCGTGACTCGGGAGATGAAACTTGCAACGCCCAACGCTCAACGCTCAATGCCGAATGTTCAACTTTCAGGAAGGGTAATTTCTCAATCCGCGGGGGTGAGCAGCGTAATTAACGCGGCGTCTTTCGCCAGCAATTCCATTCTACGTTTGCCTCATTTTTTCCTGAGTTTCTGTTCTTCAAACGCAAGATTCTATCGAGAAAGCTTGAGTCGCAGAGACAAAAACATGAGATTTTTTCACAAAAACTGAACATTGAGCGGTTCGGACTGAAACCCGAGTCGCGCCACCTGTAGTTTTAGTGGCGCAGTTCCAAGCCGCAGCGCTTCGCCAGAACGCCGCGCCAGCCTCGCTCTCTACGACTGTGAGCCGGTATTGCCGCCCGATCACGCAGTGAAATGCGTCAAGTCAGGCGCTTGTCACAAGCGCCTCTACACCGTGAGCCGCTGTTGCAGCCCTGTCACGGACCGAGATACCCGCACGAGCGCAAACTTCTTCGCGGGATTTTGCAACGCATTTGGATTGTGGCTCGATCACGCAGCGAAATAGCCGCACGAGAGAGTAAGCAAACCGTTTTTCGCGGTTCTAATAAAATTTGTCTTGCCATTGTCGCGCGAAAGACGGCAGAATCGCGCCGATCTGTTAGGACTCCACCACTGGGCTTGATGAGTCTGTGAAAACGAAAAGCGAAGTCAGCGCTTACATTCTTCGCTGCAGCGCAGCGGCAGTGCTTCTTTCGTGCGTGATCGTCGCCCTCACCACGGCGATCAACGTACCTAACCGTTTTCCGAAGGTTCCAGCTCCGCAGAATGAGAGCGCTTTCGGCGTGAGTGCAAAAGAGAACGGTTCGTCCGTCGCCGCCTCTGCGATCCAACGGAACTGGACGCTGACGTTTGCGGATCGCGTCGCGTATCAGCGGGCGATTGAGGAAGTTTATTGGCGACATCGCATCTGGCCGAAGGAAAATGCCCGGCCGAAGCCACGGCTCGACGAAGTGATGTCGCAGGCGGAGATCGAGAAAAAGGTGGAAGAATATCTGCGCGACTTGCAGGCGCTGGAGGATTACTGGCAAAGGCCGATCACTCCCGACCAACTCCAAGCCGAGATGGAGCGCATGGCCAGTCACACCAAGCAACCCGGAGTGCTGCGCGAACTGTTTGAGGCGCTGGGAAACGATCGGTTTGTGATCGCGGAATGCCTGGCGAGGCCAGCGCTAGCTGAGCATCTAGTTAACAACTTGTACGTCCACGACCATAACTCGGTCGAACAAATGAAGCAAACCAGCGGGACCTACAGCGAGACAGAACTGGTCCGAAGCGACAGCGCCCAAGATAAAGAAACAGGTGGATCGGCTTCTCCTGAAGACGATGGCAAAGCCAATCGCCAAAGGCGCGACACTGAACGCGCCGTGAGGATCAACAGCCCTGAGTGGGACGAAACCGTGCAAAAGCTAGCTGCATCATTCAACAAACCTGACGCTGCGAAAGCCGCTGCCTTTGGAGTGCGGCGGTACTCCGCCGCTTTCGAAAGCGCTGACATGTCAGCGCACTCCAAAAAGGCTGCTGCAAGCGAGTATGAAACTTTGCCGGTAGGCGTATTGGGCCAGCTACAAGAGGACGACGCGCATTACTACGCCGTTGCGGTGATGACAAAGGGCAAAGACCGGTTGAAACTAGCCACAATTGCGTGGCTGAAAGAACCGTTGCGATCATGGCTGGCTAAAGCCGAAACGCAACTGCCGGTGACAATGGTGGCAGTGAGCGCTAGCTACGCGCTTCCTGTCATAGCGAGTCCGTCGGGTGGCTGCAGTGACGACACATGGACTCCAACCAGCCTCACCAATGCGCCGGCTGGCCGAATTTATCACACAGTAGTGTGGACTGGCAGCGAAATGATCGTCTGGGGTGGAGGTAATTTTAATACCAATTTCAACACTGGCGGGAAATACAATCCTGTTACTGACAGTTGGACGCCCACTAGCACTACTAACGCGCCAGCCGGCCGATCCGGGCACACGGCAGTGTGGACCGGCAGTGAAATGATTGTCTGGGGCGGAGGGGGCCTTTTGAACACGGGCGGGAGATACAATCCCAGCACGGACACGTGGATAGCCACCTCCATCACCGGCGCGCCCACTTACCGATCCGCGCACACGGCAGTGTGGACAGGCAGTGAAATGATTGTTTGGGGGGGACAGGACGTGAGCGGCGATGTGAATACCGGCGGCAGGTACAATCCCATCACCGACAGTTGGACAGCCACCAGTACCACCAACGCGCCTGCTGGCCGGCAGGTTCACACCGCAGTGTGGACCGGTAGCCAGATGATCGTTTGGGGCGGAAGCCCCGATAGTGGTTTCAGCTATTTGAACACCGGCGGCAGGTACGATCCCATCACCGATAGCTGGACAGCCACCACCCTCAGCAACGCGCCCGCTGCCCGAGAATATCACACGGCAGTGTGGACCGGCAGCGAGATGATCGTCTGGGGCGGATGGTCCGGCGGCAGCAACTATTTAAACACGGGCGGCAGATATAATCCCAGCCCCAACAGTTGGACGGCCACCAGCCTCGCCGACGCGCCCGCTGGCCGAGACTTTCACGCGGCAGTGTGGACCGGCAGTCAAATGATCGTCTGGGGCGGATATGGCAACAGCGGCTCTTTCAACACCGGCGGCAGATATGATCCCAGCACGGACAATTGGACAGCCACCAGTACCAGCGGCGCGCCGGTCGGTCGCTTCCATGACACGGGAGTGTGGACTGGCAGCCAAATGATCGTCTGGGGCGGATATAACGGCAGCTATGTGAACACCGGCGGCAGATACTGCGCGACTGCACCGGGTTCGACACCGACGCCAACCCCGACTCCAACCGCAACCGCAACCGCAACGCCTACTGCGACTCAGCCTCCTTCGTCGGCAACGCCGACGGCAACACCAACACCGACGCCTACACCAACGGGCACGCCGAGACCGACACCGACGCCGAGGCTGGCACCGACACCAAGGCCGCGTCCAACCACGGCACCTCGTCCTTAGAGGTACAAGATAGCTAGTTGTGGCAATTGTCTCCGTCGCTACGCCATGAGAGCCTGAGTGAGGTCGGCTCACCGTGGATTACGGCCGCCTTCACGATACCGAATCAGTGTCGTAACCTCTGCCGCTACGCTATAACCGAATTCCACGTTCGCCATCCCAGCTCAGGTGGAAAACTGTGCGCGCACTTCCACTGGCACGCGCATCGGCCGCCCGGTTTGCGCATTGATCGGGCACCAGAGGGTCCGAGCTTTTGACAAGATCTGGCCGTCGCTGTTCCGGCGGATTTCGGTGAACCGTTCGAAGGTGAGCCGACTGGCTTTGCCGACCCAGGTGCGCAGCACAATTTCATCGCCGAGCGCCGCGGGCGCTGTGTAATCGATCTCGTGCCGCAATACTAACCAGCCGATATTTTCCTGTGCTTTCGTACTGGTGACCGCTCGCCAGTGCGCAGTGGCAACATCCTGCACCCACCGCAGGTAAACCGTGTTGTTCACGTGATTTTGCTCGTCGATGTCACCCGGCAAAACTAAAACAGTCATCTCGAAAAACGCGGAGGACATCGAGAGGTTAAAGGCAAGTTGAATACAATGTCATTCTGATCCCGCAGTCGCGGGAGAAGAATCTCGGATGAATTTTGGATAGGTCCTTGCGACGGAAGTAAACCAGAGATGTTTCGCTCCGCTCAACATGACAGCTCCATCGATGAGGCGGGTCAGCTTATGTGGAATCGCCGCATTAACTCCTGCCGCGCCTCCATGGCATGCTCCGGCTGCATTCGACTGAGGATTTTTTCCCGGCGTTCGGGGTCCATCGCTGCCAGCTCGCGCACAAGTTTGTTGCGCGTTTTCCATTTCGCATACTTGCTCGAGCCGATTCCAATCGCAAGAAGCGCAGAGATAATCCACACGGTAATGTCTGTCGCGGTCACGAGATAAATAAAGAAGCGAAACCGTCGGCGACAATCAACAAAATGAAATTTCCTCCTTGCAGAACAGAGCTGACGCAAGACTCAACAAGCGCGTTAATTTGACGTTCCTGATGCGGGGATAAGATTTTTCCGATGTCTAGCTACGGAGGCACGGTCGCCATTCTCTGTGCTGGTATTGTATTTGCCGACGTCCCCTCGGCGCGGCCTCAGGATGCAACTTCGACAAATCTGCCGGAGCATTTAGAGACGGACGAGCCTACCCCGCCGGCGAAATCGAAAAAGAAAAAGGCGCAACGCCGGCGGGAAGTCGCAGCGCGAGCACCAACTCAAACGCCAACACCCGCGAGCCAGCAAACGCCGCAGGCAGAAGAACCCGTAACAGCGGCTACACCTGTGGAAAAGAAAGCTCGTGTCAAAAGGCGCGCGCCTTCTGTGGTGCAACGTGAGATGGCGAGCATCCCGCCCCCAACTCAGCTGTCGCTCTCCGCTGCCCAAGCCATGGCAGTGAGCGCGCCTTTGCCGGAATACCCGTACCAAGCAAAGCACGCCAATATTACTGGAAGCGGGGTTTGCGTCATGCTTGTCGACACTGTGAGCGGCAAGGTTACCAACGCAACGATGACGCAGAGCACCGGTAACCGCGTCCTTGATAAAGTTACCACCGACACGTTTCGAAGGTGGCGGTTCAAACCTGGAAGCGTCTCACAGGTCCGCGTGCCAGTTACCTATGAATAAAATCGTGGTCCCTTCTTCCCGCAGAATAGGTATTTCCTCAGAAAATTCGCAGCCGAACGTCCGGCGATGACTATGCTGTGTAATCTCGAGTATGTACGCCGTTGAGCTCGATCGATCGAAACGACTCCTGGTGATTAGCGCCACGCAACGGGTTACGGCGGAGCAAGCAAAGCTCGCTGCGCAACGCGTGCGTGAGCTTGTGCACGATGTCGTGCCCGGGTTCCGAGTGCTGGCGGATTTCCGCTGGTTGGAATCAATGGATTCGGCAGCGGCGCGTCACATCGCCGAAATAATGGACGTACTCGCCGAAAAACGTGTTGCCTCGGTGACGCGCGTGATACCCGATCCGCACAAGGACATCGGTCTCAACATCCTGTCGCAATTCCACTACGGACCCGAAATCGAAATCACGACGTTCGAGACGCTGGCTGATGCGCTGCAAAGCATCACAGCGAAGTAAACACGTCGGCCCCGCACATTGCCTGATGTTGGATGTCCAACGTGCTATGGGCCCTTGGCCGCGGCTTTATTTCCTTCCTTGATCGCCTCGGCTTCGGTCATGTACTTCCCCTTCTGCGTCGTTCCGTAAAAACGCGATCCTTCCCTGTGGTAAACGCGCGTCTGTGTATTGACCCAAACGAGACCGTGGCCGCCGCCCGGTGCAGGGGACTTACTCGCAACCTCTGCATTGGCACCTTTTGCAGGCGCAGGCGTGGCCGCCGCAGCACCGGTAGACCCAGATGTTCTAGGCTTGAATAAATCGCCCAGATTGAATTTACCCGGCGACGGTGACGGCGTCGGATGCGCCGCTGCCGTTGCTTGGGCTTTTTTCACCGCGCGATGTTTTGCAGGCGTTGGTGATGGAGAAGGTGATTTGCCCGGCGTCGGCGACTGAGCGCGCGCAACACTAAGGCCGGCAAATCCGATTATGGCAATAAGTGCAAAAAATTTCGTGGTCATAGCGGCGAGCCTAACAAAGTCGCTGGATCGCGGTCAATCCCTTTCGATTGGCGTTTGTTTTCCCCGGCTCTCCCCTTTGAGAAGGGAGAGGGTGAACGTTCCTGCAAGCGCGACGACGTTGTAAGGAGATTAGACTCGCTGCGTACGCCTGAAGCACTTGCTCACATTGCGTGGGGCAGGCTCTCTTCGATGTGATCGATCAACTCGGGAATGTTGATCGGCTTGGCGAGCGATCGATGGCCTTCGATTCGGAGGCCAGTGTTTGTCTCAGGTTTTGTGATTAACGCAGTGAGAAAGATAATCGGCGTGCCTTGCAATTCGGGATCGGCCTCGATCTGTGCTGCGAGTTCGGCGCCATCCGTTTTGGGCATCATGATGTCCAGCAAGATCACGTCCGGCCTAAAGGTCCTGGCACTTTGATGGGCCACGGCAGAGTCGTTTTCTTCGAGCACGTTATAGCCGCCGGTTTTTTCGAGAAGGATTTTGACAAGATGCGTGCTGTCCGCGTCGTCATCAACAATCAGGATGCGTCGCTTTTCTTTGGTAAGCGATCTGGCGATGGCATCGATCTCAGATTGATCGAACCAATAAACATGAGACTGCGGTGGGTTCTGACCGACGACGTA
>WNGG01015105.1_pt1 | contig 17221 bp, 18 predicted proteins | sample 5400661 | NCBI WGS metagenome assembly WNGG01 (sample SAMN13153372, study PRJNA577476) | soil metagenome | isolation source: 100 cm soil or saprolite under Garry oak tree replicate 1 | place: USA:California | collected 2016-06-15 | reverse complement strand
TTCACGGACGGCTCCTTCGCCTACATCCCGAAGGGCGTGCGCTGTCCGCTCGAGCTGTCGACCTACTTCCGCATCAACGCGTCCTCCACGGGGCAGTTCGAGCGGACGCTGATTATCGCGGACGAGGGGAGCTACGTGAGCTACCTGGAGGGCTGCTCCGCGCCGATCCGGGACGAGAACCAGCTGCACGCCGCGGTCGTGGAGCTCGTGGCGCTCGATGACGCGACGATCAAGTACTCGACGATCCAGAACTGGTATCCGGGCGACGAGAACGGACGGGGCGGCATCTACAACTTCGTTACGAAGCGCGGGGCCTGCCGCGGCCGGAACTCGAAGGTCTCGTGGACCCAGGTGGAGACCGGCTCAGCGATCACCTGGAAGTACCCCGGCTGCATCCTCCAGGGAGACAACTCAATCGGCGAGTTCTACTCGGTGGCCGTGACCAACCAGCGCCAGCAGGCGGACACCGGCACGAAGATGATCCACATGGGGAAGAACACCCGGTCGACGATCGTCTCGAAGGGCATCTCCGCGGGTCGCGGCCAGAACACCTACCGCGGCCTGGTGAAGATCCTGAAGGGCGCCGACAACGCCCGCAATTACTCGCAGTGCGACTCGATGCTGATCGGCGACCAGTGTGGCGCGCATACGTTCCCCTACATCGACGTCCGCAACAGCACGGCGATCATGGAGCACGAGGCGTCCACCTCCAAGATCGGCGAGGACCAGATCTTCTACGCCAAGCAGCGGGGCCTGTCGGCCGAGGACGCGGTGTCCATGATCGTCAACGGGTTCTGCAAGGAAGTCTTCAAGGAGTTGCCGATGGAGTTCGCCGTGGAGGCGCAGCGGTTGCTCGGCATCAGTCTCGAGGGGAGCGTCGGTTGATGCTGCTGGAGATCAAGAACCTGCACGCGACGGTGGAGGGCCGCGAGATCCTGCGCGGCGTGGACCTCGCGGTGAACGTCGGCGAAGTGCACGCGATCATGGGCCCCAACGGCTCGGGCAAGAGCACGCTCGCTCAGGTGCTCGCGGGACACCCCGCCTACGCCGTGACCGCGGGCACCGTGTTGTACGAGGGGAAGGACCTCCTGGCCATGACCCCGGAGGCCCGGGCCCGGGAGGGGGTCTTCCTGGCGTTTCAGTACCCGGTCGCCATCCGCGGCATCACCAACGCCTACTTCCTGCGCTCCGCGGTGAACGCGATCCGCAAGTACAGGGGCGAAGAGGAGCTCGGGCCCGTCGAGTTCATGGACGCGCTCGCCGAGAAGCTCCAGGCCATCGGGTGGGACGACAGCTACCTGAGCCGGCCCGTGAACGAGGGCTTCTCCGGGGGCGAGAAGAAGCGCAACGAGATCCTGCAGCTCGCCGTGCTCGATCCGAAGCTGGCCATCCTCGACGAGACGGACTCCGGGCTCGACATCGACGCGCTCAAGACCGTGGCGCACACCGTGGACAAGCTGCGCCGGCCCGACAATGCCACGGTCCTCGTGACCCACTACTACCGGATCCTGACGCACATCCAGCCGGACTTCGTCCACGTTCTCTCGAACGGCCGGATCGTCAAGTCGGGCGGGAAGGAGCTCGCGCTGGAGCTCGAAGAGAAGGGGTACGACTGGCTGCGCGAAGCGGCGGCCGTGGCATGACCCAAGCGCCCGACGTGAAGGAGCGTTACGTCGCCGCGTTCAAGGCGTTCGCCGGCAACGGGGCCGGCGCGGCGCCGCCGTGGCTCCACGAGATCCGTGAGGGGGCGATCGCGCGCTTCACCGAGCTCGGCTTCCCTACGATGAAGCAGGAGGAGTGGCGCTTCACGAGCGTGGCGCCGATCGCGGAGAGGCAGTTCGCCCTGGCGCGCCCGGACGCGACGCGGGCGCCCGCGCCGCGGGACATCGACCGCTTCGTGCCGCGGGCCGCGGGCCGGCGCCGGTTGGTCTTCGTCAACGGTCGGCACGTCCCCGCCCTGTCGGCGACCGACGGGCTCCCCGCCGGCGTGACCGCGTTGGGACTCGCGGAAGCCTGCCGGCATCACGGGGACCTGGTCCGGCGGCACCTCGGGCGCTACGCCGGGGCGCCCACCCCCAACGCCTTCACGGCGCTCAACACGGCCTTTCTCGACGATGGCGCGTTCGTGCACGTGGCGACCGGAGTAGAAATGGACGAGCCGTTGCACTTGGTGTTCGTCACGATCCCTCCGCCCGAGCCGCTCGTCTCCCACCCGCGCAACGTGGTGGTCGTGGAGCGTGGGGCGCGCGCCGCGGTGGTGGAGAGCTACGTCGCGCTCGCGGATGGCGTGTACTGGACGAACGCGGTGACGGAGCTCGCGGTCGGCGAAGGCGCGCGCGTGGAGTATTGCCGCGTGCAGCGCGAGAGTCGCGACGCGTTTCACGTCGCCGCGACCCACACGCACCAGGCGCGCGACAGCGTGCTGGGCTGCCACCCCGTCGCGTTGGGGGGCGCGCTGTCCCGCCATGACGTGCACACCGTCCTCGCGGGGCCGGGCGGGCACCTCACGCTGAACGGCCTGTACCTGCTCGGCGGCGGGCAGCACGCCGACCACCACACGGTGATCGACCACGCGCAGCCCCATTGCGAGAGCCACGAGTACTTCAACGGAGTGCTCGACCACCGGGCCCACGGCGTGTTCAACGGACGCATCATCGTCCGACCGGGTGCCCAGCGAACCGACTCGAAGCAGACCAACAACAACCTGCTGCTGTCGACCGAGGCGCGCGCCGACAGCCAGCCGCAGCTCGAGATCCACGCGGACGACGTGAAGTGCACGCACGGCTCCACGGTCGGTCCCATCGACCAGCAGCAGCTGTTCTACCTCCGGAGCCGCGGCCTCTCGCAGGAAACGGCGCGCGGCCTCCTCACCTACGGCTTCGGCACCGAGATCCTGGGCCGCGTGCCGGTGGTGGAGGTGCGGTCGCAGCTCGACTATCTCGTCCGCGCCTGGTTGGCCGGCGGGGGCGCCGAGCGGCGCGGGGCGGCGTGATGCTCGACGCCGCCCGGATCCGCGCCGACTTCCCGCTGCTCGAGCAGCAGGAGAACGGCCACCGGCTCGTCTACCTCGACAACGCGGCGACGACGCAGAAGCCCCAGGCGGTGCTCACCGCCGTCACCGACTACTACCGCACCACCAACGCCAACGTGCATCGGGGGGCGTACAGTCTCGCGATCCGCGCCACGGAGGCCTACGAGGCCGCGCGTGCGAAGGTCGCGAGGTTCGTGAACGCCTGGGCGCCCGAGGGCGTCGTATTCACGCGCGGCACGACCGAGGCCTTGAACCTGGTCGCGGGCTCCTACGGCCGCGCCAACGTGCGCACGGGCGACACCGTGGTGGTGACGGCGATGGACCACCACTCGAACCTCGTGCCGTGGCAGATCTTGTGTCAGGAGAAGGGTGCCACGTTGCGGATGGTCGAGCTCACGGACGACGGGCGGATCGATCTGTCGGATTTCGGCCGGGCCCTGGAGCGGCGCCCCAAGATCGTGGCCTTCCCCTTCGTCTCGAACGCGCTCGGCACCGTGAACCCGGCGGCGCAGCTCTCCCGGCTGGCGCACGCCGTGGGCGCCGCCGTCGTGGTGGACGGCGCGCAGTCCACGCCGCACCTCAAAGTCGACGTGCAGCTGCTCGACTGCGACTTCTACGCGCTCTCGGGTCATAAGATGCTCGCCCCCATGGGCTCCGGCGCGCTGGTCGCGAAGCCGGCCCTGCTCGAGGCGATGCCGCCCTACCACGGCGGCGGTGAGATGATCTCGCGCGTATGGGACGACCATGCGACCTACAACAACATCCCTCACAAGTTCGAGGCGGGGACGCCGAACGTGGAGGGCGCCGTGGGGCTCGCCGCGGCGGTCGACTACCTCGAGGCCATCGGCCTGGAGCGAATCGCCGAGCACGAGCAGGCGCTCGCCCAGGTGGCGATCGACAAGCTGACGCAAATCGACGGCGTCACCGTGTACGGCCCGCGCGACCACCGGGCGGGCGTCGTGTCGTTCACCTACGGGGACATCCATCCGCACGACATCGCGACCATCCTCGACCAGGACGGCGTGTGTATCCGCGCCGGGCACCATTGCGCTCAGCCGCTGATGCGCCGACTCAACGTCCCCGCGACGGCGCGGGCGTCGTTCTACCTCTATAACGGGCGCGACGACGTCGACGTGCTGGCCGGGTCGCTCGTCAAGGCGGGAGCCCTGTTTGGATACGTCCCTGCCTGAGCCCAAGCTCAGCACCCTCTACCAGGAGCTGATCCTCGATCACTATCGCCGGCCCCGCAACAAGGGGTCGCTCGAGGGCCCGACGCACGCCCTGTCGCTCACCAACCCCCTCTGCGGGGACGAGATCGACCTGCAGCTGCGCGTGGACGGGGACGTCATCCGCGAAGCGCGCTTCATCGGCCGGGGGTGCTCGATCAGCCAGGCGTCGGCGTCGATGATGACGCAGCTCTTGAAGGACAAGCCCGTGCCCCAGGCGCTGGCGCTCGCCGAGCGCATGACCGCGATGATGCACGGCGACGAGGCGGCGGCACGCGACAAGTCGCTCGGGGACCTGCGGGCGCTCGCCGGCGTCTCCAAGTTCCCCGTACGCATCAAATGCGCGTTATTGCCCTGGAACGCGCTGACGGACGCGGTGAAATCCTCCTGACGAGGCTAGATTAGCCTCGCCACATGACGACCCCTGTCCCGATCCTGGTCCTCGACCGGGTGACCAAGCGCTTCGCGGGCCATACCGCCGTGGACGGCCTATCGCTGTCGGTCCCGACCGGCGCGATCTACGGGCTGCTCGGGCCGAACGGCGCCGGCAAGACGACCACGATCCGGATGATCCTCGACATCATCGAGCCGGACGCGGGGTCGGTGCGGCTGTTCGGCGAGCTCGGCGGCGGCCGGACGCACACCGCCCGGATCGGCTACCTGCCCGAGGAGCGCGGGCTGTACCGCAAGATGCGCGTGCTCGACGTGCTCGTGTTCCTCGCCGAGGTGAAGGGCGTCGAGCGCCGCGGGGCCCGGGCCAAGGCGACCGCGTGGCTCGAGCGGCTGGGCCTCGCTGCCTGGCGGCTGCGCCGCATCGACGAGCTGTCGAAGGGGATGCAGCAGAAGGTGCAGTTCATCTCGACGATCCTGCACGAGCCGGAGCTGGTGATCCTGGACGAGCCGTTCGCCGGGCTCGATCCCGTCAACACCCAGGTCGTGAAGGACGCGGTGCTCGAGCTCACGCGCCACGGCGTCACGATCCTCTTCTCGACCCACATCATGGAGCAGGCCGAAAAGCTGTGCGACGAGCTGTGCATCATCGCGCGGGGGCGCAAGCTCGTGGAAGGCGCGTTGAGCGACATCAAGCGGACACGAAGCGGACACCATCTCATCATCGGGTTCGACGGGAGCGCCGGGGCCGCCGCGCAGGTGTTCGCCGACCGCGGACTGGTCCACAAGGTCGACGACTACGGCCAGTATGCCGAACTGGAGCTCGCGGCGGGGGCGGACCCGCAGCAGATCCTCCAGCGGCTGGTCGCCTCGGGCGCCCGGCTGTCCCGCTTCGAGCTCCAGGAGCCGTCACTCAATAAGATCTTCATCGACCTGGTCGGGCCGGACGCGGCGCGGGCCGAGGCGCGGTCGGATGCATAAGGTCTGGGCGGTGGTACGGCGCGAGTTCGTGGAGCGGATTCGCAGCAAGTGGTTCTGGGTGATGGCGCTGCTGGGCCCGGTGTTCTTCGGCGTCGTGTTCCTGCTCCCCGCCCTGCTCGCCGGCCGGGCCGGCATCAAGCGCATCGTCGTCGTGGACGGCACCACCGGTCCGGTCGGGGCCCGCCTCACGGAGCTGCTCGATCAGAGCGGGGTGTTCCACGCGGTGCGCGTTCCGGCGACGGCCCACGTCGTCGATTCTCTCACGACGGCTGTGGGGGCGAAGCGCCTCGACGGCTTCCTGCTGTTGACGGACGCCGCCGTCGACTCGGGGACCGCGGAGTACCGCGGCTCCAACGTGTCCGCCTTTACCGCCATCGCGGCGCTCGAGCGCACCATCGGCGAGGTCGTCGACGCGGTGCGGCTGGAGCACGCGGGCGTGGATCCGCAGGTGGTGGCGCGGGCGCGGATCCGAGTGCACCTCGTGACGCAGAAGATCGCGGGCGGCAGGACCACCGGGGAGAGCGCCGCGCAGTCATTCTCGCTCGCCTACTTCATGGCCATCATCCTCTACACGGCCATCCTGATCTACGGGATCAACGTGATGAGCTCCGTGCTCGAGGAGAAGACGACCCGCATCGTGGAAGTGCTGGTTTCTTCGCTGCGTCCCTTTCAGCTGATGCTGGGCAAAGTGCTCGGGGTCGGGGCGGTCTCGATCTTCCAGTTCCTGATCTGGGGTGTGTCCGTGCGGTTGCTCCTCGCCCAGCGCGGCCGCTTCATCAGCACCGGCGACCTGAACGAGGCCCGGCAGGTCTTCGACCTGCCGCATGTCAGCACTGCCACCGCGGCGCTCTTCATCACCTACTTCGTCGGCGGATTCCTGCTGTACTCCGCCATGTTCGCCGCCGTGGGCGCCATGTCCTCGACCGAGCAGGAGGCGCGGCAAGCGCAGCAGCCGGTGACTTGGCTGCTCGTCCTGTCGTTCGTCAGCATGTTCGCCATGCTGAATGATCCCGGCTCGCCCTTCGCGGTGACCCTGTCCCTCATCCCGTTCAGCGCGCCGATTGCGATGCCGGTGCGGTGGGCGGCCGGCACCCTGCCGACGTACGAAGTCGCACTGTCGCTCGTCGTGCTCGCGCTCGCGATCGTCGGTGTCACGTGGGTGGCGGCGAGGATCTATCGAGTGGGAATGCTGATGACGGGGAAGCGGCCCAACGTGAGGGAATTGGTGCGCTGGGTAAGGGCGGCCTAGGCCAGACGGTTAGACGGCGAGACGGATAGCGGATTCCAGTCGGTCGGGTGTAGGTATGGTACCGGCCGCAACGAAATGGTTACGCGTTCCCCTTCCAGCACAGCTACACTGTCACAATGCCGCCATATCGCAACCTCAAGGCTTGGGAACACGCCGAGCGACTCGCCGTGGAATGTGTCAGGGCCTCGCGGGGGTTTCCGGAGTTCGAACAGCAGTCCCTGGCCGACCAGCTACGCCGTGCGGCGTACAGCGTGCCTCTAAACATTGCTGAGGGCAGCGCCAAGCGCGGCAGCCGAGAATACCGCCGCTACCTTGACACCGCACGAGGCTCACTCGCGGAGGTGGAGACGATGCTGGGCATGGCCCGCTCCCTCGGCTACCTCCGGCCCGCCGATTTCGGCCGCCTCGAAGCGCTCGCCACCGAGACGAGTAAGACTCTCTACGGGCTGCTCCGGAAGATCACCGACAGCGCCTCCAGACAACCTCGCACTTGAATCCTGCCGACCGCTACCCGTCTATCCGTCTGACCGTGTGTCCTAGTACCTTTTCCCGTATATGCCTTTCGACTACGACGTGATAGTTGTGGGAGGCGGCCATGCCGGGACCGAAGCCTCGGCCATGGCTGCCCGCCTGGGCGCGAAGACCCTCCTGCTGACCTCCAACCTCGACACCATCGGCCACATGAGCTGTAATCCCGCCATCGGCGGGATCGCCAAGGGTACCGTGGTGCGCGAGGTCGACGTGCTGGGCGGCATCATGGGCCGCGCCACCGATCGCGCCACCATCCAGTTCCGCATGCTCAATCGCTCCAAGGGCCCCGCCGTCTGGGCGCCGCGCGCGCAATGCGATCGCACGCTGTACCGCCGCGCCGTGCGGCACCTGTTGGAGGGCTTCGCAAGCCTCGAGCTGGCGCAGGGGATGGTGAGCCGGCTGCTGCTCGAGGGCTCGCGCGCCCAGGGCGTCGACACCAGCGACGGCCGCCGCTACACGGCGCGCGCCGTCGTCATCACCGCGGGCACGTTCCTGCGTGGGCGGATCCACGTCGGGACCGACACGCAGATTCCGGCCGGTCGCGCCGGTGATCAGCCGGCCGTTGCTATTGCGCAACACATTGAGGCACTTGGACTTACGGTTTCGCGCTTCAAGACCGGTACTCCGCCTCGCGTCGACGGGCGGACCGTCGATTGGTCCAAGGTCGCGCGCCAGGACGGCGACCGTAGTACGGACTACCGCTTCTCGTTCTACGAGCGCACCGACCTGCCGCGCCAGGTGCCGTGCTGGATCACCTGGGCGGGCGAGGCCGTGAAGGACATCATCCGCCGCCACCTCCACGAGTCGGCGCTGTACGGCGGCGCGATCAGCGGCCGCGGGCCGCGCTACTGTCCCTCGGTCGAGGACAAGGTGGTCAAGTTCCCCGACGCCGCGCGCCACCAGGTGTTTCTCGAGCCCGAAGGGCTCGACACGCACGAGCTGTACGTGAACGGGCTCTCCACTTCCCTGCCCGTCCAAGTGCAGCTCGAGTTTCTGCGTGCCGTGCCCGGCCTCGAGCGCGCGGCGATGACTCGCCCGGGATACGCCATCGAGTACGACTTCTATCCGCCGACGCAGCTCACGCCGTGGCTTGAGACGAAGCCGGTCGAGCATCTGTTCTTCGCGGGTCAGATCAACGGGACTACCGGCTACGAGGAGGCGGCGGCGCAGGGAGTGGTGGCGGGGATCAACGCGGTACGTCGTATCCGCGGCTCCGAGCCGGTCATCCTCGGCCGGGACGACGCGTACGTCGGGGTGCTGGTAGACGACCTGGTGACGCGCGGGGTGGACGAGCCGTATCGCCTGTTCACTTCGCGCTCGGAGTTCCGGCTACTGCTGCGACAAGACAATGCGCTCCGTCGGCTCTTGCCACTCGCCGAGCGGCTCGGTCTGCTCTCGCCGGCGGAGCTGCGAGCGGCGGAGCAGCGCTTGCGCGGGGAGGAGGAGATCCTGGCCCAGGCCCGCGCCACGACGATCAGCCCGGCCGCCGCCGCGCCGGTGCTCGCCGCGACGGGCTCGGGCCTCGCGGAGCCCGAGCGAGTGGCGAGTGTGGCGCGCCGCCCCGGGGTGTCGTTGCGCGCGCTGCTCGAGGCGGCGGGCGTACCGGTCACCGGCCGGGACGAGGCTCTCGCGAGCGCGGAGATCGAGCTCAAGTATGACGGCTATCTCGCGCGCGAGCGCGAGGCAGCGGCGCGGCTCGCGGAGCTGGCCGCGTTCGCGCTGCCGGCCGACCTGCCCTACCCCGAGCTCAGGAGCCTCGCGACCGAGGCGCGCCAGAAGCTCGAACGGGTGCGACCGACGTCACTGGCTCAAGCGGCGCGCATTCCCGGCGTGTCGCCCAGCGATCTGCACAACCTGGTGATCGAGACAGCGCGCTGGCGGCGGCGCGTCGCGTAGGCGCGCCAGTCCAGGAGCAACCTCCCCCAGGCAAGCTGTGTTTCACGTGAAACTTCGGCTCGTCGTTTCACGTGAAACTCGCTCTTTACCGCCGGTGTACCAGTACGTATATTTGCCCCTCGTAGCGCACCAGCAATATAAGCTATTGGTATACAATAACTTGTAAGATGCCCCGCGTAATCGCTATTGCCAACCAGAAGGGCGGCGTCGGTAAGACGACGACGGCCGTCAATCTCGCCGCGTCGCTCGCCACCGCGGAGCGGAAGACGTTGCTCGTCGACGCCGATCCACAGGCGAACTCGACCAGCGGCGTCGGCATCGAGCGCGATCGCATCCGCTACTCCCTGTACGACGCCCTGCTCGACGGCCGCGCGCTCGCGGACACGCGCTTCGCGCACGTGCATTTCCCGCATCTCGACGTCATCCCCGCGACTCAGGACCTGGTCGGCGCCGAAGTCGAGCTCGTCAACCGGCAGGCGCGCGAGACGATGATGCGGCGCGCGCTGCGCGACGTGCGCGACCAGTACCAGTACATCGTCATCGACTGTCCGCCGTCGCTCGGCCTCTTGACCCTCAACATGCTCACCGCCGCCGACAGCGTCCTCATTCCGATCCAGTGCGAGTACTACGCCCTCGAGGGCCTCTCGCAGCTCTTGAACACCGTGAAGCTGGTGCAGCGGAACTTCAATCCCGCGCTCGCGATCGACGGCGTGCTGCTGACGATGTACGACGCGCGGCTCAACCTGTCGAAGCAGGTCGCCGACGAGGCGAAGGAATATTTCGGGTCGCAGGTGTTCAGCATCACGATCCCGCGCAACGTGCGGCTCGCCGAGGCGCCGAGCTTCGGCAAGCCGATCCTCTTGTACGATGTGCAGTCGGTGGGCGCGAAGAGCTACCTGGCGGTGGCCCAAGAGTTGATCCGCCGCGTCGAGCGCGGTGCCGGCGCGCTGGCGCCGGCCGCCCCCTCCCCCGCCCCACCCGCCGCTGAACCCCTCCCGGAGGTGCCCGCATGACGGAAACCATCGCAGGTCGCCGTCGTCTTGGCCGAGGGCTCGAAGCCCTGCTGGGACCCACCCGCGAGGAGGCCGAGCGCGAGGGGAGCCTCGTCGAGCTGGCGATCGCCGACATCCGGCCCAATCCCTACCAGCCGCGCCGCGACGTCGATCCGGCGGCGCTCGAGGAGCTCACCGCGTCGATCCGCAAAGCGGGGCTGCTCCAGCCGGTCGTGGTGCGCCAGGCCCCAGGCAACAACGGCGGCTTCGAGCTGATCGCCGGCGAGCGCCGGCTGCGCGCCTGCCAGGCGCTCGGCTGGGAGAAGATCCCGGCCGTGAAGCGCGAGGTGGACGACCGCACCGTGCTCACGCTCGCGCTGGTCGAGAACCTGCAGCGCGACGATCTCTCGCCGGTGGACGAGGCGCGCGGCTACGAGCGGCTCATCGCGGAGTTCAACCTCACCCAACAGGACGTGGCCGACGCGGTGGGCCGCGATCGCTCCACCGTGGCGAACGCCCTGCGCCTCCTGAAGCTGCCGGCGGCGGTGCTCGCGCTGTTGCACGACGGCGGCCTGTCGGTGGGCCACGCGCGGGCGCTGCTCGCGCTCGACGACCCGCGCGTGGCGACGGCGCTGGCGCAGGAGGCGGTGGACCTCGGGCTGTCGGTGCGCGACGTGGAGGATCGGGTGCGCGGCGGCCGCGCGCCCGTGCGGCGCCCGCGCTTGAAGAAGGGACTGGGACAGGCGCCCGAGGTGCGGCGGATCGAAGACGCCCTGCGCCGGCGGCTCGGCACCGACGTCCGCGTCACGCTGCGCGCCAAGGGCAAGGGGCAGATCCACGTCAACTTCTATTCGAACGATGATCTCGCGCGGCTCCTAGAGCTGATCCTGGGCGCGCCGTTCGACGGATGAGGAAGAAGAAAAGCCGGGGCCGGGCCGTTACGATCGTCGTCCACACCGACGGCGAGCTCGACTCGCGGGAGTATCGCGTGCCGCTGTGGGCGTTCGCGGCCGGGAAGTGGGGGGCGCTCGTGATCGCGCTGCTTGTCGTCCTCTTCTTCGCCTTCGCCGGTCCGATCTCCCGCGCCGCCGCGCGGGTGCCGGGGCTCGAGCGCGAAGTCACACGCTTGGAGGACGAGAACAGCCGGGTGCAGCAGCTCGCGGCCGCCCTGAACCGGGCCGAAGCGAACTATCAGGAGCTGCGCCAGCTGCTCGGCGTCAAGGCGCCGCCGGAGAAGCTCGCCCCGACCGCGGACCTGCCGCGCGCCACGGCGGTGCGGGCGCGCGCGCCGGCCGGGCCGCTGCGGTCCGAAACGGGGCCGTCCGTGCCCGCGCACTGGCCGCTCGACGTCCCCGGCTTCGTCACCCGCGGCCAGGTGCGCCCCGGCGACCCCGCCGAGTCGCATCCCGGCATCGACATCGCGGTCCCCGTCGGCACACCGGTGCGCGCCGCCGGCGGCGGGGTGGTCGAGGCGGTGGGCACCGATTCGGCGTACGGCCTGTTCGTGCTCTTGCGGCACAGCGGAGGGTATGAGACGATGTACGGGCATGCGTCCCGCCTGCTCGTGCAGGAAGGCGACGCGGTGCCGGCGAGACAGGTGATCGCCCTCTCGGGGAGCTCGGGACGGTCCACGGCGCCGCACCTCCACTTCGAAATCCGTCGCGAGGGCAAGTCGCTCGATCCCCTCACCGTCGTGAAACAGGAGAATTGACATGGCGATCTTCACCGAGAAGGGGCAGGGCGTGCCCGAGACCGAAGCGGGGCTGTCCATCATCGGGACCGGTATGCGGGTCGTCGGCGACATCACCGCCGAGGGCGTCGTGAAGATCGAAGGCGCGGTGGTAGGCACGGTGCGGGCCGGCCGCCAGGTGCTGGTCGGGAAGGGCGGGGAAGTGGAAGGCGACGTGATCTCGCGTGAGGCGATCATCGGCGGCGAGGTGCGCGGCAGCATCCGCGCCGATGAGCGTGTGGAGATCCAGTCCACCAGCGTGGTGCACGGCGACATCGCCGCGAAGCGGCTGCTGGTGCAGGAGGGCGGGGAAATCAACGGGGTCGTGCGGATGGGGGAGGGCGCGCTGGAGGCCGAGGTGGTTCCGAAGGGGGGGGCGGGGGCGGGGGCCGAACGCGCGTACTGATACCGGTCGCAGATATCCACATGCCAAGGTTTTCGGCGTGTGGATTCTTTATCTCTCGTGAGACCAATCCGTTACGTCGATACACCATGTGGGAATCTCACGTCACTGTCGGTATTCTGACGAGATAATGTCGTCATACTGGCGGAGGTAGAATCCCGATCGAACTCACCGAGCTCGTTGCCTACCTCGACCGCTTTCTCCGGGTCAAGGAGGTCCCGGACGCGCCCGAGGCCCTGAACGGCCTCCAGGTAGCAAACTCCGGGACGGTCACGCGTGTCGCCGCCGCGGTGGACCTGTGTGAAGCGACCGTCCGCCTCGCCACAGCCGAGCGCGCGGACCTGTTGTTGGTTCATCACGGACTGTTCTGGGGTGGGCCGAAGCCCCTCACCGGCCCGGCACATCGCCGCGTCGCCGGGTTGTTCGCGGCGAACATCGCGCTGTACAGCGCGCACCTCCCCCTGGACCTCCACCCGGAGGTCGGAAACAACGTCGTGCTCGCGCGGCAGCTGGGTGTCACAGTGTGCGGCGAGTTCGGCGAGGAATACGGAGTGCCGATCGGCGTGTGGGGCGAGCTGGACGCACCGCGCGCCGCGCTCGAGCAAGCGCTCCGGACGGTGCTCGGAGTCGAAGCGCGGGTGATGCCGTTCGGACCGGAGCGCGTGCGGCGCGTCGGCGTCGTCACGGGAGGTGCGGGCTCGATGATCACCCAGGCCGCGGCCGCTGGGCTCGACACCTACGTGACGGGTGAAGGCGCGCACCACACGTTCTTCGACGCCGAAGAGCTGGGCCTCAACGTCTTCTACGCGGGGCACTACGCGACCGAGACGGTGGGCGTGAAGGCGCTCGCCGCGCATCTCGCGGCGCAGTTCGGGCTGCCCTGGACGTTTCTGCACCACCCCACCGGTCTGTGAGCCCGCGGCGCGTCCTCGCCGTGCTCGCCGCGGCGGAGCTGTGCGGCATGGCCCCCTGGTTCAGCGCTTCGGCGGTCGCGCCCACGCTGGCGCGGCTGTGGCGGCTCGGGGCGGCGGACGCCGCGTGGCTCACCATTTCCGTACAGCTCGGCTTTGTCGCTGGCGCTCTCGTCTCGGCGCTGCTCACGCTCTCCGACCGCTGGTCGGCGCGCCGGCTCTTCGCGGCGTCGGCCGCCATCGCGGCGGCGGCGACGCTCGGGGTCGCCTTCGCGCCCGGCCCAGCGGGCGGCATCGCGCTGCGCATGCTGACCGGGGCCGCGCTCGCCGGCGTGTACCCGCCGGGCATGAAGATCGCGGCCGGCTGGTTCCGGGAAGGACGTGGGGTCGCGATCGGGACGCTGGTCGGCGCGCTCACACTCGGCTCGGCGTTTCCGCACCTCGTGCGCTGGGCCGTCCCCGCGGCGCAGTGGCGTCCGGTGCTCGCGGTCGCTGCCGCCGCGGCGCTCGCGGGGGGCGCGCTCGTGCTGCTCGTGCCGCACGACGGCCCGTTCGCGGCGCCGGCCCCGCGCTTCAGCTGGCGCGCCGCGCCCCGGATCCTCGGAGACCGGGCCATGTCGCTCGCGAACCTGGGCTACCTGGGACACATGTGGGAGCTGTACGCGATGTGGACATGGATGGCGGCGTTCGTCGCCGCGAGCGAGCAGGTGCGCAGCGGCGGCGACCCAGTGGCGAGCGGCGTGCCGGCGCTGGTGACGTTTGCGGTGATCGGGAGCGGCGCGGTCGGCTGCTGGCTCGGCGGCAGGTACGCGGATCGCTGGGGTCGCACGCTCGTCACGAGCGTGGCGATGGCGATCTCGGGATCGTGCGCGCTTTCGGTCGGGGCCCTGTTCGCGCGGTCGCTGGTGCTGCTCGGTCCCCTGCTGCTGGTGTGGGGCGTCGCGGTCGTCGCGGATTCCGCGCAGTTCTCCGCCGCGGTGAGCGAGCTCGCGCCCCGGGACTTGGTGGGCACCGCGCTCACAGTCCAGACGAGCCTCGGGTTCCTGCTCACCTGTTTCACGATCTATCTCTTGCCGTGGTTCGCCGCCCGCGTCGGGTGGCAGTGGAGCATGAGCCTGCTGGCGCTCGGCCCTGCGGGCGGGGTGGGCGCGATGCTGGCGCTGCGGCGGCGGCCGGAGGCGCAACGGCTCGCCGGCGGGCGGGGCTAGGGGATGGCGAAGATCCCTACTTCGCCGTCGAAGTCGTCGACGACACGAGTCGTCCCGGTGGGGACGATCCAGCCCGCACCGTCGATTCGCACGTCCATGCGATGCACGCCACTCGCGATGCGGAGCGCTGCCTCCCACGATCCGTCGAGGGCGCGGCTCAGCGCGATGGGCTGCCAGTCGGTGAAGTCGCCCGCGAGCTCCACGAGCGTGGCGCCAGGCGCGTGCACGATGAGACGCGTGACGCCGCCGGTGCCGGGCATGACCTCGAGTCGCACCGCGGCCGGCGACGTCGCGCCGTGCGCTTCGAGGGTGCGTGGGCCCCGCGGATCCCGAGCGGCCAACGAGCGGACCAACGCCGTGCGGAGCCGGACTGCCACGCTCGCATAGCGACCTGCGATGCTGCCGCGAATCGGGTCCGTCGGATAGCGCCCGCCGGCGACGACGAGCGCCGCACGTCTCCGACGAACGTGCGGTTGGCGGACCCGAGGAGGGTGAGCTCACCGCGCCGGGCCCACGCGCCGACCGCGGCGGCCGCAATAGGACGCGCGGGACCGCCGTACGACGTGCGCCCGGCAGTGCCGCCGATCCAGGCTCCGCGATCCTCGCCGAGGAGGTGAACGCGGGCTTCTGCGATCGCGTGCCAGAAGCTCGCGAAGTCGGCGTAGCTGCTCGCGCCCGTCGAAGCCGTCAGCTCACCGCGCCAGTGGCTCGTCGCTGGGGTGAAGATGGATCCGATCACCAGTCCCTGCAGACTGCGGTGGCCGCTCTCGAAGCGGAGATACGTGCCGTGTGCGCTCACCAGGCCCCGCGGGCTCTCCCAGCGCACGGCGGGCGTGAGCGATGCCGCGCCGGAGGCGAGAAACCCGTCGTAACGGACGGTCGAGACGCCGAGATCAACCGTGCCGGTGGTCTGGGCGGCGGGTGCTCGCGCCGAGACCAGGGAGCACGCTGCTCCGGCGAGCACGACCCACGCGGGCTTCCCGGGCGTCACCGGGTGTGTTTGACGCTCTATGGTGGGCCCGGGCGGGCCTCACGGGCGGCTGCGTTGACGCGCACCGACGCAGCTGCGGCGGGAGGTGCTCCGAGCGCGATGTCGCGCTCCACCGCCCGCCGGAACTCGACGAGGTCGGCGTCCCGCGCAGAAGGGGCCAAGGCGAGCACCGCCGTCGCGGCGGAATCCGCGGGGACACCGCTTGCCACCAAGTCAGCGAGCACGGCAAGAGGAACCGTCAGCGGTTGGCGGCGCGTGCGGCGCAGTTCGGTTAATACCGCCGGCGCTGCACCGGCACGGAGTGCCGCCGCGCCCGCCTCAAGTTCCGGCGGCGAGGCTGCCGGGCCGAGGGCGTCGCGCGCGCGACCTAGGTCTGCGGCGAGGCGGCGCACGGCGGCGACGATGCGGTCACCCGGCGCGCCCTTGATCGTGCCCTCGAGGGCGCGCTGCACGAGCGGCTCGGCGGGCAGCCCCGCGGCGCGCGCCGAATCGAGCAGTGCGGGGGCGGGCGAGCACCGTCCCTATCAGCCCGACGGCGAGGGCGGGGAGCAGGAGCCGTGGCATCACGATCCAGCCACCGTCACGACAGAACTTGGACCGCCATAGTCGTTGTCGAGCGCAGCGGGAGCCGCGGGGTCGGCGAGCCAGAGCGACCCGTTCACGAGAAACGCGTAGCGATAACGACCGGGCGAGAGCGGCACCACGGCGGTCCACACCGCGCCGCCTGCGGACGCGAGTTGCATCGGAGTCCGCGAGGCATCCCAGTCGTTGAAATCGCCGATTAGCGACACGGCGGTGGCGTGCGGGGCGACGAGGACGAATTGGAGTTGATGGTTTGTGGGGGTCGGGCGCCGAGCAATGGTGGGGAGCAGGAGCGCGAGCGCGACCCCGGCGGCGACGGCCAGCCCGCTCAAGGGCGACAGCGCGACGCGTCGCGGCTCGGTGAGCCAGCGCCAGGCGGCCGTGACCGCGCCGGCGCGTCTGGGGGTCGGCAGCGCGGCGATTCGCTCCATTACCCGCGCGTCGAGCGAGGGGTCGATCCGCACCGGGCGGCGCAGCCGCGCGATTATCTGATCGACGACGTCCCGCCCGCCCTCAAACACGCTCCACCTCTCTGAGAATCGCCTGTAGCTGCTCACGCGCGCGCTTCACCCGCATCTTCAGGGCCGAGACTCCCACCCCGGTGAGCCGTGTCATCTCTTCGTATTCCAAGTCCTCCACGTACTTGAGGAGGAACGCCTCGCGGTACTCGGGCGCGAGGCGCGCCAGCGCCCGGCGGACCACGTCATCGAGCTCCGTCCGCTCCACCGAGCTCGGCAGCGGGGCGCCGTTGAGCGCAGCCTCGTCGCGCACGAACACCTGTCCGCGTCGCGCCGCCCGGGCGCCCGTCGTGCGGCACCGGTTGACCAGAATGCCGTACAGCCACGCGCCGAACCGCTCGGGATCGTCGCAGCGCGCGAGGGAGCGATAGCCGCGGACGAAGGCGTCCTGCAATGCCTCTTCGGCGTCCTCCCGATTCCCGAGCATATGTACGGCGTAGCGGCCCAAGCGGTCGCGGTAGCGCGCGACGAGTGCGGCGTAGGCGCCGGTATCGCCGCTGCGCACGCGGCGCACCAGCTCGGCGTCGCTCGTCCCCACGTTGTCTATACCCATAGAGGAAGTCCTGGCGTCACAATACCCCGC
>WNGG01009367.1_pt1 | contig 17221 bp, 15 predicted proteins | sample 5400661 | NCBI WGS metagenome assembly WNGG01 (sample SAMN13153372, study PRJNA577476) | soil metagenome | isolation source: 100 cm soil or saprolite under Garry oak tree replicate 1 | place: USA:California | collected 2016-06-15 | reverse complement strand
CGATCGGGGCGGACCCGCCTCCTGGGTTCGTGAGCAGGCCAGCAGGCCGAGCGCGAGCGCCCCCCCCACTGCAGCGAGTCGCCGGCTCACAAGGCACCTCCCGCGGCCGCCTTGGCGCCGCTCACAAACGGCGTGCTGGCGAGCACCTGGTCCAGCGACCGGAACGGCAGGGTGAAGTGCGCCCGGCCCAGGATCACCACGACGCCAAAGTTGAACCCCGCGGCGAGCAGCTGCAGCACCGGCAGCGTCGCCAGCTCGACCAGCTCCCAGGCCTCCTTCTTGAACCACTCGTGCTCCGCCTTGAGCGCCTTGATCGGCCCGAACCAAAACTCCTGGTTGGCCATCGGGCTCGGCTGGGGTGCCCCACTCTGTCCCGCCATCGCCTGCCGTCCCAGGATGCTCAAGAGCGCGGGCGCGCCGAACCGGCCGAACAGGAACCACGTCATGCCGCGGACGCCCACCCACCCAAGGAAGGCGAGGGTGAGGGTACCGAACACCCCCAGCTCGATGCCTTGCTGGGCCAGCCAGGGCGTGATCGCGTCGATCAGCTCGCGATATAGGAACAGTACCTCGAACAGGGCGACGGTGATCTCGACCAGGATCATGAAGACGATCTGTCCCACCTGCCGGGTCTTGATCGCGTCGTTCAACACCTGGATGCAGGCGAAGCTGCCCCCGATGATGATGAAGAGGAACAACCACAGCAGGACGACGAGAAACAGGGGGTTCACTTCGTAGCCGGTCAAGTCCGCGAGCAGCTCGCTCATCGTGGGCCGCAGCGTGAACGTGAAGATCGTCGCCTCGATCATCGACCAGAAGATGAGCAGGACGAAGGCGATCCACGGCACGCCCGGCTGGCGCGACGTGGAATCCAACAACGCGAAGGGCGACGTGATCGCGCTCTTCAGGGTTCTCCAGATCATGCCGACGGCGAGCTTGAGCAGCCCCCAGATCCAGCCGACCAATACCAGCAGGAAGCGCCCCAGACCCAACCAGTAGAACCACACCATGCGCACCACGTCCCACCACGACATGAGCAGCGATGCCAGGAAGCCGCCGCGCCCCGAGCGGAACGGGATCGTATAGAGGGAGACCATGGTGCCCCACACCCCCGCCACCAGCACCGTCGCGGGGAAGAAGAGCAGCACGAACTTCGCGACCATCCCCCAGAAGGACTCACCGCCGGCGACCACTTGGAACACGTACCGCTGCCAGTCGAGGATCCAGGACAGGCCGCCCCAGATCCAGCCCCAGACGGTCTGGAGGATCCAGCTCCACTGCTCGGTCTGGACGCTGCCTACGGGGTTTTGCATTCTCTTGTCTCCCTCCCTGAGTGTGGAACGGGGGGAACGGCGGCCGCTGGATGAGTCCGCGGCAGGCGCGCATTAATAGTACGGCGCCCGCTCCTGTCAAGCTGCGCGCGTGATCTACGTCACTTTCCCAGCTATACTTGTGGCAATGGCGGACGAATCCCCCAAACGGTTGATCGTCGTCGGCGACCGCGTCCTGATCGCCCCCGAGCAGGGGGAGGAGCGCACCAACGTCGGCCTCTACCTCCCCGCCACGGCGCTCGAGGGCCGTCAGGTGCAGGGCGGGCGTATCGTGGCGACCGGCCCCGGCAACCCCGTCTCCGAGCCCGCCAGCATGGACGAGGAGCCGTGGAAGATCCATGCCTCGGAAGTGCGCTATCTGCCGATGCAGGCGCAGGTCGGCGACTATGCGCTGTTCTTCCGCAAGGCGGCCGTGGAAATCACCTTCGAAAAGAAGACCTATCTCGTCGTGCCGCAGGCGGCGATCCTCGTGCTGGTACGCGAGAAGGCCGCCACGGAGTAGCCCGGGTCTGGCGCAGGGCTCCGGCGCGATGCATCTTAGCCCATGGCAGACACCGGTTGGGCCCGCAGCCGCGGGGAGCGCGCCGAGAAGGAAGGTCTGCGCCGGGGGGCGTGGTATCCCCTCGTCGAGGACAACGGCCAGTCCTGGGTGGTGGTGAACGTGCATCACGTCGAGGTGCGCGTGCCGAAGGACAACCTCGAGATCCGCCGGGAGCGCCCCAAGGCGTGGAGCGTGGTGCACGAGCCGCACCTCGTCTGCCCGGTTTGCCACTCTCGGCGCCATGTGTCGGGGCAGCCCAAGGACGCCAAGTGCCCGGAGTGCGGCAACAGCTTCACCGTGGACTGGGCGGACCGGGCGTAGCGCTGCTGCGATAGAAGGCGCCGTGCCGCGTAGAACGGGCACCGGAATCCCTCCGGCGCCCGTTTTCTTTTGCCGCCATGGCGGTCTCTTCAGGCGGCCTGGCGCGCGCCCGAGTGCTGGTGCAGCGCCACTTCGGGCACGCCCGTCTGCGGGTGCACCAGGTCAAAGTGCTCGGCCCCCTGCTCGCCGGCCGCCACGTGCTCGGCGTGCTCCCCACCGGGGCGGGGAAGTCGCTGTGCTACCAGGTCCCCGCCTTGATGGCGGACGGCCTGACGCTCGTGATCTCCCCCCTCATCGCGCTGATGCAGGATCAGGTGGCGGCGCTGCGGCGCCGTCACGTGCCGGCGGCCTACCTGAGCAGCCTGCTCTCCCCCGAGGACCGGCGCACCGTGCTCGCAGCCGTCGCGACGCGCCGCGTCCGCCTGCTGTATTGCGCGCCGGAGCGGCTCGCGGGCCTAGTGCCCGCCCTCCGGGCCGCCGCCGTGCCGGTCTCACTCCTCGCCGTGGACGAGGCGCATTGCGTGGTGGAGTGGGGCAACGAGTTTCGCCCGGTATACCGCCAGCTCGGCAAGTACCGCTATCTGCTAGGCGATCCCGTGACGCTCGCCGTTACGGGTAGCGCCACACCGGGTGCCCGGGCCGAGATCCTGCGGGTGCTGCGCGTGCCGAGCGCGGATGTCGTCGTCACCTCGTTCGACCGGCCCAATCTCACCTTCGCCGTCCGCCGCGTCGCCGACGACCGCGAGCGCTTCGCCTGGATCCGCGCCCGGCTGCGGGGTGCGGCGGGACTTGCGCTGCTGTACACGCCGACGCGGCGACTCACGGAGCTCGTCACGCGCGCCCTGCTGCGCGTGGGCATCCCGGCGGCGCCGTATCACGCGGGGCTGACCCCCGAGACCCGGCGCCAGGTGTTGCTCGACTTCCTGCGGGACCGTGTCCCGGTCGTCGTCGCCACCAGCGCCTTCGGGATGGGGATCGACAAGGCCGACGTGCGCCGCGTGCTGCATTGGGGCCCGGCGCGCACCCTCGAGGCCTACTATCAGGAGGCAGGTCGGGCGGGCCGGGACGGGCAGCGCGCTGAGTGCGTGATTCTATGGCGGCCTGACGACTTCCAGTGCACCGAGTGTGACGCGGCGATGCGGCGCTACGTGGAGGGCCGCGCCTGCCGGCGTCGGATGTTGCTGGCTCATTTTGGTGAGGTGGCGGCGGGAGGGGGACGGTGCGGGGGGTGTGATCGCTGCGGGATGGTCGAGTGAGGGGTGCCACCGTCTTGCCACCCCTTCGCTAAGGAGCCGATACTATGGGCATGGTTGCGCCCGTCTATTACACGGCCGATATGGTCCGAGAGCTGCCCGAGGACGGCAACCGCTACGAGGTGGTGCGCGGGGAGCTGCTCGTGACCCCGGCGCCTCGTGCTTGGCATCAGGAAATCGTTGGGCGGATCGAGTTCGCGCTGCGGGCCTACCTGCAGGGCGATGGGGAGCCTGCCGGTCTGCACCTGTTCGCCTCCCCCGCCGACATCTCCTGGAGTGACGACACGCTGGTGCAGCCCGATCTGTTCGTCGTGCCGCTGGCGGAGGCCCGCACGCTCGACTGGAAGCGCGTGAAGGATCTGCAGCTCGTGGTCGAGGTGCTGAGCCCGTCGTCCGCCCGCGCCGACAGGTTTACCAAGCGGCGATTGTACCAGGAGCGACTGATCCCGGTCTATTGGGCCGTCGAGGGCGACGAACGGTTGGTCGAGGTGTGGACACCGGACGCGGTGCGTCCAGTAGTCGAGACGGAGCGACTCGTGTGGTCGCCAGCAGGAGCGGCCCGTCCGTTCACCCTCGAGCTCGCGGAATTGTTCCGACCGATCTGAGAGGGTCGTGAGCGTCGTCCGTGGGCTGAAGCCCCGGCTCGGCGTAACTGCGTTCTTAAGAACGCAGTAACAGGCCGAGCCCGCCCTTCAGGGCAGGGACAAGAGACCCCCCCGGATGCGCGAGCTTATCTTGCCCCCGATGTCCGCCCTCCGAGCGTGGCTCGGCCGCCTCCCCAGGCCGGTAATCGACTCCCTCCGCTTCGCTCGGACCGCCGCCCTCTGGCTCCTCGAGCCGCTCGACCGGCTCCGCCGCCGCGTGACCCTGATCCCGGACCACGGCCCCGTCCCGCCACTCTGGCTGCGGCGACACTCGGGCCCGATCTCAAAAATCGAGCGCGCCGCGGCCGAGCTATCCGCCACGATTGCAACCCTCGGCCTGGTGCACGACGACGACACCGTGCTCGACATCGGCTGCGGCTGCGGATCGATGGCCCTGGCGTTCCGCCGCATGCTCGGCCCGCGCGGCTCTTACGTCGGCTTCGATGTGCATGGACCGTCGATCGCCTGGTGCAAGAAGCATTTCGCCGAGGACCCGCGATTGCGGTTCGAGCTGGCGCCGCTCGATACCCCCTGGAGCCGCGGCGGCACGCCGACGACCCAGTACCGGTTCCCAGCAAACGACGGCAGCGTGGACTTCGTCCTCGCCAAGTCGGTCTTCACACACCTGCTCGAGCGGGACGCGCAGCACTACCTGCGAGAGATCCGCCGTGTCTTGAAGCAGGGCCGCAGCGCGATGGTGACGGCCTTCCTCCTGGACACCCCCGAAATCGCCTTCCCCTACGGCGGCCCCGACGTATGGTGGAGCATCCGGTCCCGGCCCGAGGCCGCTGTGGCATACCGGCGCTCGCACTTCCTCGGGATGGTCCGGGCGGCTGCCTTGCACGTCGAGAAGACGATTGACGCCTTCCAGGACATCATCATCTTGACCTGTGCGACGGCAAGCGAACCCTAGGGGCTGGCGGGACGGCCCCGAATGGCGCCAATATACCCCGCGGGAGAGCGGCGCCTGCCGCTCTCACTGCTTTCTGCGCCAGATTCCCTGAGGGCAACACTATGGCCGGCCGCAACTTCCTCTTCGTCCCCGGGCCCACCAACGTCCCGGACCGGATCCTCCGCGCCATGCACCGCGCCATGGAGGACCACCGCTCCTCGGCCTTCCCCGAGCTGGCGACCGGCCTGTTCCGCGACCTGAAACGGCTCTTCAAGACCACCTCCGGTCAGCCCTTCATCTTCCCGGCGAGCGGCACCGGGGCCTGGGAGGCGGCCTTCACCAACACGCTCTCACCGGGAGACCGACTGCTCTGTCCCCGCTACGGGCAGTTCGGCCACCTCTGGATCGAAGTCGCCAAGAAGCACGGCCTGCGGGTGGACGTACTGGACGTGGAGTGGGGGGAGGGGGCGCCGGTCGACCGGATCGCTGAGATCCTCACCGCCGACCCGCAGCACGAGATCAAGGGCCTGATGATCGTCCACAACGAGACGTCCACGGGCGTGACGAGCGACCTCGCCGCCGTGCGGCGTGCCGTCGATGTCGCCAAGCATCCGGCGCTACTGTACGTGGACGCCGTGAGTTCGATCGCGAGCATCGACTTCCGCATGGACGAATGGAAGGTGGACCTCGCAGTCACCGGCTCCCAGAAGGGGTTGATGTTGCCCGCCGGGCTCGGAATCCTGTGCGCCAGCCCCCGTGCGCTCGCCGCGCGCGAGCAGGCGAAGTGCACTCGGGCCTTCTTCGACCTGGGCGAGATGATCAAGTCCAACGCCGCCGGCTACTTCCCCTACACGCCGGCGGTGCTGCTCCTCTACGGGCTCCAAGAATCGCTCGCCATGTTGTTCGAGGAGGGCCTCGAGAACGTGTTCGCGCGGCACCAGCGGCTGGGCGAGGGAGTGCGGGCCGCCGTACGCGCCTGGGGCCTCAAGCTCTGCGCCAAGGCGCCCCAGTGGTACTCCGATACCGTCAGCGCCATCATGGTGCCGGACGGGGTGAACGGGGCCGACGTGATCGACATCGCCTTCCGGCGCTACGACCTGGCGCTGGGCGCGGGCCTAGGGCGCATGGCGGGGAAGCTATTCCGCATCGGTCACATGGGCGACCTGAACGAGCTGATGCTGCTCGGGGCCCTGGCGGGCGCCGAGATGGCGATGCGCGACGCCGGGATCAAGGTCGCGCCCGGGTCCGGCGTAGCAGCCGCCGCCGAATACTACCGCAGCACCACCGCGCCGCTCGCTCCAAAGACCGGGGCACTGGCTCCCGAAGCCCAGCCGCCGGCAGCTGGCGGCAAGCCCTCGCGCGCCAAAGTCGCGACATGAGTCTGACGCGCTACGAGCCGGCCACTCCCCGGCTGCAGCGCAGCGAGCTCGCCGTCCCGGGCTCTCAAGTCCCGCTCTTCCGCAAGGCGCTGGAGAGCGAGGCGGACTACGTCTTCTTGGACCTCGAGGACGCGGTCGCTCCCGCCGACAAGGAGCAGGCGCGCCAGAACGTGATCGCCGGGCTGCTCGAGCACGACTGGCGCGCGCGCGGCAAGACGATCTCGGTGCGGGTGAACGGCATCGATACCCACTACTTCTACCGCGACGTGGTGGACGTGGTGGAGCAGGCCGGTCACCGGCTCGACACTCTGCTCGTCCCCAAAGTGGGGACGCCGGGCGACGTGTATCTGACGGACGCCTTGCTCACTCAGATCGAAGCGGCGCGCGGGATCGGCCGGCGCATCGGCATCGAGGTGCTGATCGAGACGGCGCTCGGCATGGCGAACGTGGAGAGCGTGGCCCAGGCGAGCCGGCGGCTCGAGGCGATGCATTTCGGCGTGGCGGACCTGGCGGCGAGCCTGCGGGCCCGCACCGTGAGCATCGGTGGGCTGAATCCCGATTACCCCGGGGACCAGTGGCACGCCGCGCTGACCCGCCTGGTCACGGCGTGTCGCGCTTACGGGCTGCGACCGATCGACGGGCCCTACGGGGACTTCAAGGACCCCGCAGGGTTCCTCGCCGCGGCGCGGCGCGCGGCCGCGCTCGGCTACGAGGGGAAGTGGGCGATTCATCCGTCCCAGATCCCCCTCGCGAACGAGGTCTTCACCCCGCCTGCGGCCGAGGTGGACCGCGCCCGGCGCATCCTGCGGGCGCTCGACGACGCCGGCGCCGACGGGCGTGGCGCCGTGCAGCTCGACGGCCGCATGATCGACGCCGCCTCCGCCCGCATGGCCCAGAATGTCGTCCAGATCGCCGCAGCGATCGACGCGAAGCAGCCTCCGCGCTTCGCCGCTGCGGCGCGCTGACGCCATGGACATCCACGAGTACCAGGCGAAGGAGCTGCTGTCGGGCTTCGGGCTCCCCATCCCGCGCGGCGGCGTCGCCTACTCGGCCGAGCAGGCGGTGTACCGCGCCGCCGAGATCGGCGGCGACCATTGGGTCGTGAAGGCACAGATCCACGCCGGCGCGCGCGGCAAGGCGGGCGGCATCCGTCTGTGCGCCAGCGACGTCGACGTGCGCCAGGCCGCGAAGGAGCTGCTCGGCCGTACCCTCGTCACGGATCAGACCGGTCCCGAGGGACTGCCGGTGCACCGCGTCTTGATCGAGCAGGCGCTGCCAGTCGAGCGGGAGCTGTATGTCGGCCTCGTGCTCGACCGCAAGCGCGAGCGCATCGTGGTGGTGGCCCATCCGCGCGGCGGCATCGAGATCGAGGAGATCGCGCAACGGGAGCCGGACGCGATCCTGCGGGAGGTGGTCGAGCCCGCCGTCGGGATGCAGCCGTTCCAGGCGCGCGAGCTGGCGTTCGGGCTCGGGCTCCCCGCGCCGCAGGTCAGCCAGGCCGTCGCCGCGATGCTCGGCGCCTACCGCGCCTTCCGCGAGCTCGACGCCACCATGGTCGAGATCAACCCCCTCGTCGTCACCAAGGACGGGCAGGTCCTCGTCCTCGACGTCAAGATGAGCTTCGACGACAACGCGCTGTTCCGGCGCCCCAACGTCGCCGAGCTGCGCGACTACGCGCAGGAGGATCCCCGCGAGGCGGAGGCGACGGAGCACGGCCTGGACTACGTCGCGCTGGACGGCGACATCGGCTGCATCATCAACGGCGCGGGGCTCGCGATGGCGACGATGGACATGATCAAGCACGCGGGAGGGGAGCCCGCCAACTTCCTCGACATCGGTGGCGGCGCGTCGCCCGATCGCGTGGCGGTGGCGTTCCGGATCGTGCTCTCGGACCGGAACGTCAAGGCGATCCTGGTGAACGTCTTCGCCGGCATCAACCGCTGCGACTGGGTGGCCGAGGGCGTGGTACGCGCGGTGCGCGAGGTGCAGCTGCCGGTGCCGCTCGTGGTGCGGCTCGCGGGGACCAACGTGGAGGAGGGACGGCGCATCCTGCGGGAGAGTGGCCTGCCGATCCACACCGCGGACACGCTGGCGGAGGCGGCGGACCGGGTGGTGGCGGCGCGTAACGCGGCGAGGGCGGCGTGAGCATCCTCCTGGACGAGCGCACCCGGGTCATCATCCAGGGTTTCACCGGCGACAAGGGCACCTTTCACGCCAAACAGATGATCGCCTACGGCACCAACCTCGTGGGCGGCGTGACGCCGGGAAAAGGCGGGACGACCCACCTCGGCAAGCCGGTCTTCAACACGTCGAAAGAAGCCGTGGCCGCCACGGGCGCCACCGCCACCCTGATCCTCGTGCCCGCGCCGTACTGCGCCGATGCGGTCATGGAAGCCGCGGACGCAGGCATCCGGCTCGTCGTCACCATCACCGACGGCGTGCCGGCGCAGGACATGATGACGGTGAAGCGCTACCTGTGGCGCTACCCCAAGGAGCGCCGCACCCGCATGATCGGCCCCAACGGGGCGGGCATCATCAGTCCCGGCAAGGCGATGCTGGGGATCATGCCCGGGCACATCTACGTGCCCGGCCCCGTGGGTGTGGTGTCGCGCTCCGGGACGCTGGGCTACGAGGCCGCCGCGCAGATGGCGGCCCTGGGCATCGGCCAGACGACGAGCGTCGGGATCGGCGGCGATCCCATCAACGGCAGCTCGTTCGTGGACATCCTGGCGCTGTTCGAGCAGGACCCCGAGACCGAAGCGGTCATGATGATCGGCGAGATCGGCGGCCCCCAGGAAGCGGACGCCGCCCTGTTCGTGAAGGAGCACATGACGAAGCCGGTCATCGGCTACGTCGCGGGCCGCACCGCCCCCAAGGGCCGGCGCATGGGGCACGCCGGCGCGATCATCTCCGCGTTCGGGGACACGGCCGCCGAGAAGGCCGAGATCATGCGCTCCGCGGGGTTGATCGTCGCACCCAGCCCGGCGGAGCTTGGCTCGACGATGGCGGAGGCGCTGGCGCGCCGCCGGTCCCGTCGGGTCATGGTCCCCCGGTGAGCGGCAAGCGACCCCGCGTCATCGTCACGCGGCGGCTGCCGGCGCCGGTGGAGGAGCAGGTCGCCCGCGAGTTCGACGCGCAGCTGAACCCGGAGGACCGCCCCCTCGACGTAGCCGGTCTCGTGCAGGCGCTCCGCACCGCGGACGCCCTGCTGTGCACCGTCACCGACCGCATCACGGCGGACGTGCTGGCCACCGAGCCCCTGAAGACGCGCATCCTCGCCAACTTCGGCGTCGGGTTCAACAACATCGACGTGGCCGCCGCGAAACAGCGCGGCGTAGTCGTGACCAACACCCCCGAGGTCCTGACCGACGACACCGCGGACGACGCGGTGATGCTCATGTTCATGGTGGCACGCCGCGCCGGCGAAGGGGAGCGGCATGTGCGGGCCGGCGCCTGGACCGGGTGGCGGCCGACGCACATGCTCGGCACCAGGGTATCGGGGAAGACGCTCGGCCTCGTCGGGATGGGACGGATCGCGCGGGCGGTGGCCCGCCGGGCGCGCCAGGGGTTTGGGATGCGCGTGCTGTTCCACGATCCCTACCCGCCGGCGCCCGAGGTCGTGGCCGAGCTGGGGGTCGAGGCGCGCGCCAGCGTGGACGACGTCGTGCGGGAGGCCGACTTCGTGTCGTTGCACTGCCCGGCGACGCCCGAGACGCGCCACCTGATCGACGCGAGGCGCCTCAAGCTGATGAAGCCGACCGCCTTTCTCATCAACACCGCGCGCGGCGACGTGGTGGACGAGCAGGCGCTGGTCGCAGCGCTCCAGGCGCGCACCATCGCCGGCGCGGCGCTCGACGTCTACGAGCGCGAGCCGGCGGTGAGCCCCGCGCTGCTGGCCATGGAGAACGTAGTGCTGCTGCCCCATCTCGGCAGCGCCACGCAGGAGACCAGGGTGGCGATGGGTCTCCGGGCCCTCGACAATCTCAAGGCATTCTTCGCAGGCGCCCAGCCGCGCGACCGCGTCGCGTGAGCGGCGGTCCTCCCCTCTCTCTCCCTGGGGTGGCGGCGGTGGCCGCCGACTACGCCCAGTACATCACCGATCTCCTCTTCGACTTGCTGCTCGACGTCATCCACGCACACCAGCCGGAGATCGAGCCGGTGCTGCGCGGGCGGGAGCCCGGCGTCGGCCGGAGCCCGGAGCTCCTAGCGCGGACGATTCAGGCCCAGGGGATCTGGTTCCAGCTGCTGAGCCTCGCCGAACAGAACGTCGCGATGCGCGATCGGCGCCGCACCGAGACGGCTGCTCGAGCTCGAGGAGCTCCGCTGGACGCCGCGCGAGCGCGCCGAGCGGATCGAGGAGCTGCGCCACGACATCGAGATCCTGTGGCTCACGGGCGAGCTGCGGCTCGAGAAGCCGACCGTCGCGCAGGAGCTGGCGTGGGGGCATTACTTCGTCAGCGAGAATCTGTTCGCCGTCGTGCCCGAGCTGCTCGACAAGCTCGAGCGCGCGCTGTCCCGGGCCTATCCCGGCGAGCCGTTCGAGGTGCCGCCGTTCTTCCAGTTCGGCTCCTGGATCGGCGGCGACCGCGACGGCAATCCCTTCGTGACGAACGACGTGACGCGGGAGACCCTCAACGAGAACCGCCTCGCGAGCCTGCGCCGCTACCGGCAGCGGCTGGGCGACCTGGTGCGCACGCTGAGCATCACGGAGCGCACGCTGGCCATCCCCCAGGCGTTCCGGCAGGCGCTGGACCGGCAGCTCGAGCTCACGGGCGAGGGCCCGCGCATCGCGGCTCGCAATCCCGGGGAAGTCTTCCGCCAATACCTCGCCTGCGCGTTGCGGCGTCTCGACGCGACCATCGAGCACGCCAGCCGCGGCCTCCGGGCGCAGGAAGGGTGCGGCTATTCCACTGCGGACGAGCTCGTCGCCGAGCTGCGAGTGCTCGAGACCGGCTTGGACGACGCGGGCAGCGCCGGCCTCGCGGCCACACGGGTGCGCCCGGTGCGGCGCGAGGTCGAGGTGTTCCGTTTCAGCACCTTCCGGCTCGACGTGCGCGAGAACGCCGTGCGCACGAACGACGCCCTCGCCGCCCTGTGGCGCGTGCGCTCGGACGACGCGGGCGCAGAGCCGCCGCCCCAAGGCTCCGCCGACTGGCGCGCCTGGCTCCAGGCCGAGCTCGCCCGTCCACGGCGGCCCAACGATGCCGCCCCCGCGCTGCCCGGCGACGCGGCGGAAACGCTCGGCATGCTCCAGCTCATCCAGCAGGTCCGGCACGACGTGGACCGGGCGGCGATCGGAACCTTCATTCTGAGCATGACGCACTCCGCCGACGACGTGCTGGGCTGCTATCTCCTCGCCAAGGAGGCGGGTCTCTTCGCCGACGCCCCAGGGATCGAGAGCTGCACCCTGCCGATCGTGCCCCTGTTCGAGTCGATCGAGGACCTGCGCCGCGCGCCTGACATCATGCGCGAGCTGCTCCAGGTGCCCCTGGTGCGGCGCAGCGTGCGTGCGCAAGGCGGGGCGCACGAGGTGATGATCGGGTACTCCGACTCCAACAAGGACGGCGGCTTCCTCACGTCCAACTGGGAGCTCGCCAAGACGCAGGGTCGGCTCACGCGCCTGGGCCGGGATTGCGGCGTGCCGATCACCTTCTTCCACGGGCGTGGCGGCTCGGTGAGCCGGGGCGGTGCGCCCACGGGGCGAGCCATCGCGGCGCAGCCGAGCGGCTCGATCCAGGGGCGGCTGCGTCTCACCGAGCAGGGCGAGGTCGTGTCCTTCAAGTACGCGAACCGCGGCACCGCGGCGTACCAGACCGAGCTCCTCGCTTCGAGCGTGCTCGAGCACTCGCTACGGTCGGAGCCGGACGAGGCCCTCGGGCCGACCCCTGAGTTCGACGAGGCGCTCGAAGCCCTCGCCGGGGCGGCGCACGCCGCCTACCGTCAGCTGGCGGAGCATCCCCATCTCGTGGCGTACTTCCAGGCGGCGAGCCCGCTCGAAGAGATCGCCTTGCTGAACATCGGCTCGCGGCCGGCACGGCGCTTCGGGGCGAAGACGCTCGCCGATCTGCGCGCCATCCCCTGGGTCTTCGCCTGGAGCCAGAACCGCCACTTCGTGCCGGGGTGGTACGGCGTCGGGAGCGGGCTCACCACGTTCCTGGACGTACGCGGCGCCCGCGGCGAAGCGCTCCTCCAGCGGATGTTCGCCGACTCCCGCCTTTTCCGGCTCATCGTGGACGAAGTCGAGAAGACGCTCGCGTACGTCGATCTCGACATCGCGCGCGAGTACGCGGGGCTCGTGGCCGACCCGCGGGTGCGGGACGCGATCTTCCCCTTGATCGAAGCGGAGCATCACCGCACCGTGCGCGCCGTGCTGCGCGTGAGCGGCGGCAGCTCGATCGCCCAGCGGTTCCCGCAGTACCAGCAACGGCTGGGGCGGCGCCTGCCCACCCTGGCGCAGGTCAACCGCCAGCAGATCGAGCTGTTGCGCCGCTACCGCGCCGCGGGCGACAAGCAGCAGGAGGAGCACCTGGCGCCGCTGCTCCTCTCGATCAACTGCGTGGCGGCGGGATTTGGAACCACGGGATGAAGCGTCACACGTCCCACGTCACACGTTGCACGCATGGCCGGCTCTCGTGCGACGTGCGACGTGCACCGTGCGACTAAATTGACCCATGCTCCCCTACTTCAACGAAAACCACCTCCGGCTCCGCGACCGCGTGCGCGACTTCGCGCAACAGGTCGTCGGCCCCAGCGCGCGGCGCCACGACCTCGAGAGCACGTTTCCCTGGGACAACGTCAAGCGGATGGCCGAGCTCAAACTGTTCGGCGTGCCCTGGCCGGAAGCGTACGGCGGCGCCGGGCTCGACTACCTCTCCTACATCCTCGTCATCCACGAGCTGGCGAAGGTGGACGCGAGCCACGCCATCACCGTGAGCGCGCACACCACCCTCGGCACCTCCCCGATCGTGGACTTCGGGACCGAGGCGCACCGGGCCACCTACCTCCCGCGCCTCGCCACCGGCCGCGTGCTCGCCGGCTTCGGGCTCACCGAGCCGGGGGCGGGCTCCGACGCCGGCGGCACTAAGACCACGGCCGTCGCCAAGGGCGACCACTACGTCCTGAACGGGTCCAAGATCTTCATCACGCACGCTGGCGTCGGCGAGGTCTTTGTGGTGACGGCGCGCACCGACACCGCAGCCAAGGGGACCCGCGGCATCACGGCGTTCCTCGTGACCAAAGACACCTGCGACGTGGACGAGGCCACGCGCGCCGGCGTCGGCCACGACCCGTCCTTGCCGAAGTGTCCCGGCGTCCTCGCGGGCAAAAAGGAGGACAAGCTCGGCTGGCGCGCTTCGGACACGCGCGAGCTCATCTTCCAGGACGCCATCGTGCCCAACGAAAACGTGCTCGGCACCCTGCACGAGGGCTTCCGTCAGATGCTCCACACCCTGGACGGCGGCCGGATCGGCCTCGGCGCGCTGGCCCTCGGCCTCGCGGAAGGGGCGCTCGAGCGGTGTGTCGAGTACACGACGACGCGCCGCCAGTTCGGCAAGCCGATCGCGAGCTTCCAAGGCGTGCACTTCGCCCTCGCCGACATGGCGACTGAGATCGAGGCCGCGAGGCATCTGGTGTACCACGCCGCCTGGCTCAAGCAGGCCGGACGCCCCTTCAAGAAGGAGGCGGCGATGGCGAAGCTCTACGCCTCCGAGCTCGCCATGCGGGCCACGACCAAGGCCGTGCAGCTGCACGGCGGCTCCGGCTACACCAGCGAGTACCCCGTCGAGCGGATGATGCGGGACGCCAAGATCTGCGAGATCGGTGAGGGCACGAGCGAGATCCAGCGGATCGTGATTGCACGCCAGCTGCTGGGGGAGCTGATAGACTAGGCGGTCACACCTCCGGCGCCACGTACGGAGCCGGCTCTGCGGTCTTCTCCTCCGGATGAGACAGCTCCTTGTGCAGGTGCTCCAGCAGCTCGAGCTGGCGCTGCTGCATGTGCCACAGCTCGTGCCATTGCTTGTAGCGCAGCGCGTCGAGCTTGTCGTGCAGGTCCCGGATCTCGAACTCGGCCATGAGGTTGATCTCGTAGTCCTGCTGCGCCTGCATCCGGTCCTTCTCCGCCTGGCGGTTCTGGCTCATCATGATCACCGGCGCCTGGATCGCCGCGAGCGCGGAGAGGCCGAGGTTGAGGAGAATGTACGGGTACGGGTCGAACGGCCGTTTGGCGAGGAGCACTGAGTTCACCACCATCCAGCCGATCAGCACCACGCCGAAGATAAAGATGAACGGCCAGCTCCCGCCGAACCGCGCTACCTGGTCCGCCACCCGTTGCCCGAACGTCATGTGTGCTTCGAATTCCTGGTTCACGAGCCGCGACACGCGGCTGCGCCGCGCCACCTTGACGACGAGCGCCTGCTCCATGTCGGAGATCTTGCGGTACTCGGCCTCGAGGTAGTTCAGGAACTTCTTCGCCCGGTATTGCTCGACGCACTCGCGGCACACGCCGCGCAGGGCGTCCCACTCGGGACGCTCCTGCTTGATCAGCTCCAGGACGTGGTTCTCCATCTTCTGGGGCGAAACGAGCTTGCGCCGATCGACGAGCGTCTGACAGAGCGAGCAAGGGAGCTTCGAGCTCGCCCTGGACGCGGCTGGCTTGCTGGACATCGATGCCCTTTCTGTGGGTCCTACCGTCCGACCATCTCGAGGTTCTGGACCAGGAACGCCCATCGGTCCGCCTGCTCCTCGATGAGCTTGCTGGTCGGCTTGCCGGCGCCGTGACCGGCCTTGGTCTCGATCTCGATCAACACGGGCCGGGGACCGGCCTGCGCCGCCTGCAGCGCCGCCGTGAACTTGAATGAGTGCCCGGGCACGACCCGGTCGTCGTGGTCGGCGGTCGTGACGAGCGTGGCCGGATACGGCGTTCCCGGCTTGATGCGGTGCAGCGGCGAGTACGCGTACAGGGTGGGGAACTGCGCGCTCGAGTCGGCGGAGCCGTACTCCGTCACCCACGCCCAGCCGATCGTGAACTTGTGGAACCGCAGCATGTCCATCACGCCCACCACGGGCAGGGCCGCGCCGAACAACTCCGGCCGCTGCGTGATCGCCGCCCCGACCAGCAGGCCGCCGTTCGATCCGCCGCCGATCGCGAGCTTGGCGGGTGAGGTGTACCGCTCTCCGATCAGATACTCGGCAGCCGCGATGAAGTCGTCGAACACGTTCTGCTTCTTCTCGTGCATCCCCGCTTGATGCCACTCCTCCCCGTACTCGCCGCCCCCCCGCAGGTTCGCCACCGCGTACACCCCGCCCAGCTCGAGCCAGACGAGCACGGCCGGCGAGAAGGCCGGCGTGAGGCTGATGTTGAATCCCCCGTACCCGTACAGGTACGTGGGATTCGATCCGTCGCGCCGCATGCCGCGGCGGTGCGTGAGGAACAGCGGCACGCGCGTCCCGTCCTTGCTGTGGTAGAACACCTGCTCCGTCTCGTAGGCCGACGGATCGAACGCGATCGTCGGCGCCTTGAAGACTGTCGCCGTGCCGCGCGCGAAATCGTAGCGGAAGATCGTGGTGGGATACAGGAACGAAGTGAACGCGTAGAACATCTCGGCGTCGCCGCGCTCTCCGCTGATGTCGCTGACCGTGCCGAGCGTCGGCAGGAGCACCTCGGGCCCGGCCCGCCCGTCGAGGGCGAAGAGCCGCAGCCGGGAGTGGCCGTCGTGGAGGTAGTTCAGCACGAACGTGTCGTGGATCAAGAGCGCGCTCTCGATCACGTCCTCGCCCTGCGGCACGACCTGCCGCCAGGCGCCGCGCTCGGGATGCCGCGTGTCGATCGCGATCACCCGCTTGCGGGGCGCGCCGTAGTCCGTCAGGAAGTAGAACACCGGCCCGTCGTTCCCCACGAACGCGTAGCTCGCGTCGAAGTCGTCGAGCAGCCGGATGACCTCGCCGTGCACGCGGGGCCGTCCGGCGGCCTGGAGGTCCAGATAGTAGACGCGGTTGCGCCGGTCGGTCCCGAGCCAGACGCTGAGGATCAGATAGCGACCGTCGTCCGTGACGGCGCCGTTGATGCCCCAGTCCGGCTGGTCGGGGCGCTCGTACACCAGCTCGTCCGTGGCCTGGTCGCCGCCGAGACGGTGGTAGTAGAGCTTCTGAAAGCGATTCACCGCCAGGAGCGGGTCTCCGCCCGCCGGCTCGGGGTAGCGACTGTAGAAGAAGCCCCCACCGTCGTGCGTCCAGCTCGCCCCGGAGAATTTGATCCAGCGCAGCCGGTCGCTCAGGTCGCGCGCCGTCGCCACGTCGCGCACGCGGAATTCCTCCCAGTCCGAGCCCGACACTTGGGTCCCATACGCCAGCAGCCGCCCATCCTCGGAGGGCGCGAGCGATGACAGGGCGACCGTGCCGTCAGCGGCGAGCACGTTCGGGTCGAGGAGCACCTCAGGGTCGGCGCCCAGCGACCCTTGCGTGTAGAGCACCGCCTGATTCTGCAGCCCGTCGTTCTTGAGGAAGAAGTACCGGCCGACCTTGTGAAAGGGCGCCCCGTACCGCGGATAGTCCCACAACGCCGTCAGCCGGCGGCGGATCGTCTCGCACGCCGGGATGCGGGAGAGGTAGGCGGCCGTGAGCCGGTTCTCCGCCTCGATCCAGTCCCTGGTCTCGGGCGCGTCTACGTCCTCCAGCCAGCGATAGGGGTCGGCCACTTTGATGCCGTGGTAGTCATCCACCTGGTCGCCCTTGCGGGCCGGCGGATACGCCAGTGCTTGAGCGCCTGCCGCCGTCACGGCGACGCAGCACAGCAGACCGGTCAGGAGCAGGCAGGCCACGGCTGAAATCTCGGCTCGGTTGACCTAAGTCGCAAGCCCGCTT
>WNGG01004429.1_pt1 | contig 17221 bp, 9 predicted proteins | sample 5400661 | NCBI WGS metagenome assembly WNGG01 (sample SAMN13153372, study PRJNA577476) | soil metagenome | isolation source: 100 cm soil or saprolite under Garry oak tree replicate 1 | place: USA:California | collected 2016-06-15 | reverse complement strand
CGCGTGAGCGCATCCAGTGCGCCAAATGGTTCGTCCAGGAGAAGAAAGTCGTGATTGAACAATACGGTACGCAATAGGGCAATGCGCTGCCGCATGCCGCCCGAGAGGGTTGCCGGATAGTTCTGGGCGAAGTCCGCCAATCCGAAACGCTTGAGCAGTTCATAGGCTTCCTGCTGCGCCTTTTTACGCGGGGTGTGGCGGATATCCAGGCCCAGCATGACATTCTCCTCAATTGTACGCCAGGGCAGGAGCAGTGGCTGTTGAGGCATGTAGCCAGATTTGCCGGCACGTGCTTCGTCGGCGTTGCCATCGATGGCTATCATCCCTGAGCTCGCTTTCTCAACACCGGCTATAATGTTGAAGAGCGTGCTTTTCCCACAGCCGCTCGGCCCGATAATGGAGACGAATTCGCCCGTGGCGATTGCCAGGTCAATAGGCGCGAGTGCCTCCAGGGACCGCCGCCCGTCACGATAGATTTTAGAGACGCCCTGCACCAGTAGCTTTGGAGGGTCCAGGTCCATGCTTTTTCCTCGCTTCGCTCGTCCCCCGATGAATCGGGGGCCAACAAGCTGGAACACAAAAGGCCGCAATCCTGGAGGATCGCGGCCCGCATGTCTTAAGAAATTTGATGCACAGGCGCCACTTCCCTCCGCTGGTATTACCCAGATCAGGTTCATAGGGTCAGCAGCACGCCCGGTGCGACTGCCTCTCAGCCAGATGGCTCCCCTAGCAGCGATTTGATGCTCTTCTGATGATGTAAATGTACAAACGCCTCTATGCTCTATTATAGCGAATAGGTAGCGATAGTTCGCTACACCCGCTACACCCACTACTCCTGCTACTCTTGTGAAAGCTTGTCACGGCAATAGTCGCGGTCTCCCTGCTATCAGGCTCCAATTAGCCAAATTGGACTACTGCTCTTTCTGCCTCTTCAATACTTATGTTATGCTACATTGGTATGCATAGATGCATTTTCATAGGGGCAAAACAATGCAATTGGAAGGGCTGCAAATCGGCTCATATTGCCTCCAGAGGCTCATTGGAGGTGGGGGCATGGGCGATGTATACCTTGCAGAGGATAGGCGCGTCAACCGGCAGGTAGCCATCAAGGTCATTCAAACCAAGACCAGCTCCTACCTTGATACCAGCACGGCTCAAGATGCAATACGTCTCTTCCAGCGCGAGGTAAAGGCTATTGCCAACCTCGATCATCCCCACATCCTGCCCTTCTTCGACTGCGGCGCTGGAAATTTCAATGGCTTGAGCATCACTTACATGGTGATGCCATTTCGCAAAGAAGGTTCTCTGCTGAACTGGCTGCGCCAGCACAACCCCTCAAAGGCGTTATCTCCCAAATACGTGGCACATTTTTTACACCAGGCGGCTGACGCGCTGCAATATGCACATGACCAGCAAATCATTCACCGGGATGTCAAACCTTCCAACTTCCTCATTCGCAGCAATAACGAGAACGCGGACTATCCCGATCTGTTACTGGCTGATTTCGGGCTGGCGAAACTCGGTACGATGACTTCCTCTGTAAGCCGCGCGACCCGCGGTAATTACGGGACGCCCATCTATATGGCTCCCGAGCACTGGGATGGCAAACCCGTGCCCGCGACCGACCAGTATTCACTGGCAGTGATGGCCTACGAGCTCCTGACCGGGCGCCCGCCGTTCCTGGGCAATCAGCAGCAGATGATGTATCAACACCTCCAGGTACAGCCGCAGCCACCCAGCAGGCTCCATCCAGAGATCCCCGCGAGCCTGGATAACGTGATTCTGCGCGCCCTGGCGAAGCGACCCGAAGATCGCTTCGGCTCTGTCGCAGCATTTGCGCAGGCCTTCGAACAAGCACTACAGGGCTCCGGATATCAAGAATATCCAGGCAGAGGAGACGCCTTCCAGCAGCCACCAGGCCAGGACCTTGAATATTCAAGTAGAGGTGGGCAGATCACTTATGTACCTGGCAGCACGAGTGGGAAGGTACCCGCCCAGCAGAGACAGGGATTCGCCAGCAGGATGATGCCGCTGATCGGGTTGGTATCACTCATTCTGATTGTGAGCGCGGGCGTGCTCTATCTGGCAAACACGAACCAGGGAACCCAGAGTCCACCTGTGGGAACTCCCATTGTCCAGGTCACCAGCGCTACCGCAGCCATCACTCCAGCGTCTAGCAGCACTACGGTTCCGTTACAAAATCCTTACCCGCCGTACAAAGGGACGCTAGCCCTCTACGATCCACTGCATGACAACAGCAGCGGCTACAATTGGGACGAGGTGACCAACAGTAACGGCTCCTGTACCTTTACAGGCGAAGCTTATCATGTTGCCACGTCTCACTCAGGACATTTCCAGCCCTGCACCGAGCCTACCAACTTTAGCAACTTCGTCTACCAGGTGCAGATGACCATCACCGCGGGCGAATCCGGGGGGATTATCTTTCGCGTTGACAGCACACACTCAAATTTTTATTACCTCCGCATCGGCCAGGACGGGTCTTTTGAATTTGGTCTGTCTTCAGGCAAGGGCATCCAGGTGCTCAAAAGCGGCACCTCTCTGGTAATCAAAACCGGCTTGAACCAATCCAACTTGATTGCCGTTGCGGCCTCCGGCAGCAATATCGATTTATACGTGAATCACCAGCACATTGCTTACTTTAGCGATAGCACCTATAGCCAGGGGCAACTGGGCGTTTGTGCAGTGGACGCCAGCCGGGCAACCGAAGTCATCTACAGCGATGTGCTGGTATGGAAGCTGTAGCCTATTCTCTCACCTTCACTCCTAATCCTGGAGCATCGGGCAACACCAATTTTCCATTGACCACTTTGACACCCTCATATGGGTCGTTATCGATGAGTAGATGGCCATCGAGATCGGCATAATCGACCAGAGGCGTGAGGTGAGCGGCGGCGGTGATTGCCAGCGAGCTTTCGATCATACAACCAATCATAACGCGCAGATTGTGCGCACGTGCGACGTATATCATTTTGAGCGCGTGATGGATGCCACCACATTTCATTAGCTTGATATTGATGCCATCGACACAGCCGGCAATCCTGGGAATGTCTTCGACAGTGACACAGCTCTCATCAGCAATAATGGGCACGGGGACGTTATCACGAATAAGCTTTAATCCAGTGAGATCACGAGGAGCGATAGGTTGTTCAACAAACTCAATATTGTAGTGAGTCAGAGCGTTAATCATCTTAATTGCTTCTTTGGGAGTCCAGGCAGTATTCGCATCGACACGAATGGTTGCTGATGAAACCTCACGGATGGCTTTCAGGTTATCAAGATCGTGTTTTGTGCCGACTTTGACTTTGAAGATGGGGTAGTCACGCGCAGCCAGGGCCTTTTTGGCCATGTTGACGGGACTATCGATGCCCAGGGTAAAAGACGTATGCGGTGTATGCGCAGGGTTAAGACCGAGCAGCTTATACACAGGTACATGCAGCATTTTACCAACCAGATCATACAGGGCCATATCGACGGCGGCCTTGGCGGCGGGGTTGAGGCGGATGAGGTGATCCAGGCGAGTGAGGATGTCTTCGATTGCAAAGGGGTCATCGCCGAGATTGCCCACAAATTTTGTAATGCAGGCCAGCACTGTCTCCTGGTTTTCACCGTAATATTCATCGGGAGCGGCCTCACCATAGCCTATATACTCGTTATGAGTAATTTGCACAATGATGTTTGGTGAAGTATTTTGTACACCTCTGGAAATGCGAAAAGGCGTCGTGAGTTTGAGTTCGATGGGTTTGGCGTCAATACGCATACGATTTGTTCCTCCTTATGTTGTTTTAATAAGCCGGGCACAAGCCCTCTACCCTTTGTATTTCTGCTGCTTAATAAATTCTTCTAGGTCTTCAGGGCGTATACGCCAGAGGCGGCCCATTTTCACAGAAGGCAAATAGCCAGATCGCATCCAGGCATAAATAGTTTGAACTGTCACTTGCAATCTTTCTGCAACCTGTTCTGGCGTCAGGAGTTTCTCATCGGCCATATATGGCTCCTTTAAAGTCTATGCTTGCAAGCATTATACATCTTCCAATCCTTGACAACAAGAGCCATCATCGTTTATTATATGTTAGTAGCACTAAACATCACAAGAAATGAATTGTTTTTATCAGAATGTTGAAAAACACTTCTTATATCCTGATATATCTAGTTGACATTTAAAAGCAGTTGTTTTTAGGTAGAATCTCGTAGCGCGACAACAAGAGGCAATATAGTTACAACTGGTTTTACTTAGCATAGGTCTCATAGGAGAAGTTCTAGAGACAGAAAAAGCCTGGCGGGAGGAGTGAGGCAATGCAGCGAGTAGAACAGCATGTGATCAGTAGAGGGGACCCGCTCTACGCTGTGATCGATGAAGCAGCATTCAAATCAAAGAACCTGTATAATGCTGCCAACTATGAGATACGGCAAGCCTTTATTCATGAAGGACGCTATCTCAACTACATCGAGGTACAGCGTCGGATGCAGTCTCATGAGGCATACAAAGCCCTACCAGCCAAGGTCAGCCAAGAAATCTTGATGGTGCTTGACCGGAATTGGAGAAAAGGGTTCTTTGAAGCACTCAAAGCCTATGAAGAGAACCCGTCCAAGTTCACAGGACGCCCAGGACTCCCCAAGTACAAGCACAAAACCGAAGGTCGCAACGTCCTTATTTACACTGTCCAGGCAATCAGTAAGAAAGGGTTGAAGAAAGGACTCATTCAACCTTCTATGCTGCCCATCAGCGTCAAGACGAAACAAAAGACCATTGATCAAGTACGCATTGTCCCCCGCAACGGCTACTATGTGGTTGAGGTGATTTACACCAAAGAGTCTATTCAAGCCAATGTAGACCCATCCTTCTGTGTAGGTATTGATCTTGGGGTCACCAATTTAGCGGCGATAGCTTCAAACCGTGAGGGCTTTGTCCCTCGACTGGTTAACGGTCGGACGCTGAAAGCGTGGAACCAGTGGTACAATAAACGCATGAAAGAGTTAAAGAAGCACCTTCCCAAAGAAGACCGAGAACGGGTCACGAAGCAGATGGAACGTATTACCAACACCCGCAACCGGCGCATCGATCACTACCTGCATACCGCCAGTAAGCGCATTATTGACTTCCTAGTAGAAAACGGGATTGGGACGGTCATTGTCGGGAAGAACCCGTTATGGAAGCAAGAGAGCACCATGGGGAAGCGGAACAATCAGAACTTTGTCTCTATTCCGCATGCGCGTCTTATTGACATGCTCACCTACAAAGCAGCGCTCGTGGGCATCCAGGTAGAAGTCAGGGAAGAGAGCTATACGAGCAAAGCCAGCTTTCTTGATCTTGATCCTATTCCTGACTACAAACCCAACGCTGAAGAGCGACACGTCTTCAGCGGAAAACGGATAGGGAGAAGAAACCGCCTCTATCGCACGAAAGATGGACGCAAGATATGTGCTGATGTGAACGGCGCATACAATATTTTGCGTAAAAGTAGACCCGATGCCTTTGCGAAGGGAATAGCGGCCTATGTAGTTCAGCCCTTGCGGCTAGCGATAGCCGTATAAATCAAACAAGAAATAGGGCGTGTGCAATACAACGTTCTAGTTTTTGGAACTATAGCAGTTTCCTTCTCGCTATGCCAAGACAGCACAGCGATGGTCTATACAGCTTGCTTGCAGCATTCCGCTATGATAGTAGAGAGGTCTATGTCATTCTGGAAGAAACATAGCAATGCGCTGAAACGTAATAGATAATGTATGTTGCCTTGTTTGATACCTGAAACGTATATATACGGCGCCAGGATGAAGAAGGACATTATGAGCGTGCCGGTTGTGGGCCGTCTCATTTTTCTTTATATACATGTACCGGGGGAAGTCCATGTCAGAAGAGTCCATCAATACATCTATACAAGCAATGTCTACTCAACCTGTCAATGAAGTAACAGAACAACCACAGCCAGATGCTTCCTCCCGTGAGAATGTGGCAGAAGCGCAGTCAGAGGACTCATCCAGTCAGAGCAAGCCTACAGGCGAAGACAAAGAAGAAGACGCGCAAGGGCTCAACCTTCCTGATAAGGTGTTCCAGGGATTTCTCCCTGGGATCACCAAGCGATCGAAGCGTCGCCCTATGCTCTCCCTGGCCCTCGTGATCGCGCTCCTGCTCGCTATACTGGGTCCTGCAGGCATTGCAGCCGGATATGGGATCAGCGCATACCAGACATACAATGCATTGCGCAACCAGGCTCACAGCGCGGTACAACACTTGCTTACGGTCAAAACCATTTTTACCGGAGTAAAAACTCATCCCAGCGGTTTTCTTGACACTACGAAACTGCACCGCGCTCAGAAGGAGTTGGCAGCATCGTTCCAGGATTTCCAGCACTTGCGCTATATGCTCGACCACACTCCCATCATCAATACCATCACGAGCTATGCCCCACAGTACACTACACAGGTAAATACGGCTCGCGCTGCAAGTCAGATTGGAATGGATGTTACCACAATTGGACAGAACTTAGTCACCACGGCGGAGACACTTGCGCCGGCGTTCCGCGGCCCGTTGCTCACCAACACTCAGAAGCCGCTGGTGACACCAGCCATGCTTAATCTTATAGGCACAACCATTGACACAATTATGCCTCACCTGAGCGATATCCAGGCGCAGGCGCACGCGGTATCGCTCGATTCGTTGCCGCTCAGTTCGCAGCAGCGCGATCAATTTGTGCAACTGATAGAGCTTGTGCCCCAGGCAAAGTCCGACTTGATACAGACACGACAGCTCCTGGGCGCTGCGGGCTGGATACTCGGAGTTGATGCCCCGCGCACCTTCCTGGTGCAGACAATGGATCGCGCCGAACTGCGCCCGACCGGTGGCTTTACGGGACAATACGGTGAACTGCAGATCAATAGTGGCCGCCTCGCACCATTTGCTTTGAAAGATATCTCGCTGGTCGAGTATGCCGACAATAGCCCGACCAGCGGGCAGCTGGCTCCCCCGCAGTATCGCTCCTGGTGGCCTTTCGCCAACTGGGGGCTGCGAGATTCCAATCTTTCCGCCGACTTCCCCACTTCGGCCAGAATAGCTATTGAGCAATACCAGTACGAGGTCGGGCACCAGGTTGATGGAGTAGTCCTCTTCACCACATTCTTCATTGAACATATCCTGGAGGTCATAGGTCCTATTCAGGTGCCTGGCTATAATGAAACTATCACTGCCCAGAACCTCGAGGACCGCCTGCACTACTATCAATTAGATAACGCGGGCATCTCTAAGCAAGTGGTTATCCAACCTGGCATCAAATCAACATCGGATCGCAAGCGTTTCACATCTTTACTGGCTCACTTATTAATGGACCGGGTACGCCATGCTCCACCTGATGAAATCATCGCTATTGGCCGCCAGATATTGTACGACTTGAAGACCAGGGATTTGCAGGTCTATGTCACCAACGGGCAGATTGAAAACCTGCTGGTGCAGTACGGCGATGCAGCCCAAATTGATCGCTCCACCACACACGATGGACTGTACGTGGTGCAGACGAATATAAGCGCGAGTAAAGCTTCCCAGTACGTGCAGACGATTATACACGATAGCGTAACTCTTGATGCCGCTGGTGGCGCGACCCATTTCATGCAACTGCGCCTGGTCTATAACCAGTTGGGCCCGGTTTATGGCTATGATGGCTATCGCGACTATATTCGCGTGTACGTGCCGCCGACTAGCAAGTTTCTGGCGGGCAACGGCTTCGATACAGGCACGCCGCTGTGTGGTGGCATCTATGTTGCCTGTCCGCAGTACAATGTCTACCAGCATGGAGAACTCTTGTGTCCTGCAGGTCAATCTCAGCCGGGCGCGGAGCCACCCTCGATCACCGACCCCGATGGTGGACGTTGGCGGCCGCTCGACACGATTGGGCCACCAACGAACCGCACCAGCGATGAGCCGGGGCGCGCTATGTTTGCAGGCCTGGTAGTCGTGCCCAAGAATTGTACCATGACTGTGACCCTCTCGTGGTATGTGCCCCCGATTGGGCACGGCCCATATGCCCTGCTCATCCAGCGCCAGGCAGGCACCTTTCCAGAATTGGACTTGACGATCCTGCCCACCCCTGGCGACTGTGCTGTACTCAAGACAGCGGGACAACACTTTGACGGCGTTCTCACGGAGGATGCATTCTTCCCTGTGAAGGTTTCTCATCCCCCTTCAAACGGGCAGTTAGCTTGCTACCCACAGCCGGGAGTGTAAGGTCTCCTTGAAGAGATAAACTCTCGACAGCCCATTTCCAATATGCTACACTGCTCATAGAATATGAGGTAGGAGAGAAGAAGCACTAGAGAAGACGCCATGGAACATCCAGCCCTACTTAACATTATCCGCAAGGACAATCAATACCGGTTTCGCCTCGACCTTCCAGAGAGCCCTATGCCCATGGGGCAAGAGCATGTGACCGAGCTCACTCCTGAGACACGCGAACGGCTGCGACGCGCTTTGCAGGGGGCAACACAACAGATGCAGGCAGTCGGGTCCACTGATTTGAGGAATCAGACAACAAAACTGGGAGCGGTAAATGATCCCTTGCAGGCATTAGGCCGTTTTCTCTTCGATGTGCTGCTGCCATCTCCTCTACAGGAGGCTCTACGCCACCTTGACAGAACGCTTATTCTCAGCGCCGATACACCTGATATCCCCTGGGAACTGCTGTTTGATGGAGGACCGAAGTCAGGGCGCTACCTCTCTCGCCATCTTAGCGTTGGGCGCCAGCTCGGTCTCTCACGAGATATGGCTCAACGTGCGGCGCTACCGGAACGTCCCCAGCGCAAAGGAGGGAGACGAGAGCCACAGACGCTTTCCGTATTATTCCTGGTCAACCCCACAGGAGAATGCCCGCGAGCGGAAGAGGAAGTAGCTGCGCTTTGCACCACCTTGCCCGAGGTCGTATCGCGCATTATCCTCTATCGCCAACAAGCGAACCCGCTGGAGATGCGTATGCGCATCTCTTCCGACTCGCCACAAATTTTGCATTATGCCGGGCCAGAGCCAACAGCGAATGCAGAGCTACTATTAGCCGGAAGTTCTCGCCTGGACGAGGGCATTGCGGAGCAATTATTTCATGCATCATCCCGGCGTTCAGTGGTTTTTGTGAGCCATCATGAGAATGAGCGTCTACAAGGACGCAATGGAGGCGCTGCTCCTAGCCAGCAGGAACGAGAAGAACTTATGGAGCAGTTGGCAGGTAACTTGATGGCGGCAGGCGCCGGGGCGGTTGTCACAATACGCTGGCTTGTTAACACGCTGCGCGTCCAGGAGTTCGTCGCGCTGCTCTACCAGGAGTTGGCAGATGGCATACCGGTCGGTGAATCTATGCGCCGGGCCCGCTCAACTATGGTACAGCGTCATCCAGATGATTTATCATGGGCAGCTTATGTTCTTTACGGCGATCCCGCGCAACGGCTGACCATAAACTCGCCTACAAGTAAGGAACGGAACATCGAAGCGAACCTTAATGGACTCGACGAGGAGCATCTGATACCACCGATACCGTCTTCTTCCAACGCTCTCGACCGCCGCTTTCTACAAGAAGTGCTAGGCATCGCGTTGACAGAGGCGCGGCGCATGCACAAAGACTACCTTGGAACGCCGCACCTCTTCATCGCTTTGACCAAGTTAGATGGTGGGTGTACCCAGGATGCCCTGCGTAACCTGCCCGGCAATTTTTCGCCCAAGCAGGTACGCGATGTGATTCGACTTGCCCTTGGCTCTGGTAAGGCGCCCAGCGACACTCCTATTCTACCCACGCGCCGCTGTAAAGAGATCTTGCAGACGGCAGAGCACATTGCGTTGGAAGCAGGCTCATCCCTAATAGATGAGCGGTCTTTAGCCCAGGCAGTGCTCGGTGAAGGTGATGGAGTGACGCATGAGCTACTCACCAAGCTGGGTATTAACCCGGCTCAGCTCATTGAGCTCATTCTCATGAGCAATGCGCGGTCGCTGCTCGAACTCGTCCCTTCAGTGAGCGCCAATCCGGCAGCACCAATAGAACTCCCCGTGGGCATCAGTCCAGAGGGTATCCCAAAGGGCGGCAACTCCCTCTTGGAGCGCCTGGGGCGTGATCTGACCAAGCAGGCTGCCATGAGACAGCTAGCGCCGCTGATCGGACGTGACAAGGAAATACGGAAGTTGATGCAGACACTCATGCTCAAGGATCGCAATAACCCTGTCCTGATCGGCGATTCGGGTGTAGGAAAGACAACAATTGTGGGCGGGCTGGCCCAGCGTATCGTCGACGGAGCAGTCCCCCCCGAACTGCGTGGGAAGCGTTTGATCGAGTTATCCGCTAGTACGCTGGTCGCCGGTACCAAGTACCGTGGCGAATTTGAAGAGCGATTCTTGAAGGTGCTTGAAGAGGCAGAGAGTAGCGGCAATGTGATCCTGTTCATCGACGAAATGCATCTCCTGATCGGCACAGGCAGGGCAGCTGATGGAAGCATCGACGCCGCTGGCATCCTCAAGCCCGCACTCGCCGGTGGCCGCCTGCGCTGCATCGGAGCTACCACGCCGCAAGAATATCGCTTGATCGAGAAGGACGCGGCGATGGAGCGCCGCTTACGCCCCATCACAATAGAAGAACCCTCGATCGAGGAAGCGCTGGCAATACTGACGGGTATGCGTGACCTCTACGAGCAGCATCACCATGTAACCATCACCAAAGAGGCACTGCATGCAGCGGTACATCTCACGGTACAATACCTGCCAAATCTGCGCCTGCCCGACAAAGCATGCAGCATTCTGGATGAAGCGTGCTCGCAGGCGCGTGTATTTCTCGTAGAGGATGTCCCGCCCGCGGGTGATGAGGAAGATGAGTTTGTAGAACAGCCTGTGATTACGGCTGCAATGATTGCGGAGGTCATCTCTAATCGCACAGGGATTCCTGTACACGCGCCAGGCCGCGAGGAGCGGGATCGATTGTTGAACCTGGAGACATTGCTCAAGAGGCGCGTCATCGGCCAGGACGAAGCTATCGGGCGCGTCGCGCAGGCAATTCAGGTGACACGCGCGGGCTTGAAGCCGCACAATCGTCCTGCTGGCGTGTTCCTTTTCCTGGGGCCGACGGGTGTGGGTAAAACTGAGCTGGCGCGCGCTCTGGCAGCCGAGGTATTTGGCTCTGAGGAACATCTGATTCGCGTGGATATGTCAGAGTATATGGAGAAGCACTCGGTCTCGCGCATGGTTGGCGCCCCACCCGGCTATATTGGACATGACCAGGAAGGTCAATTGACGGGCAAACTGCGCCGTCGCCCGCACTGCGTCGTGCTGCTGGACGAAGTGGAAAAAGCTCATCCGGAGATGTTCGACCTCTTCTTACAGGTTTTCGATGCAGGTCGCCTCACCGATGCCCAGGGTCATACCGTAGATGCCCAGCACGCTATCTGGATTATGACCTCAAATGTTGGAACCGATATGCTGGGGCGCTCAATGCCGAGCGGCTTCCGCGCAAGCATGAAGGGGACCGCTGAAGAGATGCAGCGCGATCGCTTAATGGAGCGCCTGCGCCAGACCTTCCGCCCAGAATTCCTTAATCGCATCGATGAGATAGTGATCTTCCACCCGCTGGGGCAAGAACAGGCAAGCGCAATTACTCGCCTGCAGATGGCCGAACTGGCAACTCGTCTCCTGGAGCAAGGATTGACCTTACACGCCGATGATAGCGCCATTGATCTCCTTTGCAAAGAAGGCTTTAGCCAGACCCAGGGAGCACGACCTCTACGCCGCACCATCGAGCGACTACTGACAGTGCCACTGAGCCTGCGTATCCTGCTGGCGAGCATACCTGAGCACGGTGAAATACATGTGAACGCGGAGGATGGTCAGTTGGCGATCGATATCAGGGAAGTAGCTGCAGAGGTACCTTTCGCAGGAACACAGGAGAGCGCCGAGGTAGACGCGCTCTAGAAACCTACCCACCTTGCAGTAGACAGCAAGGCGGGACGCACGAAAAGGCCTTTTCGTGCGTGTGCCTTCCGTGGTGAAGATGACCGGAGTATGTCTGGAGCAGCGCTCAACAGCACGTGCCCGGAGTGGACGCGATAGATCGGCTCTCGGGCGCGACAAATCGGCCCCTACAACAGGCTGCGCCTGGAGCAAGCTCAACAGAGCACATGGCACCCCAACGATCATCATTCACCACACATTATATTATACTCCCCCGTCGCTTTACATAGGAACCAGTATCTGCTCTGCTAAACCAGCACGCCGCAGCACAGTTTGTGGTATGATGGTGCTAGTGGACTTTAAGAGCCCTTTAAAATTTCATGAGTGAGGCCTGGTGACTCATGTCTATATACCAGCCGTATAGGAGGCAAATGGTAGCTATGAAAGCCGTGAAAACCCATGTTGGGCGATGTGATACCTGTGGTGAACCAGCGGCGTACGCCCAACTTTTGTCTGGGGGCCGCACCTTTCGCTTTTGTGAGCAGCATGCGCCCCTGCTTGTTAAAAAGCAGGCCGAGGCCGCTGCTGCTACAAACAAAGAAGGGCAGAAGGCGAAAGAGTAATGGTGGGGACCGACTCATCGTGGTCCCACGATAAATCGGGGAGCTACGACCCAGGCAGGGTGCCTACGGCATTGGTAACTGGATGTAGAACGCGGAGCCTGCTCCTTCAATTCCTGTACTCTCAACCCCGATCTTCCCATCCATAGACTCGATCAAGCGACGAGAGATGTAGAGCCCGAGGCCGGTGCCGCGCACAGGGCTGTTCACATCTCTCTCCAGGCGATAGAAGCGCTGGAAGAGGTGTCCCTGCTGCTGTGGAGGGATGCCCTTGCCTTTGTCAAGTACACTGATGACGACCGAAGGAACAGAGTCCATCATGGCGCGGGCGGCAAAGGCGATTGGCGTTCCTTGCTCCGAGTATTTCAGAGCATTTATACTGAGATTGAGCAGAACCTGGCGCAGCCGCCCAGCATCAGCCTGTACAGAGAGGTGAGCCGGGATGTCCAGGTAGACTTTGCGCTGTTCTTGCGTCACATGAGGCTCAATCAGATCAACGACGCTTTGTATCATCTCGCGTACCGATACTCGCTCTATATGAGCAGGGCGCAGGCCCGATTCAAGCTCAAGCTGGCTGGCATCCATTACATTGCCGAGCAGCAAAACCAGCTCATCACAACCACGGCGCGCTTTTTGGAGGAATTCTTGACGTTGGGCAGGGGGAAGGGTTTCATCGTATTGTGCCACCAATTCTAGATAGCCCTGCACGGCAGTGAGTGGCGTGCGCAATTCGTGCGAAGCTGTAATCATAAACTGGTCTTTGAGCTGGTCGAGCTCCTGCTGACGTCGATGTGCATCGCGCAGTTGCCGGTAGAGGTGGGCATTCGTAAGAGCAATCGCGGCCTGTTCCGCAAAATCCTGAGCCTGTGAAAGATCCGCCGAGGCAAAGGATTTTTTGTCATATGTTCCTGGGTGCACGGAACGTGCCAGGACGAGCAAGCCCACAGGTGCATTTCTCGCGACCAATGGCGCAAGTATAGCCGTATATACAAAGCGCTGAACCAATGTCTCTCGTAAGGTGTGCGAACGCCGTCGCAGTCCTCCAGCCGTGATACGACCCGAGGAGGAAGCGCCTGAAGGTGTGAGCTTCATGGAACCATCCCTCGAGGTTGACCAGGATGGAAGAACAGCGAGGCTGCGGGAAGAACTCGGAGTACCCTCTGCGTCTGTCGAGAGAGCAGGCGATAGCTGTGACACATTTTGCGGGAACATGTGATCAAGCTGTATAAGCACCGGTTGCAGTGAATTAAGTGCCTTGGCTTCGTATTCGTAAGGGTGAATGGGCGGCCATTTCATTTTGTCGAGAGCAGGAGTTGGCAGCTCCTGCTCATTGACAAAGGCATCCAGCGGAACGAGATATCCATTGTTGCCAGGAACGTACAACAGGGCGTAGTCGGCCTGCAGGGCGTTGGCGCCTTCAGCGCAAATAAGTTCATGTATTTCCGCAGGCTCTGCAAGAGCAGAATTCAGGCGTACCGCTATGTTCACCATTGCTTTAGCAAATAATGCGCGTTCCTGCGCTTCCTGGTAGAGCCGCGCATGTTCGATTGCGGTAGCAGCCTGTTCAGCAAAAGCTTCGGCCATCTGCCTGTCATGCTGGCTAAAAGACTGCACGGCATGCCAGGAAAAGCCTATGCACCCCTGCACCTGTCCATGATAGATGAGAGGGATAAAGAGTGTCGCCCGGATATGCTGCTGTTGCCGCCAGGCATCCACTTCTAGCGGTAGGAGGTAGCCCTGCCCTTGCCAGTTCACCTCTATCGCTTTTCCCGACAGGATGGTCGCATGAGGCAACTGCATTCCCTGGAATCGCCATGCTATCGTCTCCGGCGAGCCAGACGCGGCTGCACGGATCAGTATGCTAGAATGCTCGCCCTGTTGTGGCTCATGGTAGTTCCCGATCAGCAGGAGCATAGCGGCGTCAAAATCCAGTGAAGATGCCGCTACAGTGACAACACGCTCAAGCAAGGGATCGAACTCGAGCACTTCGTTGAGTTGTGCTGCCAGAAGACGCAAGTGTTCGGCCGCCTGGTGTTGGCGCTCGCGCTCACGCCGCAATACTTCGTTTTGTTGCGTTGCATATAAGTAGCGAACAGTGACGAGCATGCCGACGATAGCAGTAAGTACTACCAGAAAAAACGATATTGCGTTATTCTGCATGATCTCGCTATACAGTGTAAACAGCAGTAGAACGGAGAGGGGGAGATAGATGAGAAAACTTTGCAGGAGTACCAGGCGACGCCGATGTATTTCATCATGATCGTAGAGGGGGGCCTTGAGGATGTTGTGGCTGGATGACACTGATAGAAGGCTCTCCGCCTCGACAATGCTCTGGTTGTGATGGCCTCTCCGGACTATCGCCAGGTACTGGTAGAGGCCGGAGAGGCCAATCGCCAGGGAACTAATGAACCAGAAGGTGTCTATGTAATAGGTACCGGTGGTATAGGTTCCAAGGGCAGTGAAGTAGGCATAGAGCATGTCAGCCCAGATGAGGGAGAGGATACCTCCGGCGCAGAGAAACAGGGATGGGCGCAGGATTGCCTCTGCTCGCCTCCAGATAAGGAGCACAATAGCGAGGATGAGCAACATATCCCAGAAGGGATATGATATGGCCATGACGAGCGAATTCAGGGGGGTGCCGCTGGATTGCTGTAGGACGAACGAGGGGCCGATGATAAAATACCAGGCTACACCCAGGACGCAGAGCGTAGTGATGGAGGCGTCAAGTCCGATACGCACGCGGAAGCGCAAGGACTGTTGCTCGGTGGGCATAAGCAGCAAGCCTGCAAAGACCAGTGGGTAGAAGAGAGTGAAACCGATATCCGCCAGGGAAGGTGTAGGGTTTGACCATCCGTTCTGTTCCAGGTAGGCGAAGTAGACCCCCCCCACGCCATCAAAGAACATGCCCAGGCTGATCAAGAGCCAGCCTAATTGATGGCTTGGCGCCAGGCGCAATGGGCCATGGCGCATCCTGTATGCAGTGATGAGAGCCCAGGAGGCGCCAATCCAGTCAGCCACGCTATACGTGAGATTGGAGAAGAGGGTAACACCGTGGTCTCCCCCGATGTGGAAGAGCATCCAAAAGAAGCTGAGTGTCACAAGCAGGATAGCAACGCCCGTGGCAACATAAGCTTGCCGGTCCAGCCTCTGAAGGTAGGTACGATTGAGCCTGTCAGTTGCAATGGTCTTCATGTGTCTTCCTGGCACTCTCGCTGTTGGCTTCCCCGGCGTTGTCAGCGCCTGTCTTTGCCATGCGTGCATTTTGTCCAAAGGGTGACTAAATCATCCTGTAACAGCAGCAGCGTTGAACATAGTATACCTGAATAATAGATACTTTGTCACATCTCTATGCAAGAAGTGTGATATCCACTCATCATTCTTCTGGCGGGCCTGCGGCCCGTTTGGGGAGGAGAGAGCAAGCGAGGACACCTCGCGCTCCGGCAGGGGACGCAGTCCCCTGCACCCCTGCTTTTAGGAGTGGATCTCAGAAGAAGTCCCTTGATAGGTAGTGGTGCTGGTATGTACAGTGGTATAAAGCAGCAGGTATAGCAAAGTTTAAAAGTAGTTCGATGAAATACCGCCATCGACCATGAGCCATGCACCCGTTGTCCAGGAAGATTCGTCGGAAGCCAGGTAGAGCGCCATGTAGACAATATCCTTCGCCTCACCGAAGCGACCCAGCGGGATGCGATTCAGGCGCAGGTCGCGGGCTTCTTCACTCGTCCACAGCACCCGCAGCAGAGGCGTCTCGATCGGGCCAGGGCAAATAGCGTTGCAGCGTATACCGTGGCGGCCGTATTGTACTGCGAACATGAAGGCCACAAAGGATGCGACATTGATGATCGAGCCTTTACCCTGCTTCACCATATGTGGGATGACATACTTGGAGCAGAGAAAGGCGCTCTTGAGGTTCACGTCCATGATCCTGTCCCAGGTGGCCCCGGTGATATCAGTCACGCTGCCGTCCTCCGCCGGCATTATGCCAGCATTGTTATAGAGTACATCCACGTGTCCAAATGCAATGATGGCAGCGTCAACCATGCGCCTGACATCTTCCTCGTTGGCGGCATTGGCTTTGACAAAGATGGCGCTGCCGCCCGCATCACGAATGCCCCTGACCGTCTCCGCGCCCTCAGCTTCGGCAATATCGGTGACGACAACGCTCGCGCCTTCACGCGCAAATAGTTCGGCCGCAGCTTTGCCCATTCCACCTGCTGAACCGGTAATGATTGCTACTTTGTTCGCTAAACGCATAGAATACAAGTCTCCTCCAATACGAATGAAATCAGGGTCTACGTCCATCGGGGTGATTGACGAGAGCAGGCCGATAATGAGTTTTAATACATTCATCCAGGTATCGGAACAGCCACCGGGGCCGATACATCGGCGCTGGCGGCGATAAATCGCGCCCTACGTTCTGTTGCCGGATTATTTCGTTAATGTTCATAATCGGCGATGGCCGCGATAAATCGGGCCCTACGTTTCACTCGGATGGATGAAGAGCCGAAGTTAAGAGCGTACCAGGTCGAGGTACCAGAACGGCACACGCTTGCGCAGGTAAGGCTTGCTGCGTACAACGTTGCCAGGAATAGTGTCGCGAATGTCATAGGCCAGTTCGCCGGTCAGCGAGCCTACCAGCTCGCCGGGGCTGTAGCCAGGAGATAGTGTTGTCGAGCGCCTTCCA
>WNGG01009331.1_pt1 | contig 17223 bp, 15 predicted proteins | sample 5400661 | NCBI WGS metagenome assembly WNGG01 (sample SAMN13153372, study PRJNA577476) | soil metagenome | isolation source: 100 cm soil or saprolite under Garry oak tree replicate 1 | place: USA:California | collected 2016-06-15 | reverse complement strand
CGAGATCGGTCAGCGACGGGTGCCAGGGGAGCGAGCCATCCTTGAACGCGGATGCCTCCCATTCGAAAAGGACGGCCACGCAGATCGCCCAGTACGAGAAGCCCGCCACGTCGAGCCGCTCCGGCGGCGGGATCCGGGCGGGCGGCCGCCAGCTGGCGACGACCGCGATCATGGCCCCGGGCACGAGCACGCCGATCAGCGCGGCGGTGCTGAACGCGGCGGCGCTCGCCGCCACCCACGAGTAGGCGCACAGCCCGGCGCCGATCGCCAGCCTCCTGGCCAGCCTGGCCCGCCCGGGGGACAGCCGCGGGCCGCCCGGCCCGCGGCTGAGGCGGCGGGGCGGGCGGGAGACGTCATCAGCCGCCATCAGACCTCCCGGAGAGCCATGATCTCACTGCATGATCGCGCCGGCAAACGCCTGCCGGGACCGCCGGCCGCCTCAGGCGAGGCTGCGGCGCCAGCTGCCGTGCAGCGCGAAATACTCGCCGCCGCGGGTCAGCAGCTGCCCTGGCGGGCCGTCTTCCACGATATGGCCATCGTCGATGACCAGGACCCGGTCGGCAATCTCGACCGTCGACAGCCGGTGCGCGATGATCAGCGCGGTGCGCCCGGCCAGGATGGTGCGCAGCGCCTCCTGCACCAGCCGCTCGCCGGGGATGTCGAGCAGCGAGGTCGCCTCGTCGAGAACGAGCACGGCCGGGCCGGCGATGAACGCGCGCGCGAACGAGATGAGCTGGCGCTGGCCGGCCGACAACCTGCCGCCGCGCTTGCCGACCTGGGAGTCGTACCCGTCCGGCAGCGCGGCGATGAACTCGTGCGCGCCGATGGCCGCGGCGGCCGCGGTGATCTCCGCTCGCGGCGCGCCCGGCTTGCCGAGCTCGATGTTCTCCGCGATGGTGCCGCTGAACAGGAAGTTCTCCTGGGTGATCAGGACGATCTCGGCGCGCAGGCGGCGGTCGGACAGCTGCCCCAGGTCGACGCCGTCGAGCCGGATGACGCCGCTGTCCGGGTCGTAGAACCGGGCGAGCAGCCGGGCGATGGTGGTCTTCCCCGCGCCGGTGGCGCCCACCAGGGCCGCCGTCTGGCCCGCCGGGATGCTCAGGTTGAGATCGGGCAGCACGGTGGCACGGCGGTAGCCGAACCGGACCGACTCGAACGTCACCGTCCGCCCGCTGCCGCCGCCGGCCGGCGGCGGCAGCGCCGCGGGTCGGGCGGGCTCGGCGACCAGCGGCTCCTCGTCGAGCACGCCGGAGATCTTCTCCAGCGCCGCCGCCGCCGACTGGAAGGTGTTGTAGAACTGCGCCAGGTCCTGCAGCGGGTCGAAGAAGCGCTGCAGGTAGAGCAGGAAGGTGACGAGCACGCCGACCTGCATGCCGCCGTCGATGACCCGCAGCCCGCCGTACAGCAGGACCGCGCCGACGGCCAGGTTCCCGACCAGCGTGATGCCCGGCGAGTAGATGGCGATGAGCCGCGAGGAGCGCAGGCTCGCGTCCGCGTAGTCCCGGTTGAGCTCGCCGAAGATCTCCTCGTTCCGCTTCTCCCGGCGGAAGGCCTGGACCGCCTGGATGCCGCCGAAGGTCTCCACGAACTGCACGATGACCCGGGCGATCGTGTCCCTGGTGCGCCGGTAGGCGATCGCGGACTCGCGCCGGAACCACGCCGTCAGCCAGGTCAGCGGGCCGAACCCGGTCAGCACGACCAGGGCGAGCTGCCAGTCGAGCAGCAGCATCCCGCCGCCGACGAGCAGCAGCGAGAAGACCGCGAAGACCAGCGAGTCGAGCCCCTCGTCGAAGAGGTCGGAGATCGAGTCGATGTCGGAGACCTGCCGCGAGATGACCCGGCCCGACGTGTAGCGCTCGTGGAAGGCGACCGGCAGTCGCTGGAAGTGGGCGAACAGTCGGCGGCGCAGCTCGAGCACGACGGTGCCGCCGAGGCGGCCCATCTCGGCGATGAACGCGCGGGTGGCGGCCGCCTGGGTGAGCACGGCGACGGCGAACGCCGCGATGATCCCGAGCATCGGCGCCAGGTCGTGCGAGCGGGTCAGCTGCGGGACCCGGTCGACTCCGATGCCCACCAGCCACGGCCCGGCCAGCGCGCCCAGGTTCGCGGTGAGGATCAGCGCGAGGATCGCCGCCACCTTGGCCCGGTGCGGCCGCAGCAGGTCCTGCAGCAGCCGCCTGCCCCGCCGCCGCAGCATCGCCGACAGGCTGGCGCTGATCTCGTCCGCGTCCTCGGCCGCGATGCCGCGCCAGGCCGCCTCGGGCGGCGCGCTCACCGGCTCGCTCCGGTCAGGTCCTGCCCGGCCGGGACGCCGGGGCCGGCGATGCCCGGCTCCTGGCCCGCCGCCAGCGGCGCGGCGCTCATCAGGTCCCGGTACCGTGGCTCGCCCGCGAGCAGCTCCCGGTGCGTGCCGAGGGCGCTGATCACGCCGCCGGCCAGCAGCGCCACCCGGTCGGCCAGCGCCACGGTGGACGGCCGGTGCGCGACCACCAGCGCGGTGGACGCGCCGAGCAGCCGGCTCAGCGCCTCGGTGACCTTCGCCTCGGTGTGCACGTCCAGGGCCGACAGCGGGTCGTCGAGCACCAGCACCGACGGCCTGGCCAGGATCGCGCGGGCGAGCGCGACCCGCTGGCGCTGGCCGCCGGACAGGGCCATGCCCTGCTCGCCGATCCTGGTGTCCAGGCCCCAGGGCAGCTCGTGGGTGAAGCCTGCCTGGGCGGCCGCCAGGGCCGCCTCGATCTCGGCCTGGCTGGCGTCGGCGGTGCCGAACGCGACGTTCTCCCGCACGCTGGCGGAGAACAGCGTCGGCTCCTCGAACGCGCAGCTCACCCGGGCGCGCAGCACCGGCAGCGGGAGGTCCCTGATGTCGGTGCCGTCCAGCCGGATCGAGCCGCCGGTCACGTCGGCCAGCCTCGGGATCAGCTGCAGCAGCGTGGTCTTGCCGGACCCGGTCGCGCCCACCAGGGCCACCGTCTCGCCCGGCTCGAGCTCCAGGCTGACGCCGCGGAGCACCGGCCGCGGCGCGCCCGGGTAGCTGAACGCCACCTGGTCGAGCACCAGCCGGCCGGGCCACGGCGGGCCGGCCGGCCCGCCGCGCTGGCGCGGCACGCCGGAGCGGGCCGGGGCAGTGCCGGGATCCGCCGGGGCGGTGCCGGGATCGGCGATGGCCGGCCGGGTATCGAGGATCTCGTAGATCCGCTGCGCGGCGGTGGCCGCCTCCTGGCCGGATGCCAGGATGTACCCCATGGCCTCGATCGGCCAGACGAGCTGCAGGCTCAGCGTGATGAACGCGACCAGGCCGCCGAGGCTCAGCTCGTGCTGGCTGGCGGCAACCGTGCCGAGCAGCAGGATCAGCCCGATCATGATGGAAGGCGCCGCGGAGCCTGGCCATGTCCAGCTGCGTCCGGTAGACGCGGGCAGCCTGGGCGCCGTGCCGCCCGGCCGCCTCGTCTCGCCGGCCCAGCGCCTTGAGCACCCGGATCCCCGCGGCCGCGTCCTCGACGTAGGTCGCCAGGTCGCCCTGCTGATCCTGGGCGCGGCGGGAGAGCACCCGGTAGCGCCGCTCGAACCGGAAGCACGCGGCGGTCACCGGCAGGAACACGCAGCCGGTCAGCAGGCCGAGCCACCAGTTCAGGCCGATGAGCAGCGCGGTGACGGTCAGGAAGGTGACCACGTTGGTGATGAAGAAGATGGTGCCGAAGCCGGCGAACCGGCGGATCGCCGACAGGTCGGTGGTGGCGCGCGACAGCAGCTGGCCGGACTGCCAGGCGCCGTGAAAGCCGGTGTCCAGGTGCTGCAGGTGCGCGTAGATGTCGTCCCGCATGGCAAGTTCCATGCCGGTCACGGCGCCGGCCTGCACCCATCGCCGGATCATGTTGAGCGCCGCCTCGGCCGCGCCGAGCGCGATCGCCCCGACGCCAAGCGGGATGAGCAGCACGCGGTCGCCGTGCGCGATCGGCCCGTCGATCACCGCCTTGGTGACCAGCGGGATCACGATCTCGGTGGCGACCGCCCCGAAGGCGCAGCCGAGCATCGCCACCAGCTGCCACCGGTACGGCCGCAGGTACTCGCGGGTACGCCACAGCGCCTGGAACGGCGTCTGGCCGCCGGGGGCATGCGAAAGCTGGCCAGCTGGCGAGGAGGGCATTTGCCGCAGGCTAGCCAGCGGGTTGCCGTGCTGTCACCTGGTTTTCGCTCAGCGCGACATCCGCACCGTAACGGGCATGCCCGGCGACCCGGGCGGCGGCGCCCGATTGCGCCGAGTGGCACCTGCACGCCTGGGACCTGGCCCGTGCGCTGGGCAAGGACTACCGCCCGGCCGCGCCGGAGATCGTGCTGGCCGGCTGGCAGGCCGGCATGCCGCAGCTGCCGGGGCCGGCCCGGCCGGACGGCGGCCGGGCAGACCCCTGGCATGAGCTGCTCCGGGTGTCCGGCCGGTCGCCGGACTGGGCCGCCCCGCCCCGGATGCCATGATGGGCACGGCGGCCGCCGCCCGGCGGCCGCCGGGCAGCCGGCCGGGCCGGCCCGGGCGCGGCGGAGGGGAGCGCAGCGATCATGGCCTTCGACGTGACCAAGGTGCGAGCCGCCTACCCGGCCCTCGCCGACGGCTACGCCTACCTGGACGGCGCCGCGGGCACCCAGCTTCCCGAGTCGGTGATCGACGCGATCAGCGGCGCGCAGCGGGCCGGCCTGGGCAATTCCGGCGGCGCGTTCCCGGCGAGCAGCCGGTCTGACCTGATCACCGCGGAATGCCGCGCGGCGGTGGCCGACCTGGCCGGCGCCACCTCGGCCGGCGTGATACTCGGGCCCAGCATGACCACCCTGACCTTCCGGCTCGCGAACGCGCTGGCGGCCGGCTGGGGCCCGGCCGACGAGGTGGTCGTGACCAGGCTCGACCACGACGCCAACGTGCGGCCCTGGGTCCTCGCGGCGGCCAGCGCGGGGGCGACGATCCGCTGGGCCGAGGTCGACCTGCCGGCCGGGGAGCTGCCGGCCGGGCAGTTCGCCGAGCTGGTCTCCGGCCGCACCAGGCTGGTCGCCGTGACGGCCGCGAGCAACGTGATCGGCACCAGGCCTGACGTGGCGGCCATCACCGCGATCGCCCGCGCGGCCGGCGCGCTCAGCTACGTCGACGGAGTGCACGCGACTCCGCACGGGCCGACCGACATGCGCGCGCTCGGCGCGGACTTCTACGCGACCAGCGCCTACAAGTGGTCCGGGCCGCACATCGGTGCGGTGGTCGCCGACCCCGCGCTACTCGAGTCGATCCGCCCGGACAAGGTGGCGCCCGCGCCGGACGCGGTGCCGGACCGGTTCGAGNTGCCGTTCGCCGACCTGGCCGGCGTGACCGCCGCGGTCGACCACCTCGCCGGGCTCGCCGACGCGGCCTCGGGAACCCGGCGGGAGCGGCTGCTGGCCGCGATGGCCGCCGCGCAGGAGCACGAGGAGCAGCTCGCCGGGGTGCTGCTCGGCGGGCTCGCCGCCATGCCGCACGTCACCATGTACGGCCACGCGCGCGACCGCACCGCCACCGCCTACTTCACCGTGGCAGGCCGGACTCCGCGCCAGGTCGCCGAGCACCTGGCCGCGCGCCGGATCAACGTGTGGGACGGCGACAACTACGCCTGGGAGCTGACCGGCGCGCTGGGGATCCGGGATGCCGGCAGCGCGGTCCGCGCCGGGCTGGTGCATTACAACGACCGGGAGGACGTGGACAGGCTGCTCGCCGCCGTCGCCGAGCTCGGCGGCCGGGACTAGGCCCCGGCCAGCGCTCGCGGGCGGCCGGGCGATGCCAGCCCGGCTACGGCCCGCCGACCGAGTAGCGGTAGACCCGCGAGTCGCGCAGCCCGAACCCCATCCGCTCGTACAGCCGGCCAGCGGCCACCCGGGCCGGCCGCGAGGTCAGGTCCACGGTCCGCGCGCCCGCTTCCGCCGCCTGCCGCAGCGCGACCTGCGTCAGCGCCGCCCCGGTGCCCTGGCCCCGGGCGGACTCGTCCACGACCACGTCCTCGACCCAGGCCCGCAGCCCGGTCGGCGCGCGGAACATCACCAGCGTCAGGGTGCCGGTGATGGCGCCGCCGGTGCGGGCCAGCAGCACGGTCACCGCCGGGCTCGCCACGATCGCGGCCAGCGCCGCCCGGTCCAGCGGCGGCGCGCTGCGGGACAGCTGCGGCAGCAGCCGCCCGAACGCCTCGACCACCTCGTCGGTTACCTCGCTGAGCACCTCTACCTGGACAGTCACGCCGGGCAGACTACCGCGCTGTGCGCCGCCCGCCCGCCGCAACCCACGCCGAAGGCGCGCAGCGCGCCACCGTGCCATCCGGGCGGGCCGCGCGGCGCGGGGCCCGCCCGCCGCTACCGGGCCGGCACCGGCGCCGGATGGCCGCCGCGGTCGCCTATCAGCTCGAGCGCGTGCTCGACGAGCGCGACGAGGACGTCCCGGCCGGACGCCGGGACGCGCGCATCGCACATGATGACCGGCACCTCCGGGTCCAGGTATGAACCAGAACCGCTCTTGCCCCGGCGTGCCGAACAGGTAGATCACCAGGTTGTCCCTGATCGTGATCCGGCCGAAGTCCAGTGCGACCGTGGTGGTCGTCTTGCGCTCCACGCCGTCCAGGATGTCCAGCTGCGTGCCGCGCTCGCTCAGCGTCTCCTCCGTGCGCAGCGGCCGGATCTCGGTGACCGAGCCCACCAGCGTGGTCTTGCCGGCCCCGAATCCCCCGGCGATCAGGATCTTGATGGCGACGGGCACGTCACCGTGGCCAGCGCGGTCAGAGCCGGCGTAGGCCATCGGCTACCTCCCTGAGGACGCGCGGATCGGGCAGCCGCGCAGGCGGAACGGGGTGATGGATCCTGATCAGGCCGCGGTCGCGCAGGTCGGATATCAGGATCCGGATCACGCCGAGCGGCAGGTCGAGATCCGCCGCCAGGTCGGCCACCGATGCGGGCAGCCGGGACAGCCGCAGCAGCTCAATGTGCTCGGGGCCAAGGTCGGCGGGATCCGGCCGGACCCCCCGGATGGCCGTGACGAGCGCGATCAGGTCCAGGACCCGGCCGGTCGGGCGGGTCCGGCCGCGGGTGAGCGCATAGGGGCGCACTACCGGGCCCGCTTCCTTGTCCAGCCAGCTGTCTTGCGGGGATGGCATGTCCGGCTCAGTCCGGGCCGGCCCCGGCCGCCCCCGGCCGGGGGTTCACGGTCAGGTGCTGGCCCACCCGCTTGACCAGGACGGCCATCTCGTAGGCGACCAGGCCGGCGTCCGCCGCCGCCGGGCTCAGCACGGCCAGGCAGCTGCCCTCGCCCGCGGCGGTCACGAACAGGAACGCGGACTCCATCTCCACGATGACCTGCCGGACCTGGCCGCCGCCGAAATGCGTGCCCGCACCGCTTGCCAGGCTCTGGAAGCCGGCCGCCACGGCCGACAGGTGCTCGGCGTCCTCGCGGGTAAGTCCCTGCGAGGCGCCGATGGCTAGCCCGTCACGGGACAGGATCACGGCCTTTTCGATCTGCTCGACGCGGGACACCAGGTCGTCGAGCAGCCAGTTCAGCTCGCCCGCCGTGCCGCTGTCCCGGCCCGCGCGCTGCTGCGCTCCAGCCACCTCTTCCCCCCTGCCGTCATTCGTCGCCCTGGTGGGCTCCTGCGTTCCCGCCGTTGCCGACGCCGGCCCCGTCGGCCGGCCCGGCGCCCGGTGCCGCTCCGGCGTGCCGCTCCGGCGCGTCGAACAGCGACCTGCCCCGCTGCCAGCCCCGCTGGATGGCGGCGACCGCGGCGCGGGTCTCCTCCGGCGACCGGCTGTCACCGGGCTGGCCGGCCTCGCCCTGCTGCGCTCCCGGCGCCGTGGCGCTATCCCGCAGCTGAGGCGCCATGCTGGCCTGCCGCACCCGCCGGGGCAGGTCAAGCTCGCCCAGGTCGGCGGTGCTCGCCGGGTCCGGGGTCAGTGAACCGGCCGGGTCCGGCCAGGTCATGTCACCGGGGTAGGCCAGCCGGTCACCGGGGGAGCCGGCCGGCCCCGGCGGCGCGGCGACCGCCGCCGGCCTGGCGGGGCGTGAGCTGGCCAGGGCTGCCTCGACCGGGCGGTCGGCCCGGACGGTAGCCCGGCCGGCGGGCCGGCCAGGGAGCCGGATCCCGTTCTCGTCCGGGCCCTCGGCCGGCGCATCGGCGTCGTAGTCCCCCTCCGGGACCACCAGGCTGATCGGTATCAGCACGATCGCCGTCGTCCCGCCGTACGGCGACGGCCGGAGCGAGATCCGCACGCCGTGCCGCTTGGCCAGCTGGCCGGCCACGAACAGGCCGAGCTGGTCGCTGCCGGACAGGTCGAACGGCGGCGGGTTCTCCAGCCGGGCGTTGATCTCGGCGAGCTTCTCCTCGCTGAGGCCGAGCCCGCGGTCCTCGATTTCCACCGCGAAGCCCCGGCCGACGATGTCACCGCCGATCATCACCGGGGTGTTGGGCGGGGAGAAGATGGCGGCATTCTCCGCCAGCTCGGCGAGCAGGTGAATGATGTCGCCGACGGCCGGCCCGGCGAGCGCCGCCCGGGTCGTCGCGGTGACCTTGATCCGGGTGTAGTCCTCCACCTCGGCGACCGCCGCCCGGAGCACGTCGACCAGCGGCACCGGATTGCGCCAGCCGCGCGCCGGCGCATCGCCGGCCAGGATGATCAGGCTCTCGGCATGCCGGCGCATGCGGGTCGTCAGGTGGTCGATGCGGAAGAGGTCCTCGAGTTCGGCCGGCTCCGCGGCCTTGCGCTCCATGGCGTCAAGCAGCGAGAGCTGCCGGTGCAGCAGGGACTGGCTGCGCCGGGCCAGGTTGCGGAAGATGTCGTTGATGCCGCGGCGGAGCCGGGCCTCGCCGGCGGCCGCCTCGACCGCGGTCTTCTGCACGGTCCCGAATGCCTGCCCGACCTGGCCGATCTCGGCCGACCTTGCGGCGACCGCCGGGGCGTCAGCGGACTCCTCGACATCCTGGCCGGCCCGCAGCCGCGCCATGATCGCGGGCAGCCGCCTGTTGGCCAGGTCCAGGGCGGAGTCGCGGAGCACGGCGAGCTCGCGTACCAGGCCGCGGCCGACCAGGATGGATACCAGGATGGACAGCAGCACCGCGAGCAGCCCGAGCCCGCCGACCAGGATGAGCCTCAGGTAGGTGGCGTGCGCGGCCCGGCCCGCCCGCGCGGTGAGCAGGTCAGACGCCTGCAGCCCGGCCGCGGACATCCCGGTGGAGACCTCGCGGACCGCCTGCTGCCACGCCTGCGGTCGCACCGGCGGCGGGGCCGCCGCCGGGCCGCCGCCCGCGGCGGTGTTCTCCAGCGACGCCAGCGTGGCCGCGGCCTGCGGGCTGACGTCCCTGGCGTAGTACGCGCGGTACACCGGATCGAGGTCGGCCAGCGTCTGGCTGTACATAGCCCGCCTGGCGCCGGCCAGCTCGGCGAACTGCACCTGGTCGGCGGCGGGGAACGAGCGCCCGGCCATGTCGCTGAGCAGCAGCGCGTTCTCGCGCAGCAGCAGCTCCTCCGACCGTCCCATCCGCACGAAGCTCAGCGACTGGGCGACGACCGGGGCGTTGGTCTCCTGCCGGATCACCTGGTTCAGCAGGTTGTAACCGTTCGCGACCATGGCGTTGTACTCGGCGTAGGCCTGCAGCCTGGTGATGCCCTGCGCGGCGATCTGCGACCGCAAGGCCGGCAGCCGGCTGGCGTCGGCCAGCAGGACGGCGATGGCGGCCCGCTCGCCGGCCGACGCGTTCCCGGTGGTGCCGCCGGAGGTCAGCGCGGCGCGCAGGGCGGCCGTCACCGCGGTCGTCTTCGCGCCCTGGGCCCTCAGCGCCGCCAGGTTGGCCGCCGACGGGCTGGCCAGGTACACCATCGCCAGCGGCCGCTCGATGTTGATGGCGCCGAGAAAGGCGCCGGTCGGCAGCCCGGTGGCATTCTTGAGCGTGTTTGTCCTGGCCAGGTTGATGGCATCCCTGGCCGTAATGGTGGCCGCGAAGGCGTAAAGCCCGATCAGGGACAGCACGGGGACGAGAACGAGAAGGACGATCCGCTGGCGTATGGACTTCAGACGCACACCCATGGCTCTGGCCTCGGAGTCTTGCGGGAACCAATGTGAGGGCACTGCAGCCGAAGAGGCCCGGAACCCCCCGGTGCTACGGAGAGTAGCAGCAGCGCCATACTCAGATGGCAGGAACGATCAATCTTTCAGCAAAGATAGCGGGATTTGCGCCTTTTTCCGGCAAGACACGAAGATTGCCTTAACGGATTGTAACTGCGCCCGTCGCGAGCGGAAACGGCCGTCGGCACAGCGGGCGGCCGCGGCGCCGACGGCAGAGGCCGGCGCCGGGCGGCGGCGGCCCGGTGACAGCGAGCCGGGCCCGGCCGGCGGTCACCGGCGGGCCCGGTCAGGCGGGGCTGGCCGCAGTCCGCGGCCGGCCTTACCTGGCCCTGGACTCCCGAAGCTGTCACCAGCCGCAAGGTAATGAGAGCCGACTCGCCGGTAACGTCTCGGTTTGATCTCTCTGCGCAGATGGTGCCCTTCGTGCGGGTTGACTGCCCGTCGGTTGGTGGTTCTCGCCGAGGAGGCCGGGGTGCGCCAGGAGTGGTCGCCGGAGGATCTGGTCGGGTCATGGACGCTGGTTGAGGAGGACTGGCGGCTGGTCGGGAACAAGACGGGTCCGACGCGGCTGGGGTTCGCGCTGCTGCTGAAGTTCTTCGAGCTGGAGGCCCGCTTCCCGCGTTACGCGGAGGAACTGCCGTCGGCTGCGGTCGGCTACGTGGCCGGACAGGTCAAGGTGGCGGCTGGCGCGTTCGCGAAGTACGCCTTCTCCGGCCGGACGATTGAATATCACCGGGCGCAGATCCGCCGCGCGTTCGGTTTCCGGGAGTGGACAGTCGCCGACGAGGAGTGCCTGGCCGCCTGGCTGGCCGAGGAGATCTGCCCGGTGGAGCTCGCGGCCGACCGGCTGGCCGAGGCGCTGTTGGTGCGGTGCCGCGCGGAGCGGATCGAGCCGCCGGGTCCGAGTCGGCTGGAGCGACTGGTCGGTGCGGCCCGGTCGGCATTCGAGGCCAGGTTCTGCGAGCGCACTGTGGCCAGGCTCGGCCAGGAGTGCGCTCGGCGGCTGGCCGGGTTGGTCCAGGCCACCGACGCCGCCGGCCCGGCCCGGGCCTGCTGGCGGAGCTGAAGGCCGACCCGGGGCAGGTCAGCCTGGAGACGCTGCTGCGCGAGATCGGCAAGCTGACCGCGGTGCGTGCCCTGGGCCTGCCGGCGGGCTTGTTCGCGGACGCCTCGGAGAAGCTGGTCGACGCCTGGCGTTCCAGGGCGGCCCGCTCGTACCCCTCCGACTTGAAGGCGGCGGCGGAGCCGGTACGGCTGACGCTGCTGGCGTCGCTGTGCTGGGTGCGGCAGGCCGAGATCACCGACGCGCTGGTGGAGTTGCTGATCGGCCTGGTCCACAAGATCGGCGCCCGGGCGGAGCGCCGGGTGGAGCGGGAGCTGACCGCGGACCTCAAGCGGGTGCGGGGCAAGGAGGGCATCCTGTTCCGCCTGGCAGAGGTCGCGGTCGACCACCCGGATGAGACGGTGCGCCGCGCGCTATACCCGGTGGTGGGCGAGAAGACACTGCAGGAACTGGTGCGCGAGGCCAAGGCGAACGAGGCGGCATTCCAGGCCCGGGTCCGCACCGTGCTGCGCAGCTCGTACTCCGGTCACTACCGGCGCGGCTTGCCACCGCTGCTCGCAGTGCTGGGCTTCCGGTGCAACAACACCGCGTACCGGCCGGTGACGGACGCGCTCACGCTGTTATCCCGGTACGCCGCCGTGGACGGCAAGGCCCGGTTTTACGACACCGGCGAGCAGGTGCCGCTGGACGGGGTGGTGCCGAAGGCGTGGCGGGCCGCGGTGGTCGACGGCACCGGCCGTGTCGAGCGGATCCCGTACGAGCTGTGCGTGCTGGTGGCGCTGCGGGACGCGCTGCGCCGCCGGGAGGTCTACGTGGCCGGGGCGAACCGGTGGCGCAACCCGGAGGATGACCTGCCCGGCGACTTCGAGACCGCTCGCGAGGTCCACTATGCGGCGCTGCGTCAGCCGGCCGACGCCGCGGTGTTCGTCACCGGCCTGCGCGAGCGGATGACCGCCGCGCTGGATCGGCTGGCTGCCGCCCTGGGCGATGGCAGCGCCGGCGGGGTGAAGGTCATCACCCGCCACGGCGACCCCTGGATCACAGTGCCGAAGCTGGAGCCGCTGCCCGAGCCGCGGATGCTCGCCGCGGTCAAGGACGAGGTGACCCGTCGGTGGGGCACCCTGGACCTGCTCGATGTGCTCAAGGATGCCGACTTCCTCACGGAGTTCAGCACCGAGTTCGCCTCGGTCGCCTCCCGGGAGGTAATCGACCGGGCGACCCTGCGCCGCCGGCTGCTGCTGTGCCTGTTCGCTTTGGTACCAACATGGGAATCCGGGCGATCGGCCACCGGCGAGCACGGCGAGACCGAGGCGGCACTGCGGCACGTGCGCCGGCATTTCATCACCCGGGACAACCTGCGGCGCGCGATCGCCAAGCTAGTCAACGCCACGTTCGAGGCCCGCGATCCCGGCTGATGGGGCTCCGGCACTACCACGGCGTCGGACTCGAAGAAGTTTGGCTCTTGGGAGTCGAACCTGATGACCGAGTGGCACGCTCGCTACGGCGGGCCCGGAGTGATGATCTACTGGCACGTCGAGCGAAAGAGCGTGTGCATCTACTCCCAGCTGCGGGCCTGCTCATCCTCCGAGGTCGCGGCCATGATCGAGGGCCTGCTGCGGCACTGCACCGACGCGCAGATCGAGGCGAACTACGTCGACACCCACGGCGCCTCGGTGGTGGGGTTCGCCTTCACCGAACTGCTCGGGTTCCGGCTGCTGCCCAGGCTGAAGAACATCGGCGCCATCCGCCTGTACAGGCCCGGCGACGCGCCCGGCGCCTGGCCCGCTCTGGGCGACGTGCTCACCCGGCCGATCCGCTGGGACCTGATCGCCCAGCAGTACGACCAGGTGGTCAAGTACGCCACCGCACTGCGCCTGGGAACTGCCGAGGCCGAGCAGGTCCTGCGCCGGTTCACCCGCGGAGGCCCCAAGCACCCCACCTAAGCAGCCCTTGAGGAACTCGGCCGCGCGGTACGCACGATCTTCGCCTGCGACTATCTGGCCTCGCCCGCGCTGCGCCGGGAGATCCACGCCGGCCTGCAGGTGGTAGAGAACTGGAACTCCGGCAACACCATGATCTTCTACGGCAAGGACGGCGACCTGACCGGCCCGGACCGCGAGCACGCCGAGACCTCCATGCTCGCCCTGCACCTGCTCCAGTCCGCCCTCGTGCACGTCAACACCCTGCTGCTGCAGCGCGTGCTGGAGGCGCCGGGCTGGGCTGGCCTGCTCCGCGAGGACGACCGCCGGGCGCTCTCCCCCGCTGTTCTGGTCCCACGTCAACCCCTACGGACGGTTCCGCCTGGACATGGACACCCGGCTGGACCTGGCTGGGGCCAGCCGTTGAGCCCCGCGCCCCCAACGCGCTGTCTACGGGTTCGAGGGCGCGAGGTCAGGCCTGGCGCTGCGCCGTGAAGGACTTCAGGACCGTCCAGAGCACGTCGTTGCGGCCCCACTCCGGGTCGATGATGGTGACCTGCCATGCAGCGCACAGCGCTTCGATGGCGTGGGGGGTGGCAGATGCCATATCCGGCCTGATCGTCTTCGATGTCACCGCGGTCGAAATGGCTGCCGAACCATGTGTTTTCCTGGTCGCCGGCCAGGGTGACCGGAATCCGGGTCACCTGGTCGCGCCCTATGTCGTCGGCGACGGTGACGAGAACGATGAGGGGCGTTCCGGCCGTTGCAGGCGCCGAGGGCCGCGGCAGCGAAGCCCTTCAACGGCCGCGCGCTGGGTCCACAGCTGCCCGTCGTATCCGGGGGCAGGTCATTCGCCGGGCTGGGAGACGGTGGTGACGTAGCCGGCGCGGTTGCATGCGGCCAGGACGGGGGATGAGCTCGGTGGTTTCCTCGTCGGGACCGCAGCCTGGCCAGACGGTGGGTACGGACGCGATCGTGCCTTCGAACCACTGGGCGGTCAGCTCGCCGAGGTCGGCCAGGGTGCGCGCGGCTCGCCAGCGTTCGGCATCCTCGGGGCTCATCCCGCGATCCCGGTCAGCGGCCACGGCGGTCGGGATCGCTGGCGGCCAGCAGCGCGGCCACCGTGCCCTGGCTGGGCTTGACGTAGCGCTGCAGGGTGGCGAGCCGCTTGTGGCCGCTGAGGGCCATCAGTAGCGGGGCGCTGACGTTCCGGTCACCGAGGTGGGTGAGCCGGGAGTGGCGCAGCTGGTGCAGGGTCTTGCCGCTGGAGTAGCGCTTGAACAGCTGCTCTGCCATCTCGTAGGACAGCCGCGCCCGGCCGGTGGCCGGGTCCAGGTCGGCGGCGGCGGGCACGCGGTGGGCGGCCGCCCGGCGATCGGTGAGGAACACCGGGCCGCTGTCGCGGCCCGCGGTGAGCCGGGCCAGCAGCCGGGCGGCGGCGGTCTGGAAGTGCAGCGGCCGGATGTGGCCGCCCTTGGTGCGGGCCCGCGCCTGGCGGTTGGCGAGGTCGAGGTCGCCGACGTCGAGGCCGAGGGCCTCCTCGGCGCGGGCGGCGGAGTCGTACAACAGCCGCCACAGCGCCCGCTCCCGCAGCGGCAGGTCGGCCCGGGCCCACAGGCGCTCCAGCTCGGGCAGCGGGATCGCCCTGATGTCGTCGTCGGGCGCTGCGCGCCGGTCGGCGCGCAGCGCCAGGTTCCCGGCCGACCAGCCGTGTCGGCGGCACCACGACAGGAACGAGCGGATGGTGGCGACGTGGCGGTTCCAGGTGCGGGGCGCCAGGGCACCCCACAGCTGGCTGGCCGCGGCGGCCAGCTCGTCGTCGCCGACGCCGGCCAGGGGCCGGTCCCGGCCGAGCTGGCGGGCCAGGTGCTCCAGGGTGCGGGCGTAGGTGCGGGCGGTGGTGGCCGGCCGCGGCTGGGCGAGGAACGCGTCGACCGCGGCGCCGAGAGTCCGCTCCCGGCCCGCCAGAGCCGTCACCGCCCCGCCGCGGGCCCGGCTCCCGCCCATCGCCGCACCGCCCCTCCGCCGCTTATCACAGAGAATCCGTTCCCGCGACCCTATCCCGCCCGGCCCCGCGCGGTACACCGGTGAGCCCGCGCAGCCCTCCCGCCAGCGGATTCAGCGGTCTTCCGCTCCATGCGCCGGAGTGCCTTGACTCGCTCTATCACAGAGAATAATCTATTCTCTGTGATAGAGAATTACCGCGCAAGGGAGGCGGCGACCATGCCTGAGGTAGCTGCGCTGCTACCTGGACGCGGCGGTCCTCAGGGTGACAGTCCTGGACGCAGCCGACCTCCAGCAGGCCGCCCACGACACGATCACGCCTGGCACAGCGAGCGTGGCCGTCGCCGCCTACCTTCCTGGCTGCTGCGGGGGCTGGAACTCATGGTCGCAGAGCGCGCGCTTGCCAGTACGTGCGGTCGCTTCGGCCGGATCGGGCCTCAGGCGGTTCGGGCGGTGCCGCCGTCTGGCTCGATGCCGTGCTGGCGGAGCAGGTCGCGAAGGCGACCGAGCTCGCGGTGCAGCCGCTGGTTTTCCGCGATTACGGCCTGACCAGCCACGCCGACTGTCAACTGGTTCTCCAGCCGCAGCTTGTCGGCAAGCAGCTGTCTTTCCCGGTCGCGCAGCGCTGCGGCGCTGTCGAGGTCCCCTGCGTCGAACGCGGCCTCCTTTTGCCGCCGCACCTGGGTGAGCTGCTCTGCGGCGTCGACAAAGTCAGCGACCAGTTGCGTCTGCGGATCTGCCTGGCCGCACTCGCCGGTCAGCAGATCCAGCACCCGTTCCTGGACCCGGGCATGGCTGGCGCCGAGTCTGGCCAGCACCTGGGCGGCGATGCCCTCGCCCTCGCGGAGCAGGCCCAGCAGCAGGTGCTCGGTGCCGATGTAGTGATGCCCAAGGGCCAGCGCCTCCCGCAGCGACAGCTCCAGCACCTTCTTGGCTTGTGCCGTGAACGGGACGTGGCCAGCGGAGGAGCCCTGGCCGTGGCCGATGATCTCCTCGACCTGGCCTCGCACGTCCTCCCGGGAGATGCCCAGCGACTCCAGCGCCTTGGCGGCGACGCCTTCCCCCTCGTAGAGCAGGGCGAGCAACAGGTGCTCGGTGCCGACGTGGTCGTGGCGCAGCAGCCGGGCTTCCTCCTGGGCGAGGTGAACGGCCCGCCGGGCGCGGTCGGTGAACCGCTGGAACATCCCCTTGGGCTGCTTCCGCATGGTTGCCCTCTTGATCCTTTCGGCAAGCGGCAGCGCTGGACGTCCTGGCATCGGTGCCTCCTTCACGCGGGCCCCGGCAGGGTGGCTGGGCCGCAGCCGGGGCGCCAGCCAGTCCGCAAGGTCCTGGGTGCTGAGCGTGTCGGCCGCAATATCTGCGATCACGGCTGCGATAGGCCCGGGCGGCTCCGGGTCCACGCCCCAGCCGTTGAGGGCCAGGAACTGCAGCATGACCGCCAGCGCGACCTGCTGGTTGCCGTGCCGCAACGGCTGCTGGCGCACGAGTGCGTGCAGGAGCGCCGCGGCCAGGCTGGCCGGGTCGCCGGGTTCGCTGCCTGGCCGTGCCTGGGCCAGAGCGTGCTCGGCGGCGGCGGGGTCGAGCAGGTCGAGCACCTGGCCGGTGTCCAGGCTGAGCGTGCGGCTGGCGATGACGACCAGGTCAGCGACCTCAAGCGCGATCACGGCTGGTCGTCCCGCAGCAGCTTGAGCGCCTGCTGGTGGCGGGCGAGATTGTCATCCAGCAACCGCAGGAACCGCTTGTCGCCGCGGCGCTGCTCGACCAGCGCGGTGATGGCCTCGCGCACGACGTCGGAGACCGGGCGGCCCTCGACGTCGGCGACGGTCTGCAGCCGCTCGGCCAGGCCGTGGTCGAGGCGCAGCAGCAGGTTCTTGGTACTTCCTGGTTTCATCGGCATGGTGCTATCAAGATATCACCGTACTCCTGCTCGGCCAGCGGGCGTGGCTCGCCATCGCGAGCCGGGCGGGACCGGGGAGGCTGGCCAGTGAGCACGGCGACGAAGATCGAGTGGACCGAGGTCACGTGGAACCCGACGACCGGGTGCGACCGTATTTCGCCGGGCTGCGACAACTGCTATGCGCTGCGGCTGGCGAAGCGGCTGAAGGGGATGGGCCAGGCGAAGTACCAGCACG
>WNGG01003700.1_pt1 | contig 17223 bp, 15 predicted proteins | sample 5400661 | NCBI WGS metagenome assembly WNGG01 (sample SAMN13153372, study PRJNA577476) | soil metagenome | isolation source: 100 cm soil or saprolite under Garry oak tree replicate 1 | place: USA:California | collected 2016-06-15 | reverse complement strand
TGGGGTGACAACATGACCAATCTTCAGTTTTTCTTTTGACAGCCGTGATTTGTTATCTACCGGGCACGTTGAAGGACTAAAAGTTCGGGCTGCCTCAAAACCGGCGACCAATTCGGCAAGATGTATTGGGTAAAGAACGAGGAAGAGGATGAGGGAACCAATGCCGCGCTTTCCAAGTGGTGACAGAAAGCACCCTTCACATATCGAACTGGAGAAGCAGGGCTGGATTCGTGGTGACCATCCGAACCGACCATGTAAACGGTGCGGTCAAATGTGCGAGTGGTGGGGCCGCGCTCCGATTGGGTCGGGTGGATGGAGACTCTTCGATCCACACACCACGCAACAGCACAATCATACATGCAAGGCGGCTATCTCACTCTAATGCGGCAGTTAACTGGCGGGTGCCCCATCCTTGCGGTTTTCGAAGCTGTGAAAAAACTCCGAGCCGGTCTTTTGCCAGTGAAGCAAAATGTATCTTGGGGTCTCGTGAATCGCATGTGGAGCATCTAATTGAGAGATTTTCGGAAGTTAAAGTTGCCGAAACCCATGAAGAGGGTTTTTTCACAGCTTCGTTTTCGGCAAGGGTGGGGATTTTTGTCTCCGTAGTCGAATCGTTGGAGGCGGGTGGCACGACCTTACCAGATCGTTTTGATCTGTTTACAATCTCGGATCGTTTTGTCCTTTGTGACCAAAGCTATCCCTTCGGCCAGCGCTGTAGCACCGATCAGCCGGTCGCTTGGGTCGCTCGAATAGGTTGGGGGAAGCTGATTCGCCAGGACGGCAATCCGTGGTGTGATGGGGCGGATGGCGATTCTCGAAGAAATTCTCTCAACAAAGGCGTCGACGGTTCCAACGAAATCGAGGCGTCCATGTGTCGCAAGCCATGCCACCTCCCAAAGCGTGATCGCGGAAATGGCGAGTCCGTCACTTTCCCGGGCCGCTTGGATGGCTTCGCTTGCTCTTGCTGATAGCTTGGTCGGCTCGACCTTGAGCCAGATCAGGGTGTGTGTGTCGAGCAGGATCATTTCCTGGTGATCTTCCAGTTCCTAAGAGGGACGACTGGAGACTCGATATCTCCCACGATCTTGACGTCTGCAGCCATGGATCCGAAGATATCGTCCTTCTCCGGCTTCACGGGAACTACCTTAACGACAGGTTTTCCGCGCTTGGTTACAATGACCGGCTCACCTGTCGCCTGGACATCGTTCATGACAGCCAGGCAACGTGCCTTGAAGGCGCTCGCTCGCATTTGCTTCATGGTGTCCTCATTGCGTCCATGGTCATATTAACATGACCAAATAGAAAACGCGAGCCTTGGTGCGGTTGAGTAGCACAGCCACTCTTGGCTGTGCACTTTTTTCCGGTCGCAAATGTGACGGCGAAAACCCGCACAGGCAGGAGTGCCTGTGCTACTAAAACCCACGGTCAAGGCGGGTGCCCCATCCTTGCGGTTTTCAGCAAGGGTGGGGCTTTTCAACCAGCCGTCCGCTTCCAGCGGTCAAAACAACCGTTGCCGCCCGCGCTCGGCGGGATACGATCGATTCTAGGCTTGAGTATGTCGCAGAGTGAAATTATCTTCGCGGTGCAGGAATCGCTCGAAGGAGGCTTCGAAGCGAAGGCTCTCAGCCATTCCATTTGCACTGAGGCGGAAACGCTCGACGAACTCAAGAAGAAGGTGCAGGATGCAGTCCGCTTCCACTTCGAGGAAAAAGACAGACCTAGCCTCATCCTTCTGCATTTGGTCAGGGACGAGGTCATTCCTGCTTGAAGCTGCCGCGCGATGTTAGCGGACCGCAACTGGTCCAACTGCTCCGGCGTCGCAGTTAGGAAATCACTCGCCAAACCGGCAGCCATCTTCGACTAACTTCGAGAATCAAAGGCGCTGAACATCACACCACTATTCCCGTTCATGATGCGCTCAAGGTGGGAACACTTAGCGCCATTCTCGCCGATGTTGCTGGGTACCTGGATATCGGCCGAGCTACATTGATCGAGGAGCTGTTCTCCCGGTAAGGGCGTAACTGCCCCGTGATCTGAGCCGCACTCATGTAGGTCTTAAGGCGTGCCGATGCCTTCACCGTCAGATTAGAAACCGTAAAGCCGAACCGGGTTGTCGACGAGGATCTTCTTGCGCACCGCCGGGTCGGGCGCCCAGACTGCGAGCTGGTTCAACAAGCGTCCATCATCGATCTGGTAAAGTTGCAGCACGTCGGTCGGCTTGCGGATGGCGCTTGCATTAGGGTGCGGCCAATCGGTGCCCCAAACGATGCGATCCGAATTGGCGGCGATAAGTGCCTTGGCGAACGGCACTACATCGGGATAGTCCGGGGCTTGCGTCGACGCTCGATAGGCGCCGGAGATCTTGACATACGCTTTGCCGGACCGGACGAGATCGAGGAGATCAGCGAAGCCCGGCTGCTGGAGCCCGAGCGCGGCCTGCGTGCCGCCGAAATGATCGAACACCACAGGCACCGGTGAGGTCTGAACCAGATCCTTGATAGCGGAAATCACACCCAAGCTTGTATACATCTGGATATTCCAGTTAAGACGCTTCATGCGCTCGGCAGCCGCTTGGAAACGCCGGCGAGCGGCGGGTGGATCGACGGGGCCTGCGGCCCCTGAGATGATTCGAATACCACGAACGCCTGCCCGACTCATGGCGTCAAGGTCGCTCTCCGGCGTTTTATCGTCAATTACAGCCACACCGCGAGCGTTTGCACCGCGTGCCTTCATCCCGTAGAGGGTGGCGGAATTGTCGGTGCCGTACGCGCTCGGCGTCACGATCACCACGCGCTCCATGTGTAGCGCCCGGTGAAGCGCTGACATTTCTTCAGGCGGAGTCGCCTCAGGCGTATACAGGGGCGGCGAAGGGAGCGGAAATTCGCCCGGGTCGCCGTAAATATGCGTGTGGCAGTCACAGGCGTGCGGCGGGATATCGAAGTTCACCGGCGTGGCCGGTTGGGAAGCTTTCGCAAAGCTGGGGCGGCTGCGCGCCAGAACTCCTGTGGCGATGACGCCGGTTAGAAAGTTGCGTCGTGTCAGCATGGTTGCCCCCTCATCTCGCGCCCGCTCAAACCAAGCTCATGCAATGAAGGACCATCGTGCAATAACAGATTGCGAGTGCGCCTTGCAATGTACCTCTTACGCGAAATGCAAACAAGACTTTGCGAGCCTGGAAGACCAGGTATCGCCGGCCTGCGCCAACCGCACCTGACCATGCCAAACCGCAAGGGGATAGCCGTTTCAGAAGCGAAGGTCAACGACACGCACGGTGGCCGGCGGCTGCCAAAACGAAATCGCCGGCTGTTGCGCAGGGCGTCTCACGACCCTGCGCAAACATGCCGGCTATTCGTTGGTAGCTTGTACAACAAATAACGACAGCGAGCGGGCGAACGCGTTTCCGTCACCGCTCGCGGGCGCGCGGTCTATTTGGTGGAGCCCGCCAGAATGACAGAGTCCTGCTTCCTTGACCCTGCTAGCGATCCCCGCCTTCCTCTCCGGCGAACAGGTCGGACATTACGCTGACGCCTGCATCGCAAGCATGGTTCAGGCACGGCACTCCGAAACCAGCCTCGAGCGTCCTGAGCAGCGAGAAGTGTGTGTATGGTTTTGTACTCCGCACGCCGCTGACGCCGTAGTTGGTGTCCACGATCACCAATACCTGGTTCGTGTTTGGTGTTCCGCTGTAGTCGTTTTCGTCCCAGAGCACGACAATTGCGTTGCGGCCGTCTTTCCAGACTGGCGAAGCATGGATTGCATTCACGAGCGTCCGAATGGCGATGTCGCCAAGGTAGATCAGTCCCGGGTTGAGTCCGGCCTGCGTGCCGGTGCTTGACGGGTCATAATCGCAGGCGGGCCCAGCGTTGCCGCGTCCATGCTGGTCATTGCACTGATTCGGGGCGATGAACGAGAATTGAGGAACCTGACCGGTGCTAATATCATCAAAGAGGCCGCCCGATCCCTCAAATCCGACAACGTTTTCCAAACTATTGTCTTCGTTCAGCCCTTCCTGAACGCTGCGGAAGTATACGAATGGATTGTGCTTGACTGCGTAGAGGTTGATGAGAGTTTGTTTCTCCGCTGGCAATGGCGTAGTGAAAGGATTTACGTTGGAGTAGAAGCTGTCGCTGTTGTTCACTAGATCGGCTCCAGCGGGTGGCAGGCTTTCCTGATAGGTCTTCCAGCTCTTTCCCGAATCAGCCAACTGGTCCCCAATCGTCTTGCCAACGATGTTCTTGGCGGCCGGAATGGATTGAATGCCGTCGATGTTGGTTACCGAAGTGATCGACGGGGGGCTGGTTTCGTTCGTGAGGTCGAAGACGGGCGTGGCCGCGTCCGTTCCCGTGCCCCAGATCGGGCAAACATTGGGGCTCGAAGATACATCGAAGGACGTTATGCCGGAAGCGAGGTTCGTAGTGCAAGTGGTGACATGCCAGTCGGGGCTGTGGTCATTCAGTATGCCGAAGTTCGACCCGCCGACGACTTCCAGATAGTTTGTCAGGCTGGGGTGGGCAACGGCGAAGTAATTGTTGGCGGTATTGGCTGATTTTGCGTACTTATTGGTGAACGGCGCGTTCGGATTGTCGACGATCTGGCCGTACGCATGATTCTCCATCATGATCATGAAGACGTGGTCCAGTTGCGGAATTCCTTTGGGAACCGCGCCCTCGTCAGCGAACACCGGACCGGCGAGCAGGGCAAATACAAGACCCAGAGTTGCTATCTTTTTCATCATTTGGAATTGCCTTTCCTTTCGCACGAATGAGGGTCGGTCCCGAATCTCGATCGGTATCGGCTCGACCGCAGGTAACCTAGTCAAGATTTGTTGCTGTCCCGTTACAGCAAATGTCCAGGTTTGTGAATATCGGATTGCTACGCGGTAAATCGAATTAGGGACACACAAGCGCAGGATAAAAGTACTGAGAATACTAGAACTATTCCAAGCCGCAGTTGTCCCCCGCCAACGCGTCACTTATACTCGACTTCTAAGTGTATGAGGCTCAATCCCAAGGTTCTCTTCGATGCGCAACAGTGAAGCGCGACGATACGCACGGTGGTCGGCGGGTGTGGCAGCCCTGCTTGCCGTTGTCGTGGCTGGCGTGTACTTGCGCGGACTTTGGGTGGCGAAACAGGCGGAGAAAAAGGCCCCGCCCGCGGTGCCGGCTGCCGTCGAACAGCGCTCGAATGAGTTTTCTTTTTCGAAGGTCCAGGGTCAACGGACGATTTATACGGTGAAGGCGTCTCGCACGACGGAATTCAAGGAAGGCAGCCGCAATCTGCTGGAAGACGTGTCCATCACCGTGTACGGGAAAAAGGGCGAGCGCAACGACACCCTCCGCACGCGCGCCTGTGATTTCATTTCTTCGACAGGGAAGATTGGTTGCGCAGGTGAAGTTCTAATCAGCCTGCAGCCTCGAGGCGCGGCGCCTGCGAACGCCAAGGCCATTCAGGTCGTGACGTCCGGAGTTTCGTTCGATCGCAACTCGGGCCAGGTTCGGACGGACAAACCGGTAACGTTCCGGTGGCCCGCGGGTGAAGGCCGCGCCGTTGGCGTGCAATACGATTCGAACGACGGAACGCTGCGCCTGGAACACAGCGTGGAATTGACTCTGACGGTCTCGCCGCCTGGTCGTCCATCTGGTGGGCTCCATGCAGAGCCCGCGCCCAGTCCAGGGACAGAGGAGCCGCCGGAAAAAGCCGTCCACCTGACTGGCGACAGTATGTCGTTTCGCCGGGAAATGCGTACGGTGCAAATACTGGGCGCCGTCCACGCGCAACAGACCACGCACGATCTTACGGCGGAGAGTTTACTTCTGGAGCTTGATGAATCATTTCATGCGCGGCGTATGGTTGCCAGCGGCCATCCCCATTTGGGCGACTCGGATGTCCAAGGCCCGATGGCGCTGGACGCCGATGAAATCTCCGCGGCGCTGACGCCCGAAGGCTCGGTTGAGTCCATCGTCGCGAACGGAAATGTTCGCGGAAGCCGAAATACGTCCGCCGGTGAGGATGGAATCGTGGCAGGGCGCGTTCAGGTGGACCTGGCAACGCGCCAGAACGTGCCTCGTCTCCTGACTGCCGGCGGCGGCGTCACGATGACGTCGCGGAGCGCCACGGCCGCCGGAGGAACGCGACGCGTCGAGAGCGAAGGCCTCGAGATCCACTTCGCGAAGACTTCCAGGCCAGGCCAAACGCTGCTCGAAAGCGTGAACACACTCGCACCGGCACGCGTCGAATGGCAAAACATTGCCGCACCCGGTGGGGCAGCCGCCAACGGAACGTCCGTCAAGCAGACGATGCGCATGCGCGGCCAGCGGATGAATCTACAATTTGACGGACAGAATCAATTGCAGCAACTCACGAGCTCCGGTGGCGTCGAGGTCACGCGCCAGCTCGGAGACGGGCCGGAACAGGCGACCGCATCGCGTGAACTTACGGCGAAGTTTTCGAACGCAGGCGAGTGGTCCACAGTCGAGCAGACCGGCGATGTGCGCTTCCACGATGGAACGCGCACGGGGCAGGGCGACCGCGCGCACCTCGACCGCGCCACGAATACGGCCACGCTCACCGGATCGGTGATACTTGCTGACGCGGCCATGCGCACGACGGCACAGTCGGCGACGTTCACGCAGGGTTCGAACGAATTACGGGCCGATGGCAATGTCCTATCCAGTGAGTTGCATGCCGGGACAAGGAGCCTCACAAATCTCGCTGCGGAAGCCGCGCACGTTTCGGCTGCACACCTTGTGGCCGACGTTGCCCGGGGGCACGCCGTTTACTCCGGCGGCAGCAGGCTGTGGCAGGGAGATTCGGTCATCGAGGCCGATACAGTCGAGTTGGACAACCCATCGCACATCCTGGTGGCCCGGGGGCACGTGCGCGGGGTCTTTCCGCAATCCGCCTGGACGCCTAAGGGAGGCACAACGGCAGCGCGGCAGGCGCATCCGGGAACGGAGCTATGGCATGTTCGAGGAGGTCTGCTTACGTATTGGGAACCCGAGTCACGCGCCAGGCTCGAACAAGATGCCAGTGCGGAGTCAGCGGAGGGTTCGATCCACGCGAATCAGATCGACCTCTACTTTTCCACATTTACGCCAGCTTCTTCAGCCAAGCAGCTATCGCGCGCGGTGGCCACCGGGGACGTCTCCGTTCGCCAGGAGGACCGCCGGGGCACCTCGAACCGGGCGGAATACACGGCCTCGGATGGCAAGTTCGTTCTTTCCGGAGGTGAACCAACGCTATATGACTCAAATGGTGACACGACCACGGGGCGTCAATTGACCTTCTTTTTTGCGGATGATAGGATCGTTGTGGATTCGGAGGAAGGTTCACGAACTTTATCGCTTCACCGGGTCGAGAAATGAAGTGGAATGCTCAAGCTGCAGGCCGTCGAGCTCAGCAAATCTTATCGAGGGCGAAAAGTCGTTGATGACCTCGATCTGGAGATTAGCCAAGGCGAAGTAGTCGGGCTTTTGGGCCCCAACGGTGCAGGGAAGACCACGACGTTCTACATCCTGGTAGGCTTGGCCCAGCCGGACTCCGGGCGTGTTCTCCTGAACGGAGACGACATTACCGACCTGCCTATGTACCTCCGGGCTCGCAGCGGGATCAGTTATTTGCCCCAGGAGCCTTCGGTTTTCCGCCAACTGAGTGTCGAAGAAAACTTGTTGGCGGTGCTGGAAACTCTGCCGTTGACGGCGGAACAACAACGCGACCGTCTTGAGGAACTGTTGGCGCAGATGAAGCTGGAAACCGTGCGATACAACGGAGCCTACACACTGTCGGGTGGCGAGAGGCGGCGATTGGAAATCGCGCGATCGCTGGTGCTCGAGCCCGCGTTTATCCTGTTGGACGAACCTTTTTCGGGGATCGACCCATTGACCGTTGTGGACATTCAGAAAATCATCAGCGAGCTAAGCCGTGAGGGGATCGGGGTGCTAGTCACCGACCACCAGGTGCGCGAGACGTTGAGCGTTACCGACCGCGCCTACATCGTCCAAAACGGCAAAGTTCTTGCCGCTGGAACCCCGGCCGACCTCAGCAGTAATTCCGAAGTCCGCCGGGTTTATCTCGGCGACCATTTCCGGTTGAACTGACTCCCATGAACTGGCTGGCGCCAAAACTTCACCTCCGGGTCGCGCAAAAGCAGATTCTTACGCCGGGCCTGGTTCAGATGGTGAGTGTTCTGGCGCTGAATCGTCTCGAACTCCGTGAGATGATCAACCAGGAAATGGTGGAGAATCCGGTGTTGGAAGAATTGTCCGATGATCCGGTGGTCACCGAAGACTACAGCGCCGAAACCTTCCTGAAGGCTGAAACCGAAAAAGTTCCCGCGACCGAACCTGCCAACCCATTTGAGGATTTCGACGTAGCGTCCTTTTTCAACCAGTATTTGGGCAGCGGCGGAGGCAATGAAGACCGCGGCGAACGCGAAATAGATGAACGCCCATCGTTCGAACAGTTCCTCTCCTCGGCCCAAGGGCTTTCCGAGCATCTTAACTGGCAATTGAGCGTGACGGTGTGCAACGACGTGGTGCGCGAGATCGCGGATGCCATCATCGGCAACCTCGATGAGAATGGCTATTTGTCGGCATCGCTGGAAGAGATTTCGCAGAACGCAAAGTATTCGATAGAGGATGTCGAGGAAGCGCTGGCGGTCGTGCAGGAATTTGACCCGTTGGGAGTTGCGTCACGCAACTTGCGCGAATGTCTGCTGACCCAGCTTCGCACCCTGGACTCGCAGAACACGCTCGCTCAGCAGATCGTTTCCGAATGCCTGCCAAAGCGGCCTTTGGCGGCAAGTGAAGCGGAAGAAGAGAGTCCGGAGACTCCGCTGGCCCGGCTGTTGCAGGCGAACCAGCTGAAAGAAATTGCGCGTGCGCTCAACCGCCCGGTAGAGCTGGTGAAGCGCGCCGTGGATGTGATCAAGAAGCTCGATCCTCGCCCCGGTCTGCGCTACAACAAGACGCAGGCGCGGCTCGTCGAGCCCGACGTGTATTTCCGCAAAGTCGACGACCAGTGGCAAGTGTTCATGAACGATGATGACGTGCCGCAACTGCGCCTTTCTCCCGTGTATCGGCGGCTGCTGGCGCGTGACGCCGCCGACCGCGACGTCCGCAACTACGTCAAGGAGCGTTTCACCGCCGCGCTGCAATTGATGAAGAGCATCGAGCAACGCAAGCACACCATTCTGCGGGTGTGTCAGATTATCATCCAGAGGCAGCGCGAATACCTCGATCACGGAGCCGATCAGCTTAAGCCGATGATGATCAAGGAAGTGGCGGAGGAAGTCGGCGTGCATCCCTCGACGGTAAGCCGGGCGGTGTCGAGCAAGTACGCGCATACGCCCCAGGGCGTGATCGAATTGCGCTCTTTCTTCTCCGAGTCCGTCAATGGGCCGCAAGGCGACAGCATGTCGCTGCAGACGCTGAAGCGGCTGGTGAAGAAAATGATCGATGAAGAAGACACGGCACATCCGCTCACGGACGACCTGATCGCCAAGAAACTGGACGAGGCCGGAATTCACGTCACACGAAGAACGGTGGCAAAGTACCGCGAAGATCTCCGTATCCCAAGCACACATCAGCGCCGGGTAAAGGCATAGGCCAGACCCAGTGAAGCGCCGACCCGCGCGCGACGCCCGGCAACTGGTGATTCTCACCGGGCTCAGCGGCTCGGGTAAGAGCACTGTCCTCAAAACTTTTGAAGACCTCGGGTTCTACTGCGTTGACAATCTCCCCGTAGCGTTGATCCCCACATTCAGCGAATTACACATGCAGAGCGGCGGTGAAATTCAGCGGGCGGCACTGCTGGTGGATGCGCGCGAGGGAGAACAACTGGAAAAGCTTCCGGCCATCCTGCGGCACCTGCGCGCGGAAAACCCCGCGACACTCGTTTTCATCGAGGCCCAAGACGAGGCTCTGCTGCGCCGTTTTAGTGAGACGAGGCGCCCACACCCGCTCGGACACGACCGTCCGGTGCGAGAAGGCCTGCGGAGCGAGCGCGTCTTAATGGAGCCGATCCGGAAGCTCGCCGATGTGGTCATCGACACGAGCAAGTTCAACGTCCACGAGCTGCGCCAATTCATCATCCGCCGTTTTCAAAAGACGGATCGCCGGCCGATGATGGTTGCCCTGGTGAGTTTTGGCTACAAGTACGGGATCCCAGCCGACGCCGACCTCGTTTTCGACGTGCGCTTTCTGCCGAATCCGCATTTCATTCCGAGGCTGCGCAAGTTCTCCGGGCGCGACCCTCGCGTGGCCCGCTATATCCGCTCCTTTCCTCAAACTGGGGAGTTCCTGCGGCGCGCCGAAGGATTGCTTACTTATTTGATCCCCCACTATATCCGCGAGGGGAAGAGCTACCTGACGATTGCATTTGGCTGCACCGGGGGGCGGCATCGTTCGGTCATGCTGGCGGAAGCCGTGCACAAGACGCTGCACCGCCGGGGTTACGCTTCCAAGGTCGTGCACCGCGACCTCGATAAATAGTGAACAAATGGCCCCGGCGCGGCGGCTTGACAAACGGGCGGGCGATTCGTAGCGTACCAAAGTCGGCGCTCGGGTGGGACTCCCGTCGGGTGCGGGCTCCGCTTTTACGCTGAACGTTTCAAGTGAAGCGTGGAGTCCGCAAAAATAATATGGATCAAGAGCTTCCTTGACGAAACGTGAAGAATTCGGCCGGCTGTTGCGATATGTCAAGCCGTACAAGATGCGGCTCGTGGCTGGAATCGTGTGTCTTTCGGTGGTCGGACTTGCCGAGGGACTCATCGCGCTCATGATCACACCTATCTTTGACCGGGTACTCAATCCCGGCGCTCCCGACAATAGACTCCTGCTGATCCGAAACCCCTTCACGCACGAGGCGATTTATCTAAACTCCTTTCTTCCGCATCAGATTCATAGTGTCGGGACGCTGTTCGCTATTGCGATTCTCGCTGTGTTTGTCGGCAGAGGGATTGCCGAGTACCTTGGCAACACACTGGTGCAATACGCGGGAATTGCAGGCGTCACCGATTTGAGGAACCAGGTGTACGCGAAAGTCGTCCGGCAGCCCATAGCTTTCTTTCAGAATCATCCGACCGGACGAGTGCTGTCGACGATCATCAATGACGTGGAACGCGTACGGAGCACGTTTTCGGACAGTCTGGCTGCCAGTTTCCGGCACTTCTTTACTCTTTTATTTCTCGTCGTCGTGCTGCTTGCGACTAATTGGAAGATGACCCTCGGTTCCGTCGTCCTGTTACCCATGGTGGTCTGGCCCGTGAGGGCCCTGGGCAAGCGCATCCGGCGTTCGTCGGAAAGCATCCAGTCCGGCGTCGGCGGGTTGAGCCAAATCGTGCAGGAAACCGTCAGCGGAAACCGCGTGGTGAAAGCCTTTGGGATGGAAGATTTTGAGATTGGTAAATTTCGCGAATCCTCGCGCCGGCTCCTGCGCGAGAACATGCGCTGGATCCGCGCGTACGTGGCGACTTCTCCATTGATGGATTTGCTGGGCCCTATCGTGATTGTCCCGGTGCTTATGTATGCGCGAGTGCAAATCAAGATGGGCTTGATGACAACGGGAATTTTCGGAACGTTTGTTTATGCGCTGTTCAAATCCTACGAGCCCGTGAAAGGTCTGGGAACGGTCTATCAGCAATTCGAGCAGGCATTTGGAGTGAGCGCCAAGGTTTTCGAGTATCTCGGTCTTGCGGAAGAGCCCGCGGAGGAGCCCGGAGCGCACGTACTGCCTCCTTTCTCGCGAGTCGTCGAATTTGACCAGGTGAGTTTCGCCTACGATCCGGAGACTCCGATTTTGCGCGACGTGTCGCTCACAGCGAGCGCCGGTCAAGTAATCGCCATTGTGGGGTCCAGCGGCGCGGGCAAGACCACGCTGGTGAATCTCCTGCCGCGATTGTACCCGGTGAACTCAGGCGCCGTGCGGCTGGACGGAGTCGATGTGCGCGAGGTAACGCTGCGTTCCCTGCGCGAGCAGATGGCCATCGTCACGCAAGAAACGATCCTGTTCAACGATACGGTCTGGAACAACATCTGTTATGGGCGGCCGGGACTTCCGAAAGAACGCGTGGAAGCCGCGGCCAAGGCGGCGCTGGCGCATGACTTTATTTTGGAATTGCCGCTGGGCTATCAGACGATCCTCGGCGACCGCGGGCAGCGATTAAGCGGGGGACAGAGGCAGCGCATCGCCATCGCGCGCGCGATTTTGAAGGATTCGCCGATCCTGATTCTGGACGAGGCGACCTCGGAACTTGACTCCGAATCGGAAATGCTCGTGCAGCGCGCGCTTTCGAATCTGATGACGGGGCGCACTGCGTTCGTCATCGCACATCGGCTTTCAACGATCCGCCGCGCGGACAAGATCATAGTGCTCGAGGACGGTTTCATCGCCGAGGCAGGCACGCACCAGGAGCTTCTCGCGAAGGGCGGCACGTACGCGCGGCTCTACGAACTGCAATTCGCCGACGCGGATGACGCTGTAATTCCCGCGCCGAAGGCCGAGGGATGAAGGCCGCTGCCGCAACAACCGGGATTCTTTCAATGACGGGCTTCGCGCAGGCGCGCATCGATCGGGATGGATGGTCGTTGCGAATCAACCTGCGCAGCGTCAACCACCGCTTCCTGGATCTTCACCTACGCATGCCCGACGGCTTCGAAGTGTTCGAATCGCGGATCCGGCTGGCAGTCCGGAACCGCGTGCGGCGAGGCCACGTGGACGTCAATGTCTATTACGAGCCGGCCGGCTCTGCTTCCGTCGAAGTGAACCGCGAGGTGGCCGCGGCCTATATGAAAGCTGTGGAAGAGCTGCGGGGGCAGTTTGGCGTGAAGACCGAGCCGGACTTGATCGCTCTGTTCCGATTGCCGGGCGTCGTCGCCGCGCCGGGAGCGACCAGCGAACTGCAAAGCGAAGAAGCCCAGGAACGCCTTGGCGCCCAGTTGGAAGCGTGCCTGGAACAGGCGCTGGGACGCCTGGAATCGATGCGGCGTTTGGAAGGGCAAACGCTTTCGGGAGAAATGCAAGGGCTGCTTACGCGGATTGCAGAAAAGACGACTGAAATTGAATCGCTTGCGGAGCGCGTGCGACCCGCTTTCGCGCGCCGGCTGGAAGCGAAATTGAGCGAACTGCTGAGCGGTGCGCAGGTAGACCCGGCCCGGCTGGCACAGGAGGCCGCGCTGCTTGCGGAACGCAGTGACGTGACCGAGGAGCTGGCGCGGCTGCGCAGCCACGTGGAACAGTTCCGAAGATTGCTCGCCGGCGCGGGCGAGGCGGGCAAGAAACTCGATTTCCTGTTGCAGGAAATGCAAAGGGAAGCCAACACCTTGCTCTCCAAAACTCCCGGTGTCGAGTCCGAAGGCCTGACGATCACTACCTTGGCACTGGAAGTGAAATCCGACATCGAGAAGCTCCGCGAACAGGCGCAAAACGTCGAATGACGATAGCCCAAGCACAACAGCCACTCGTGTTCATCGTCTCCGGGCCATCCGGTTCAGGAAAATCCACACTGGTGGCGAAGATGCTTGAGATTCCGGGGACGATGTTTTCCATCTCCAGCACCACGCGGCCGCCGAGGGCCACGGAAAGCCCTGGAAAATGGTATGATTTTATTTCCGAAGAGGAATTTGACCGCAGGGCCAGGCAGGGCGAATTTCTGGAATACGCTCGAGTTTTTGGAAAACATTGGTATGGCACGCCGCGCCGCTCGCTGGAGGAGGCAGAGTGCAAGGGCCTGGACCTGGTGCTCGAGATTGACGTTCAGGGGGCCGAGCAGGTGAAACAGAAACTGCCTGCCGCGGTGGCCATTTTTATCCTGCCTCCGGCGCGGGACGAGCTCGAGCGGCGGTTACGCGCCCGCGGCCAGGACTCGGAGGAAGCAATCCAGCGGCGCCTCGACCGGGCGCAGCAGGAGATCCAGCGCTACACCGAGTACGATTTTCTGGTTGTTAATGACGACGTGGAGCGCGCCGGACGCGAAGTGCAGGCGATTACGGTGGGCGCGCGCTGTCTTCGCAGTTGCCTAAGCGAGCGCGCACGCAAAATTCTGGAATCATTTGGAGGATATAGAACTCATGACGGTTGAGAGTCAGGCACCGGATAGCAAGTTTGCATTCGTAGTGGTAGCGGCCCGGCGGGCCCGGCAGTTAATGTCGGGAGCTATGCCGCTGGTGTCAAATCCACGGTCGCACAAACCCACGCGGGTAGCGGTCGAAGAATTGGGGGCGGGCGTCCTCGAATATCAATTACCCCAGACGCCCGGCGAGGCCGAAGACAAGGAAGGGAAGCGGCGCAAGGAGTAGCGCGCCGCGGCGTTTATGCGTGTGGCACTCGGTGTTTCCGGAGGCGTGGCGGCCTACAAAGCTGCGGAGCTGGTGCGCAGGCTCCAGCAAGAAGGCATCGATGTGCAAGTTGTGATGACCAAGAGCGCGCAGGAATTCGTTACTCCGCTGACGTTTGCGGCGCTTACGGGGCAAAAAGTCATCACCGAAATGTTCGGCAATGAGTCCGCGGACGCGAATGTGGAAAGCGCGATCGAGCACATCGCCGTCGCGCAGCGGATCGACCTGCTGGTCGTGGCGCCAGCCACGGCCAACGTGATTGCGAAGATGGCGCGGGGCGTTGCGGACGATTTCCTGACGACATTGTATCTGGCAACAACCGCGCCCGTGGTGGTGGCCCCCGCGATGAACGTCAATATGTGGGAGCACGCAGCGACGCAGGAAAATATTGACGCGCTGCGGGCCCGCGGCGTCCACGTCGTTCCTCCCGAGGAGGGCTATCTGGCCTGCGGCATGACCGGCGCGGGACGACTGGCAAGCGTCGAGGCCATCGCGAAGGCAGTGTGCGGCCGGCTGGGGATCGAACACGATCTGGAAAATGAGACCGTGATCGTCACCGCGGGACCTACCTGCGAAGATGTGGACCCGGTGCGCTATCTGACAAACCGCTCCTCCGGCAAGATGGGCTATGCGCTGGCGGAGGCGGCCGCGCGCCGAGGCGCTCGCGTCGTCTTGATCAGCGGCCCGACGCGTCTCGATCCGCCCCAGGGCGTTGAATTTGTTTCCGTGCGCAGTACCGAGCAGATGCAAGCGGCAGTGATGGAGCACTTACCCCGTGCAACAGCGGTGATCATGGCGGCGGCCGTCGCAGATTACCGGCCAGTGGCGCCTGAGACGAAGAAAATGAAGCGCGGCAACGGCCGCGTAAGCCTGGAGCTCGAATCCACGCCGGACATTCTCGCCGGCGTCGCGCGGGACAAAGGCGACCGCATTGTCGTCGGCTTTGCCGCGGAAACCGATCATGTGGCAGAGCACGCGCGCGCCAAGCTGGAATCGAAGCAAGCCGATCTGATCGTCGCCAACGACGTGACGGCCGAAGGCTCAGGATTCGATCACGATACGAACATCGTCACGCTGTATTCGCGCCACGGCGGAGAAAAGGCACTTCCCCGCATGCCTAAGATCGATGCGGCTCACCGCATTCTGGACCGCATGCTCGAATTGCGCCGCGAGGGCCGCGAAATATCCGCGACACGGCGCGCGCGCTGACCAGCCCCATGGATTCCCGCCTCCCAGAAACCTCACGCGAAAAACTGGAAGCCTGGCTTCGTTACTACGACGATTTGGGTCTCGGAGAGTTTTTCACTGGCCGGAGAGCCATGGGGAAACGTTCCGTCAAAACGCCGGCGGTTCCGCTGCAAACTGCGGCGACGGCCACGCCGGCTGCAACATCGGCCGCAACATCGGCCGCAACGGCTGCCGCATCGTCTTCCACAATTCAGGGTGCGCCGGCCCGCATCCTGCCGGTTGTTCCGGCGACTTCGTTGTTTGAGGCAATCGACCGCGTCGAGGGCGACACGCTCGAACTCGTGCGCGAAAATTTGGGCGAATGCACGCGCTGCCGGTTGCACAAGCAGCGGAACAAAATCGTTTTCGGTGCGGGAAACCCGCGCGCCGAACTCGTATTCGTTGGCGAAGGTCCCGGGCACGACGAAGACGTCCAGGGACTGCCGTTTGTGGGGCGCGCGGGGAAGTTACTCACGCAAATGATTGAAGCGATGGGGCTCGAGCGCGAAGACGTGTATATCTGCAACGTTGTGAAGTGCCGACCGCCGGAAAACCGAAAGCCCGAGGACGACGAAGTCGCCACATGCTCGCCGTATTTGTACCGGCAGCTTGACGTGATCGCGCCCAAGGCGATTGTATGTCTCGGCGGCGTCGCCGCGCAAACATTGCTGAAGACCAAAGACCCGATCTCACGATTCCGCGGCACCTGGTTCGACTTCCGCAATACGAAGCTGCTGGCCACCTATCACCCCGCCTACCTGCTGCGCAACCCGAATGCGAAGGGCGAAGTCTGGAAGGACTTGCAGAAGGTCATGTCGTTTCTCGGCCTGAAACCGAGGAATCCTTCCCGCTGATGGCCGCTATGGTATGAAGTCTCTGGTAGCACAGGCTTCAGCCTGTGCGGTGTTCTGGACCAACGAAAATCAAAAACACACAGGCTGAAGCCTGTGCTACTACACTACGTCTCGGACATGCCTGCCACCTACTGCGAAGTCGCGCTGCCGGTCCCGCTGCGTTTGGCATTCACCTATGCGATTCCCGATCGGCTTGCGGGCTCGATTTTTGCGGGCAGCCGCGTTCTGGTTCCGTTTCGCAATCGCGCCATGACGGGTGTTGTCGTGGAGATCTCCAGCCGACGGCCCGATCCGGCACGCGTCAAGACCGTCAAGGAAATTGTCGAAGCGCTTGATCCGATTCCCGCGCTGACGCCAAAACTGCTCGAGTTGGGGCGCTGGGTGGGCGGCTACTATGTCGCACCGCTGGGTGAAGTTTTCCGCGCGATGCTGCCGCCCCAGGTTGACTTGCGGCACGAGCGGGAACTCCTGCTGACCGACGCGGGGCGCGCGCGTCGCGATGAACTCGACGCCGCGGGAAATCGCTCAGAGGCGGAGGTCGCGGAACTCGCCCTGCTTTCGCTCCTGCGCATTGAAGACAGACCGGTGCGCGCGGACCGGCTGCGGAAGCTTCCGGGCGGAGAGTCCGCGGCGGAACGCCTGTTGCGGCGACGCCAACTGGAAGCGCGCGAGGTCACTCTGCATCGTCATGCGCGCTTGCAGAAAATCGTCGCATGGGATTCAACGGAGGATATTGGTTCACTCGGGGAAAAAGAGGCGCGTGTCTATCATGTGCTCGCCGAGGAGCGCGGACCGCTGCCGCTGCCGGC
>WNGG01008153.1_pt1 | contig 17228 bp, 18 predicted proteins | sample 5400661 | NCBI WGS metagenome assembly WNGG01 (sample SAMN13153372, study PRJNA577476) | soil metagenome | isolation source: 100 cm soil or saprolite under Garry oak tree replicate 1 | place: USA:California | collected 2016-06-15 | reverse complement strand
CGAAGGAGCGAGGTTCAAGGCGCCGTCCATCGCGGCCTCACGCCGTACTGCTCGACCAGCCGCCGCCTCTCGCGGGCCGGCACGTCGCACCATGGCCGAGTCGGTCCGGGCGCCCCCGCCCGGTGCAGTTCGGACAGCTCCTCCAGATACGCGCCCAATCGATCGAAGACCGCGGCGCGCTCCTCCGCGTAGCGCGGCCCGAACTGTCGCGCGGCGGCCGCCGCCGTTTCCAGCGCGTCCCAACCGATGCGGCGCACGACCGCCGAAGGCGGGACCCACGCGACCAGCTCCAGGTCGGCGAGCGCCGCGTTCAGGCCGATGTAGACGCCGCGCTCGCCGGTAGCGCACGGGGCCAGCCGCAGCGGCTGCAGGACCGCCACCGTGCCGAACAGGCCCACCGCGCGCGGCCTCACGCCCCGCGGCGCGCTCGCGAGCCACACGGCGTCTCTCTCCAGCGGCGCGAGGCGCTGCAGTGCGCCCGTCAACAGGTCGCGGAGGCCTTCCGGCCCCGGATACCGGAAGAGCGTCGGGCAGGCGTCGCGCGGCGCCAACGGGCGGCCCAGGGCGCGCAGGAACGCCGGCGGATCGTACGAAGACCGCGTCCGCTCCTCGAAGGCGCGCACGGTTTCCTTCACTCGCGCCACCCGCGCGCCGCCGCTTCCCGGTCGGCCGCCTCCTTGAGCATCTTCGCCCGGCGGGTGGCTTCGCCCTGACGAGCCTTCTCCGCGCGATCGTACTCCGCCAGTGTCTTCCGGTAGTCGAGTTGCTCCAGGCGCTTCTGCGATTCCTCCGGCGCCTCGCCGGCCACTTGACCACCCACCGTCGCGATCCACTTCCGCAGGAACTCCTCCTGCCGGAACGCGTTGGCCCGGATCATCTCGGCCGTCAGCGGCGCGACCGACGCAAAGAACCCTTCGAGCGCCCGCTTCACGTCGATATCGGCGCCGAGCGCCTTCACCGTCTCGTCGCGGAGCGAGGTCACCGTCAGCAGGTGCGCCAGCATGCCGAGCTGCTCGAGCATCAACGTCTGCTTTGCGGACGCAAGGAGGCCCTTCCACTGCTTCCCGTCGGGCGGCACCAGTCGAGCGAGACGGAACGTGTCGTTCACGACCGCGATCGACAGTTCCTGCGGATACGGCGAGGCCAGCGGCGCCGCCGCGGCCTCGTCACGGATGCGCCCGAGGTCGAAGCTCATGCGCCCAGCACAGCTTCGGCGAGGTCGGTCGCCGCTCGGGCGAACTGGTCGAGGCCGCGCACGACCACGAGCCGGAACTTGCGGGAGCCCAACACCGGCTGCAGCTTCTGGCGCGCCTGCGCGTCGTCAGCGAGCGCGAGCATCGCCACCAGCAGCCGCGACTGCGAGACGCCGTACTGCAGCGCGTCCATGGCCTCCGCCATCTGCAGGTTCCAGAGAAAGTCGGAGTCTGAGATGATGAACCTCATCGCGTCCGGGCGCTCCTCCGCGAACCTCCTCAGCAGCGGGAACGGGTATTCGGTCCCGCCGCCCGCGTAGTTGAGGAGGAAGCGGCGCGCGACCTCCTCGCTGCTCATCCACTCCGAGACAAGGGGGCGGCCCGACGAGTACACGACAGCACGCACCTTGCCCTTCTTCCGGATGGCCGAGGCGGAGAGGATCTGCGCGGCGAGCGTCATCGCGTTGAGCGCACTCGAGGGGTTTGGCATCGAGCCGCTCGTGTCGAGATAGATCTCCACCTCCGGCAGCGTCTGCTCGCGCGGCGACGGCTCGTCGGGGAGCATATCGCGGCGCAGGGGCCGGACAGCGGCCAGCGGACCGCCCGCGAGCACGCTGCCGGTCCAGTCGATCCCGTGCGGGTTGTCGCCCCACTCCCATTCCTCGAGGACCGTGGGGATCAAAGGCTCCAGCGGCGGCGTCACCCCGGCCAGCTTCAAGACGTACTCGTCCACGAGGCGCTTGTAGTGCTTGCTGACGAGGGCCTCCCGGAAGGCGGCCTGGGTGTTGCTGGGCCTGCGGCTCGTGATCCGGTCGATCGTCGTGAGCGGGTCCTCGTCCTTGCGGTCGACGAGTCCAGACTCCTTGATCCAGCCCCGCGCCCGGGCCTCCTCCAGGGCGTCCTCGGCCTGCTGGCCGCCGTTGCCTCGCACGGCCCCGTCGAAGTCGTCCTCGTCGGGCTTCGGGACGTCGCCGCCCATCGGGATGCGGTAGGAGAGCTTGTCGGGCTCGGGCACGTAGCGCAGGAAGTGGGCGCAGAAGTAGACGAACTGCAGATGGATGTCGGGCAGGGCGTAGAACGTCTGCACGAACATCCGCGCGTCGCCCCGCCAGCTCGGGTACGCGGCTTCCATCGGCTCGCGCTGCGCGGCCGGCACGAGGTCGTCCCGGGTCCACAGCTCCTCGTAGATCGCGAGGTAGTAGCAGAACAACGGAGACGCTTCGCCCTTGCCCTTCTCGAGGAAGCCCCGGTAGACCGCGCTCAGCTCCGCGTCGCGGGTCCTGCCCACGACCTCGTTCACGAGCAGGTCGAAGAACAGGTTCGTGAGAGACTGCCGAAGGCCGGGGATGAGCCGCTGCTCGAGCACCTGGAGGGCGGCCGCGAGGCCGAGTGTGTGCGGGAAACGTACGTGGTGCCCGATCTCGTGGGCGAGCACCGCGGTCAGGCTGGACATCGCGCCCATTTTCTCGAGAAGGGGGAAGTTGACGACGACCTGGCGCGTCTCCAGATCGATGAAGGCCAGGGGCTCGTCTTCGTCCCAGTGCGACGAGCCGCCTCCATCGTAGGCCGTGGGCGGTCCCAGCCTCACCTGGATGTCCCAGACGGCGAGCGCCTCGCGCCAACACGCGGCGACGTAGGCGGCGCCGCGCGTCGTCTCGGGTGCCGCGATGCTCATGGCTCTGCCGGCAGCAGCGCGACCAGGAACTGCGACGTGTCGAGCGTCACCGCCGCCCGCCACTCGTTGCGCGCCATGTCGAACCAGTCGGCGGCTCGCCGGTCGCGGCGGGCCAGGTCCTCGAGCAGTGCGAAGTCCGGGTCTATGCCGTTCTTCGGCGCTTCCTTGCATGGCATCGGTCCGAGGGCCAGCGCGGGCTTCGATAGCCAGACGCCGACGCTCACCGCGTCGGTGCCCTCTTCGGCCGTCCGCAAACGGTCGTGCACGCACACGACGGTCGGCGCGACGAAGTGAAGCGCGCCCGGCAGGAAGCAGCGGTCCTCGTCCGAGACGGCGATCCAGGCGATCTCGCCGGCCTCCGACAACGTCTGATCGGGCGGCTCGAGGGCGCGCCGCGCCACGTCCGCGACGAGCGACGGGAGCGAGCCCAGAGTCTGGCCGCCGTCGCATAAGCGGAGGAACATGCGCCTCAGCCAGACCGGGGAGCTCTCGAGGTTCTCGGCGAGGTTCCAGCAGTCGGCCAGCGCCGCCGCCTGCCGCTCCGGCGGGAGCGACGCCAGCCCCCGCGGGATGAGACGGGTCCAGGCCAGCGTGAAGAAGCTGGTCGCGCCCGCGGACGTCGGGAAGAGATAGCCCAGGCCGATCCCCTCGCAGGCCAGCCGCAGGTAGTTCTCGAGCAGCGAACTGCTGTGCGCCTCGGGAAGGCCGGCGGCGTGCAGCGAATCGGTCAGCGCACGCGCGGGCCCGCCGACGATCTCCTTCCAGAGGGAGCCGTCCCACCGGACGAACCGGCGCCGGGCGGCCCGCTCCAGCTCGCTGACGATGTCGCCGGTCACCGCGCCTGGTTCTGCGTCAGCCAGTGGGCGTAGTTCTGGTAGCGGCTGTACATGGACTTCAGGTGGATCACGTCCTCATAGACAGGCCCCGACAGCTCGGACTTTCCCACCAGTTGATCCATGAGCTGCGTCACCTGGCCGATCCGCTTCTCGACGCTCTTTAGGTCCACGCCCTGCAGTCCCTTGTCCAGCTCCGCCCTCAGCACCCGCACCTTCTTTCGCACGGGCTCATGCCGCGGATACTCCTCCATCGCCATGTCGAACATGTTGCGGATCCAGGCCACCCGGTCCTGGAGCAGCGCTCGGCGGCCCTTGGCCTCGAAGAACGCGCTGCGGGCGTTCGGTACCAGCTTCTCGTGCAGCACCCACGGAATGATCTGCCGCAGGTCCTCCGCCTCCACCTCGGCGTGGCCGCGGAAGTAGGCCAGCGCCTTCGTGAAGTGCAGGCAGGTCTGGTACGCGCGGGCGGAGACGCCGTTCTCGGTCTGCGTACAGAGGTGCACCTTCTTGTCGAGGGGGCACTGCTCGTTGCAGATCTCGGCCACCGTCTTCCCCGCCAGCCGCAGCGTGTCCTTGCTCTTCGACTCGAATTGCGGTGAGGCCATGCGGCAGAAGTCGAGCTGGCCGAGGAAGTACGACAGCCGCTCGCGCACGGCGTCCGGCAGCTCCACGAGCAGGATCGCCTTGAAGATCCGCTCGAGCTCGTCGGAGGTGAAGACGATCTCGGTCGGGACCATCTCCTCCGGCGTCTGGTTGGCCTCGAGGCGCGCGAGCAGCGTCGGCAGGAACGCCGAGTTGAAGGGGACCGCGCGCACCACCACGTCGATCCGGTCCTTGAGCGCCTCGATCACCTGGAACGTGCCGCCGCCCGCGTCGTCGTTGGCAGTCAGGAACCAGCTCGAGCGCCCGGCGTAGACGTACTGGTCGAACATCTCCGCGTAGCCCTCGGCCATCAGGGAGAGAAGCGCCGATTGGGTCTTGGTGGGGATGCGGTTGTACTCGTCGATGATCTTGACCCGCTGGCCGATCCACTTGCGCCAGCCGACCTTGATCTGAGACATGTCCTCGGCCTTCATCATGTCCGAGGGAAGCGGCGAGCCGAGCAGGTCCGCGATCGAGAGCTGGGGGTGGCCGCGCTGGATGGACCGGCGCACGTCGTCCCGCGTCATCCCGCCGACGAGCGCCATCAGAATGGCGGAGGTGGTCTTGCCGCGCCCCGGCCCGCCGATGAGCAGCGCGCGCCGGCAGGTGAAGAGCGTCAGCATCGGGATCAGGACGAACGAGCTGTAGCTCATCGAGTCGTGGAGGACGACCTCGTCCCCCGCGGCGTTCTTCAGCGGGGCGGCCGCCTTCCCGTACTCGACGTCGTAGTAGGGACAGATGACGGCGTTGTTGACGATCCACCAGTACGCCTGGCGCATCTTGTCGTGGAGGTTGGCGCCGTCGCGCTCCGAGAGATGGACCGACATGTCGGGTCCCGCCCGGGCACGTCCCTGCAGGAGCCGAGTCAGCGGGTTCTCGGCGGGCATCTGGTTGGCGAGATGCTACCATCGCGCCCACGGGTTTTCATCCTTCGACGAGTGCGCCCCCCGGGCCGAAGCCGAGCGTGAGACAGAGCGTTCGGCCGCACCTTCGCGTCTCCACGCCCGCGGAGACCGCGGCCAGCTCGGCGTCGTTGAGGACCAGCACCCGAGGTCGCGCCCCCGGCCAGGGATGTGCGCGCTCGTCGACGATCTGCAGCGCGCGAGGCAGCAACGCGCGATCGCCTTCCCAGCCGTAGGTGCACGGACCGGGCGTGCACGCCCCATCCAGCGGGCACGGCAGCGCGAGCACGACTGCCGCGTCCGCCGGCGTCGCCGCGGCCAGCAGATCGGCGAGCGCGCCGGCCAGGAACGCCGCCGCGGCCTCGGTCGCGCCTCCCCGGCTGTGGCCGCTCGCGTCGATGAACCGATAGGGCAGGACCCCGACGTCCCGTTTCTTTACGACGCGCACGCCGCGCGCCGACGCCTTGATCGTGGTCTGGCCCATGTCGACGACGGCGCCGTCGGGCAGGCCCGCCTGGCGTAGCACCGCCTGGCCGCCAGGCTCCCCTACCCAGGCTGGATCGCTCGCGAGCACCACCTCGAAGGGCAGTGCCGCGGCCTCGATCCCGCTTCTGAGACCCGCGATCCCGAGCAGGCCGCCGCCGAGAAACAACGTCTCGATCTGGAATGTCTCGTGGAGTTGAAGGGCCGCCGGCACAACGGAGGCGGCGAGAGCGTGGCCGATCTCGCCGTCAGAGTGGCCGTCGCGACGCATCGCTTCGACGCGCGGCAGGCCGACCGCCTGCCAGAGCTGGCCCTCGGGCACGGGCAGGTTCCAGACCTCGATGGCTCGAATGCGCGGCGGCCGTACGCGGCACAACTCCCATCGGGCCGGCGGCCTCATCGCATCGAGGCCGCCCCTGCGATCAGCTCGGCCGCGCGGCGGGCGCCGTCGTGTCGGCCATAGGAGGCCTGTACCCGCCGGGCCTGCGCGCGCAGCGGCCCGTCCGGATCGAGTACCTCTCGCAGCGCGTCCCGGCACGCCTGCACGGTGAGCGCGCGCGAGTCCAGGCTGAGCCCCGCGCCCGCCCGGCGCATGAAGTGCGCCTGCACCGGCTGATCGTTGCACACCGGCAGCAGCAGCATCGGCACGCCCTGGGACATGGACTCCATCACGGAGTTGGCGCCGCCATGGCACACGAAGCCGGCGGCCTTCGCGAGGAGCGCGAGCTGCGGGACGTACCGGCAAACGATGACGTCGCGGGGCAGGCCGTGCGCGAATCCGGTGGCTGCCAGTTCTCCGGCGCTCAGTACCACCTGTGCGTCGAGCGGCGCGGCCGCCTCCGCCACGATCGTGAACAGCTCCGGCTGCCAGGAGATCTGACTGCCGAAGGACACATAAAGAAGAGGCCGGCCTTCGCGCAGCCGTTCCCACGGGAACTCGGTCTCGTCGCCGCGGCGGTCCGGCGGCAGGGACGGGCCCACCAGATGCGTAGCCGGCGGGACGTTGTCCATGCCGACAAGCGCGTCGGTGGCGAAGATGACGTTGAGCAGCGGCGAGAGCCATTCGCACGTGCGGAAGCGAGGATCGAGCCCGTAGCGCGCGAACAGGGCCGCCCTTTGCGGCGCCAGGCCACGGACGGCTTGGATCAGCTCGAAGTCGAGCTCCGGAGGCTCGAGCAGCGTGAGCGCGGAGGAAACGCCGACGGTTGGCGCGCCTTGCAGATGAGCCGCGATCACACCTTGGTACAGCATCCCGTCGAGCGCGACCACGTCCGGCCGGAACACGCGGATCGACGCGCGCACGGGCTCCACCTGTCCCGGCACCGCATCGAGGAGCAGCGTGCGGATCCAGGAGCGAAGGGCCTCCGCATCCAGCACGAGGCGCGCGAGCGCTTCCCCACCGGTCACTAGCCGAGGTGCGGCCGGCACATCGCGAAGCGTCACGACCTCGACACCGAGCGAGGCGAGCTGCTCGGCGGGCTCCGGGATCGTCAGCCAGCCCACGTAGTGACCCGCACGCATCAGGTGCTGGGCCACACCGACCATGGGGTTGAGATGGCCCTTCTCGCACGACGAGATGAGGAGCACGCGCATGCGCCGTCTTCCCTACGATTCGACGTGAAGGATCGCAAGAGATGCGAGTCTCATCAGCACCGCATCGTGGACCGAGCGTACGGAGTCGTCGGGAGATCGTGAGCGATAGTCGTCGAGCAGGGCCCGTGCCCGTCCGGGCTCGACGATCCGCAGCGCTTCGACCCGCGGCCGGCACAGCCACTCGTCGTAGAAGGCCAGCCACTGCTCGCGAGCCCGCGCGGTCCGTCCGCCCGCCGGCGCGAGGCGCGGTGTCTTGGGCCGCCCGCGGACCTCGTCGGGGAGAAGCCCGCGCAGCGCCTCGCGGAGGACGAGCTTGCCGGTCGCTCCGCGGGCTCGGAGCGACGGCGGCAGCCGCAGCGCGAACTCGGCCACGCAGGGATCGAGATACGGCAGCCGAAGGTCCAGGCCGGCCGCGGCCGCGAAGCTGCGCTCAGGCGGGAGCGTCGAATCGGGCATCACCGTCGTCAGGTAGAGATGCTGCCGCCACACGAGTGCATCGACCCCTGGCGGGGACGCCGGCCATCCCCGACGCGGCACGGCCGCCGTGGCGCCGGCGCGAAGCAGAGACCGGGCAAGATCGTGCTCGGCGCCCAGGCGATCCATGAAGGAGAGCAGGCCTTGGGGGTGCCCGCACAGCACCTCGTCAGCGCCAATGCCGCTCAGGACCCGAGTCGCGCCGGCCGCTGCCACGCGGCGATAGAAGAGGTAGGAGGCGACCGCCCGGCCGTTCCAGATCATGTCGCCGCACGCCCGCACGGCGTCGACAGCCGCCCCCGGCAATTCCTCTTCCGAGACGCACACGACCATGGGCGCTAAGCCGAGGTGCGCGGCGATAGCGCGGGCCCGATCGACCTCTCCGTCGTCGGCGAAGTCGTCGGCCAGGATGAGAGCGCGGACCGGTATACCCGCCTCCACGAGCAGCGCCAGCAGCGCTCCGGAGTCGATCCCTCCGCTGAGTGCGCAGGCCGTCGGCTCGCCGGCGCAACCGCCGTGCGTTACGACGCTCTCCCGAAGGCGCCGCCACAGCTCGCGGGCGGCCTCCTCGAGCGTGGTTGCGTCGGCGTCGCCGCAGTAGAGCGGCGGATCCCAACGGCGTTGGGGCCGAGCGCTGGAAACCGAGACCACGAGCTCGTGGCCGGGCGGTACGACCCGTATACCGCGAAACAGGGTCGCGCCGGCTGCGCGCTCGCCGCAGAGGCTGGCTGCCGCCGCGGCCGGGTCCAATGCTCGGGGCAGGCCGGCTTCTCGTAGAAGCTGCCGAATCGTCGGCGCTGTCCGGACGCCTTCGGCCGTCCGAGCGTAGAACAGGGGCTTCGCCCCGAAAGGATCCACGACGGCCAGAGTATGGCTCGAACCCGTGCATTCGCGGATACGGTGATGGGCTGCACGGCGACCATCGCCGGCACGATCGCGGTCAGCCGGATCTACGACCGCTTCGACCGGTTGCCTGAGACTCGCTCCGCCCTGGCCGCATGGGCCAGCTATGTCGAGGCCCCGGTGACAGGCGAGGAAAAGCGGCTGAGGTCTCGCCTTCGGCCGAAAGTAAGCCCGCCACAGATGAACCCGTCATCGGCCCGAAGTTCCGCCGACACGCTACGATCAATAGCGAGGTATCATTGCCTCAGGATAAGTAGGCCGCTCTTCGCGAGTGTGGGGCATGACAAGAGTCACTCTCGACATCCCCGACGATATGCTTCTGGCGTTGAAGCTCACGCCCGAACGGTTCCGAGACGAAGCTCGCCTTGCCGCAGCCGCGAAGCTCCTCGAACTCGGGCGGCTGTCTAGCGGTGCCGCAGCCCGCCTCGCGGGTCTTTAGTATGACGGAAGAGGAGATACGCGAAGACGCTCAGCGTGCCTGAGGTCATCTGCGACGTCTCGCCCATCCAGTATCTCCACCAGGCGGGACTCCTCGCTCCGCCTTCAGTACGGCGCGATCACGGTCCCGACCGCGGTCGCAGATGAACTTCGCGCGGGCACGGTGAGCGGCGTGGACCTTCCCGCCGTTGAGTCGCTCGACTGGGTAACGATCCGGCAGCCGACCGGCCGCGTCCTTCTTCCGATCGTCACCGACCTTGGTGCTGGCGAACGTGAGGTCCTGGCCCTCGGAGCCGAGACGTCGGACTCCCTGGTCATTCTGGATGACGGCTTGGCGCGCCGGTACGCCGCCTGCTGAACCTGCGCCTGACAGGCACGCTGGGTGTCCTCCTCAAGGCGAAGGAGGCGGGCCTTCTCGCTGCTGTGGCGCCTGTTCTCGATCGTCTTCAGCACCTGCGATTCCGAGTGGATCCCCAGACCCGTCAGGCGGTCCTGAGGCTGGCAGGCGAGGCGTGAGGGCGCAGGAGGTAGCCAAGGCCAAGCGGATGACGCGAGATGCTGGGTGGGGCGCGATCAAATCGAAGCTCAAAGGGCTGAGTGCCACCGAGCTCGTGAATCTGGTCCGCGACCTCTACCAGGCGTCACCCGAGAACCGGCAGTTCCTGCGCGGCAGACTCGTGCCGACCACCGCCGACTTGGAGATGTACCGGAGCCGAGTGACTGATGCGATCTTCCCGGACCCCTTCAGCCGGAGGCCCGGTACGCGTTGGTGAGGCTGAGCGGCTGATCAGGCTTTACCGGCTCTCGACCGGCGACGAGTCCGGAGCCGCCGACTTGATGGTTTCCCTGGTGGAGGCGGGGACTGAGCAGGCTGTCGATCTCGGGTTCGGCGACGAGGCTTATTTCGGCTCGCTGGAGCGCGTACTTCGATCCGTTGTCGAAGCCCTTCCGGCGTTGGCGGAGTCAGACCGGCGCAGCATCGTCCAGCGCCTTCAACGCGTCGCGGAGAGATCCGATTCAACCGGCTGGGGCTTTGGCGACGCCGTCCGCGAGATTACGGCGCCAGTCACTTCCATTCCGGCGCGGTGCGCACCCTCCCGCCGGCGGTCCAATCGCTGACCCCACCCCCGCTCAGGTTAGACGGCGGCGAGCGCCGCTTCTCTCGATGATTGAAGCCGGACGGCGCTAGCCTCGCGCTAGCCTCGGCGGGCCCAGTATCGATAGGCCTCAATCCATTCGGCGCCCGCGGGCGCCGGTGATGGCAGCACGAGGTCGAGGATCGGAATCGCCTGTCGTAAGCGGCCTCGCGTGCAGACGGCGACGATCTCGTCCTGTTCGGTCAGGTCGACAGCCTTGACGGTCACGGGCACACCGAGCAAAGTCGTCTCGAACGGCACGGCGACGTGTTCCTCGATCATGGTGTAGAGACCGCCGATCTGCTCCGACTCGTCATGGGCGTCGACGACGACCTCCTCGATCATCGCCTCAAGCCTGGCCTTGATGAGCGCGGGTCGGCTGTGACTCTTCCGTGCCTTCTTGAACATCTTACGGGGCACAAACAGCCTCTTCGTCGTACTCGACAACGACGTCCGCACTCCGCGCGTCGAAGCTACGCGGCGCCTCGCCGCACGCGTAGCCGATAGAGCGATAGCCCCGGAGCCGCCTCTCGAACATCCGTTGGAGCATCGGCACGTCGCGGTCCACGTAATCGAAGATCCGGACCTCGGTCTTTCCTGGATGGAGCCGGTGAAGTCGGCCCGTGTATTGCACGAGGGTGCCCTTCCAGGAGAAGGGGAGGGCCAGGAAGAGTGTGTCGAGGCGCGCGTCGTCAAAGCCTTCGCCGATGTAGCGGCCCGTGGCCAGAACGAGGCGCTCTTCTCCGGGACGGATCGCGGCGAGCTGGTCCCTCGCGGCGTTCCGACCGCGAGCCGTCATGCCGCCGTGGAGGACGACGAGGTGGCGCGCGACCTTCTTCAGCCTCTCGGCGAAGTACTCGAGGTGGTCCTTCCTCTCAGTGAGGAGGATCGGGGATAGACCCTCTTCGAGAGAGGCGATCACGTCGTTCAGGATCAGGTCGTTCCGACTCTTATCCGCGGCGAGTGCCGCGTACAGATCCTGAATGCTCGAAGCGCCTGCGTCAACGGGGACCGAAAAGCCGGTCTCGCGTACGATGAGACGGTGTTCGAAGGGTCGCCGGGCGGCCGGGCTCCGAGAGTTCACCGCGAAGCGCACCGGGCCCAGTTGCATCTCAGAAATCGGGTGGTGGCCGTCACGGCGCTGTGGCGTCGCCGTCAAGCCCACGACAAAGCGAGCCCTGACCTCGGACAGGACGCGTTCGAACGAGATGGCTGGATCATCGCCACGTCCAGGCGCCCGTTCGCAGAGTGCTTCCCGCCGCCGATCTGGCCGACGTGCTTCGGTTCGACCTTCAGGAAGAACGAGAGCTGACTCCGCCACTGCTCGAGGAGTGGCCGCCGGTGTACGAGGATGAGCGTGCTGCAACCGCGCTCCGCAATCAGGTTTATCCCCACGACCGTCTTCCCGACCCCGGGCGGAGCGACGAGAACCCCGATTTCGTGCGCGAGGAGTGCGCGCGCCGCCTGCTGCTGGATTGGCGTCAGGACGCCGTGGAAGCGGAAATCGACAGGCTGTCCAGCCGCCCTCTTGTCCTCGAGTTCGAGCGCGACTCCGTTCTCGCGGAGCAGTCCTTCCAGTTCGGGGCGACATCCCCTTGGAAGAGAGACGTACCGAGGCAAGTCCTCCGCACACGAGATCACCCGCGGGGTCAGGGCGGTGGAGAGCCGCATGCTCTGCTTCTTGTAGAAGTCGGGGTTCTGGAAGGCTGCCAGCCGCTTGATCTGGTTCAGTAGCGGGGAGGGCAGGCCAGCCTTCTCCACGAAGAGGCGCTGGGAGAGAACGCACTTCACTTGCTTGTGAAGGCGTCCCACCACGCGGATGACGCGTGGGGCTCCTGAGGGTGGCCGAGCCCACGGTTCCGTGTCCCCATCGTCGGCGGGCTCCACCGCGCGAACGCCGATCACCGAGCCCTGTCGAGTCGCCTCTCCCGCGATCCTCTCAACCGTCCTGCGGTCGATCCTTGGAACGCCGGCCAGGTAAGCCCACTGTTGATCGTCTGCCAGGGGCTGCAGCCGATCGTCGAGGAACACGGAGTTCCCCTGCCCCCTGGGTCCGTGCTGAAGGGGCAAGGCGATCAGGTTACCGAAGCCGCCCTTTGGCATCGTGTCCTGGCTCGGGAACAACCGGTCATAGGAGTCCATGCTGAGCTGGTGACGCCGGGCCATCGTCTCGGTGATCAGGTAGCAGCCCATTTTCCGGGTGATCGCAGCGGGGACCGGCTCGGTGAAGAAGAACCAAACGTGGGCGCCGTTACCCGAGCGTGAACGCTCGACTGCGGCCGGCAAGCCCATCTGACGACACGTGGCGACGAACGCCAGAACGTCATCCGTCCACGTGCTCTTGTCGAAGTCGACCGCCAGGAACCAGCAGGTCTCATCCTCGAGGAGCGGATACACGCCCATGACGTGTCGGCCCTGAAGGTGGGCGACCACCGCCGCGTCGTCGACGGGGACGAAGGCCTGGTTGGGACAGTCCCCGCACTTCACCCTCGGAAGCTCGCATACGCCCCGGACGAACTTGTTCTTGCACGCCGGCGCGTACCCAGGTTTGTCCGTCTTCTTGCTCACGAAGCGCGTCGGGAAGACGTCTCCACGGCCGCGGAAAAGCCGCCGGAAGAGCGTGACCTTCTCCTCGGCGCTGTGCGGCACCGAGGAAAGCAAACTGCCCGGCAGACCCGCGCCAATGTCCGCTCCTGCCTGTCCAACGGCCAACTCGGCACGAAGCTCCGCCAAGCGGGTCCGCGTCCTGTCCTGCTCGGCTTCGAGCCGACTCAGGAGCGCCTCCGCCTCCTGGATTTCGCCGATCAGCTCCCGTCGTTCCCGCACAGATGCGCTTTCCCCTGGACAGGTCAGAGTACCTGCCCAGCGCGACGCGACAGGTCCAAAACCTTCCGCGTCCGATGAGCGGACAGGAGCTGGATTGGAGTCCAGAAGTACACTGTTCCTGGCGCGCTGAGAGGTTCTGCCGGGGTTGTCCGGGTGGAAACGGTCTGGATCTAGGGGCCCGGCCGGGAGAACATCAGGCTCGTCACCGTTCGTCCGAGGTGGCCATGAAGTTCGCCAAGCTTGACCCTGTGGTTCTGCGCCATGACGTGCCCGAGCACGGCCTGCGCGCCGGGGACCTGGGCGCTGTGGTCGAGATCTATGGAGAGCATGGCCTCGAGGTGGAGCTCGTCCGGGCATCCGGTCAGACCAAGGCGCTCATCACCCTCGAGACCAACGACGTAAGGGCAGTATCAGCGAACGACATCTTGGCCGTTAGAACCGCGTAGCCCTGCTCGGTTCGTTACGGAGCCATTACAATTCCCGACGGCTGGCACCCGGGTGCGCGAGATCCTCGACGCGATCACCGCGGGGAAGCGATCCTGAGTTGGGGCTTCGGCGGACATCGCCCGTCCCCTTCCGGCCGACGCGGGTTAGCTCGTCAGCCGGCTTCGGACCGAGACCACCGGCGCAGCACGCCCGGCTGCCGGGCCTCCGCCAGAATGCGCGGCAGCTCCTCGCAGCGATGCGCGAGAACTGGGGTGCGAGTGGCAAGTCCGGCCAGGACCCGACCCGCTTGGTCTCCCTCGACCTCTGTCGCCAACCGCGCGACGGCGCTACGAAGCACCTCCGTGACCGTAGTCGGATCGAGGATCTTCACGAGAAAGCGCACGTTCGGCTCCAGCCATCGATGGGTATAGAGATGGCCGGCAAACTCCCAGAGCTCGGGCGGGCCGCCGCCACCCTCGCGCGTCCACGGCGCGAACACGGGATTCTCGTCTTCGCAATATGCGAGGCACGAGATGTACTGAACCGCTGCAACCGCGCGCCCGCGGGTGCCTACAGCCCACCAGTCGGTCCAGAGCTGTTCCAGATCGGACTGCAAGACGCCATAGGTGGTGAGCGCGTACACCCAACGGTATGGGCGCGCCCTCATCCCTGAGAAGGACAGCCCTGCCTGATCGTCGATTTCCTCGAGAATGGCCTCGCGCATGAACAGAGCCACGGCAGCCCTCTCGTCTTCACCCAAGACCCGATCGAGGATGCCTCCGTCGACCAGGGCGGGATAGAGCTGTTCAACGAAGCCTCCGTGGCTCGCATCCACTCCCCGCAAATCGTCCCGCCAAGCCCGGAGGCAGAATGGCAGGAGCCACAGCAGAAGGTCCTTCTGCACCTCCTCGTAGCGGATGTCCAGCGCGTAGTCGACGAGGTCCATGGCGTCCGGCTTCGCGTCCGGCTGTAGCCGTGCCAGCCGACGGAGATGGTCGTTGTCGTGGTCGAAGGCCCACTGCCAGATTGTCTTTGGTGGAGCGCGTCGTCCCAGGGCGCGACGCAGCTCTGCCACTCGGTCAACGCGACTCCCACGCGGGTGGCCGAGGAAATCCTCTGCAGTCCCGAACCGCCAGCCCTTCTTTTCCAGCCTTTCCTTCTTGCTTCTACGCATCACCTGTTCCTAAGATCGTCCGGCAGGCCCGTTCCCGGGTTAGACGCAATGATCCCACGTCGGTTCTGATCTTGAAACGCTCGGTGAAGCTCTGAGCCTACGGCGAGGTATCATGGGCGCATGGCACGCAAGACAGTGAAGTCGATTCGGCTCGATCCTGAGGACGCGCGTGCCCTCAAGCGCGCCGAAGCCGACGGTATTTCATCGTCGGATCTCGTGCGCCGGGGCCTCCGAATCGTGGCGGCCCCCTACTATGCTGGGCGGCGGCGCCCGCCGAAGACGCGACTATTCGTCTGCACCGATCCCCACCCGGGCGAAGAATCCGAGCTTTTCAAGGACTTCCGCGACTGATGGCCGGTCCGCTCGTCGCGAACACTGGCGGCCTCCATCGTGCGATCGGCAAGCGCCCAATGGACGACCCATGTGGCCGGACTTCGAGCGAGCGTTGCGTTCCGCAACGCGGTGTCATCCCTGCTCTCGTTCTGGTCGAAGTTGATTATTTCTTGCGGCGAAACAGACGGGCGATGCATGCGCCTCTCGCCGAGATCTTCGACCCCAGGACGACCTACGAGTTCCACGCCCCTACGAAGGAGGACGTCACCAGGGCGATCGCCGGCGTGTGACTCGCAATGGCTAGGCGGAAATGCCCTGGCGCAGGTCTGTCCAGTCGCATGATCTTGGAGCCCGTCGGTCCTCTCAATAGCGAGAGCTCTTGCTAGCGTCTGTCTCGATTTTGGGAGGGGACCAACAGCAAGAGGGCGGCGGCCATCGCCGCCGCCGCCCTCACGCTTTACAGCAGCTTGACCACCCGATCGGCGAGGCCCTTCTCGCCGAGGACGACGGTCAGGTTGGCCTTCTCCGACACCTTCTCCAGCACCTCGAGCTCACGCAGACGCATCAGCGTGGGGCTCGACTCGAGGATCTTGGCCGTGTTCGCCTGCGACCGCATAGCGGCGGTCTCCTCGCGGCGCGTGATGAGGGCGGCCTCGGCCGCCTTCTTGGCCTCGGTCACCTTGTTCATCAGGTCCTTCATCTCGCCGGGCAGGATGACGTCGCGGATGCCGAGCGCCACGACATCCACGCCGAAACCGGCCACCCGGCCGCGGACGATACCGTCCAGCTCGCGGGCGAGGGCGTCCTTGTCGCTCAGGAGAACGTCCAGCTCACGCGTGCCGATGACGGCACGCAGCGCGAGCTGCGCCTCGCGGTAGAGAGCCTGGCGGTAATCCTCTACCGTGGTGACGGCCTTCAGGGGATCGGCGACCTTGAAGCTCACCATTGCATTCATGCGCAGCGTGACCTTGTCGGCAGTCATGATCTCCTGGCCGGCGATGTCCACGACCTGCTCGCGCAGGTCTACGTCGAGGATGCGGGCCTTGGCGACGCCCTTCCAGAAAGCGTGGGCGCCGGGGGCCAGCGTGGCCTCGTGGCGGCCGTCCTTGAAGAACAGCCCGGCGTGGCCGGCCTCGATGGTCACCGCCTCCAGAAGCGGCGCGGCGCCGCGGGCCTGGGCGATCACGGCGAGGTCCTTGTGCTCGAAGCGCACCTCACTGGCGTCGAAGACCTCGACCCGCACGTCGTGGAAGACAGTCCACAGCGCATACAGGCCCGGCTTGAGGACGGTCTCCACGCGGCCGTCGACCCAGACCACGGCGCGCTCGTAGTCTTTGAGGTCCACCACGCGCGCCTCTCCGCCCAGCGCGCCCGACTTGGCCATGACGTCCAGGTCGGCGTGCTCCAGCCACACGTTGCGCACCGACACGACGTCCACGCGGATCTTGCGCAGAAGATCCCACATGAAATGACGTCCGGGACCGCGGACGTCCTTGAACTGGCGGTCCTTGAAGAGCAGACCGCGCTCGTGCTCACGAACCATGAACCAACGCAGGAAAACCCACAAGGGACACCCCCTTTCCGATCGAACGACGCCAAACGACAAATGGCCTCCGGGGGACGGTTCGCCGGCCGCCACGCCTCCAGCGTGGAGCGCGACTTGAGTCCCCGCCGACTCCGCTTGTTACGGGGCGTTTAGGCAGGGCCGGTATCCGCGCGCTGCAAGACGCTTTCGTGCGCTGCCGGCCGTGGCCAATACGGGCCCACGTCCGGCCGGCGGATCACGGCGTTTGTCCCCCGAAGACCGCACTCACGACTCACCATTCACGAGTTGGCACAGGAGTCGAACCTGTGACAGCCGAGTTATCAGCTCGGTGCTCTATCCACTGAGCTAGCCCTGACACCTCCTTCGTTAGAACCCGTGCGTCGGAATGCGCGCCGCCGATCACAAAGTGAGGCGGCGCGCACCGCCGGCCCAGGGGTATCAGCCCTTTCGCGGCCTCGTGGCCGCCCGAACTTCAAAATGGAGGTAGGTCGGGGAGTCGAACCCCGCTAACTGGCTTTGCAGGCCAGCGCCTGACCGCTCGGCCAACCCACCGGCGACTTCCCCTGCATGCGAACCACGTGGTCCGCGGCGTGCGAGGCGGCCCAGCTCTCCGGCTTGATCAGCGCCTTGAAGCCCTGACCGACCACG
>WNGG01003695.1_pt1 | contig 17232 bp, 22 predicted proteins | sample 5400661 | NCBI WGS metagenome assembly WNGG01 (sample SAMN13153372, study PRJNA577476) | soil metagenome | isolation source: 100 cm soil or saprolite under Garry oak tree replicate 1 | place: USA:California | collected 2016-06-15 | reverse complement strand
CAGCATCGACCAGTCAGGTCTGCCTTGGAAGGATCTCAAGACACGGCACGATAGTCTTGAGGACATTTTCGTCAAGCTTGTCGGGGGATCGATAGAGGAGGGAGGAACCATCAAGAAATCTTTAGACAAGAGAGAATCTAACTCGGGAAGCAGCAACTAGGGAGTCTAATCATGGCAAGCCCCAATCGTGTCCTAGCTGATCTCAAAGTCTTCGTAAGAGGCTACACTCGCAGCAAGATCGGACTATTCTTTAGCCTCGTCTTTCCTATCATCCTAATTCTATTATTCGGCGCTATCTTTTCTGGAGGAAACGGTGGACCTATCGACGTCTTCGTCCAGAACCTAGACGCTGGACAGGTGGGGATTCCATTCAATGCTGGTAACGCCTTTGTCGCCGCTCTGAACAACAACAGTACGACCACCGTGACACTTGTCGACAACAACCAGAATCTCACAAATTACATGCTCTCTCACTCTGCAAATCAGGGAGTCCTGATACCACAAAACTTCACACGGGCCTACTTGAACAACGAGACCGTCATCGTTGTTGTTTATGCAAACCCTGCTGACACTTCAAGTCCAATCGTGGAGCAAACTGTGAAGGGGATCATAGCCGGTTTCAACTCCCAAGGTTCCTCAAGGATGCACAGCGTTGGATACGATCAGCTTAGCATCAAGTCACAATCATACAAGTATATTGATTTCCTAATTCCTGGTTTGGTAGGATTCTCGGTTCTAACCAGCCCCATGTTCAGCCTCGTGAACATCAGTAGCGAATACAAGAAGACGAAGCTGTTCAAGCAATTGTCGCTCACGCCTCTCACCAAGACTGAATGGCTGACTTCGAAGGTAATCTGGTATGTCGTCCTAGGGATAATCTCGTTCGTCCTAATGACCCAGGTCGGAGCGGCACTCTTCGGCGCGCATCTCGACTATGCTTTGATGATAGTCCCATTCTTGGTAATTGGCCCGCTATTCTTCGTGTCCCTCGGGATGCTAGTCGGAATGATCAGCAAGAGCGTAGAATCAGCAGCGGTTGTGGGGAACCTGATCACCTTCCCGATGATGTTCCTCTCCGGAACCTTCTTCCCTGTTACTCAGATGCCAATGTATCTACAGAATGTTGCTCACGGGCTGCCGTTGTTCTACTTGATCGATGGGCTGAACCAAGTAATGATCTACAGTAACTTCGGACAGGCTCTGTTCGATCTTGAACTGATGGTCGTTCTGTCCGCCATCGCCTTTGTTCTCGCCGTCGTCTTCTTCAAATGGCGTGAAGATTAGGCCGCGAAGAAAATCGTGACGAAAGGGTCCATTCGTCTTTTCTTCCTTACATCTTAAATCTGGAGCCTCTAAGCTTCCGCCGACCATCTGTGGCCGACCCCGTACTCCTTGTGAATAATCTCTGGGTCATCATCTGCGGCCTTCTCGTTTTCACGATGACTATCTCTGTAGGTTTCTTGGAGATCGGAGAGTTGGGCTCCGACCTTGAGATTAGTCTTCTCAAGACGATGTTGATAACCGGTTCAGCCCTTTTCTTCATGGCCTTCCTCGGATTCAACACTGCGTTCGCGCCCACCTTGGGCGGAATCATCGGCAATCCGCTCTACCATGGACTCTTCCTCGGCGGCTCTGCCACAAATACTCAGGGGCTACTCACGGGCATGTGGTGGTCCCAGCAGAGCACGGGTCTCACCATCGGGACCTACTTCCTCTTCGAGACCGCCTTCGCATCAGTCACACTCGCCCTCGTGGGCGTGATAGTCTTGAGGAAGATCAAGATGCAGGCCTTCTTCCTCTACTCTATCGTCTATTTCATCATCATCTGGAACCTGCCCGCTGCGTGGATCTGGAATCCTACGGGCTGGCTGGCACAGATGGGCATGGCCGACTTCGCCGGGGGACTAGTCGTCCACGGAGCTGCCGGTGCAGCTGGTCTCGGAATCGTCCTCCAGGTCTGGAGAGAAGAGAAGAAGAAAGGAAATACTGCCAGTCCTCTGGTGCCTGTGAAGCTCAATCTTCCATGGCTCACGCTCTCGATACTCCTCCTCTGGGTTGGATGGTTCGGTTTCAATCCTGGCAGCGTCCTAGCGTTTAACGACGAGGCCATGGTTGTCGTGCTGACGACCTTCTTGGCCGCGTCCTCAGCGTTTCTCTCCATCATGTTCATCAGATATCAGATGACCAAACAGATGCCGAGCCTCAGCTACGGGGCGAATGGTGTCCTGATGGGGCTGATCATCATTACACCACTAGCTGGATTCGTCAGCCCGCTCAGTGCGGTCATACTCGGACTCCTCGGCGGACCCCTTTTCCTCGTGGGCGAGAGATGGTTTGGAAAATTCAAGTGGTTCACAGACCCGGTCGGACTGTTTCCAGGACACCTTCTGGGTGGAGTGTTCGGAGTCTTGATGATAGCCTTCTTTGCTCAGAAGGGCTTCGCCACTTCACTTGCCAGTCTGACGTTCGAGAACGGTGCGTTGGTGGCTACCTCATTGCCTGACGGACTATTCTACGGTGGAGGGCTCTCAGCGCTCAACCAGCTTGGGATTGAAGCCTATGGGGTAGCGGTCGTCATGCTTACTGTCTTCATACTATCCTTTGTGACGGCCAGACTGATCTCGGTTGCCATGAAGGGAATCACGACCAACTTGGCGAACAACTAGTCTCGACTCCCCAAGTGTCCCCGTTGTTTCAGGAAACTCAACAATCATAAGGCCGATTCGGAGTTCGGGTTCTAGGCTTCGCAAGGCTGTATCTCATTGAGCATGAACATTTGTCCAAAGTGTCACAAACCCATCAGGATTCCACAGGATGAAGTCATCGTCATCAGGACAAAGGTCGGACGTAACAGGTTTGAGGATCATATGGCTCACAAGGTTTGCCCGACGGACCAGGCAGTTGCTAGCCAGGTGGGAGGCCAAGAGTACTGCACGAACTGCGGGCACAACAGAACACTGCACAATCCCAAGTGCGGCTACTCCAGCTTCGGCTACCAGTGCGACTGCAAAGCATTCCGCAAATGAGATCCAGAACGACAAGGATTCACGCGGAAGTCCTGGAGATGCGACAGGCAAGCTGAAGGCTCGTCGAAACTGGTGACCTTCGAGAAGGTTCTTTCCGAACTTTCTCCATGGTCAGAGAGAGTGTTACCGTTATCTCCGGAGACTGGTAGCAAGTGGGAATCACCAGTCGTTGCGCCTTATCATTCATAGTAGTCATGGGGGCTAGTGGAACGAAGGCACTGATTTTCGGATTCCTGCAAGGAGTCGCCGGAGCCATCTGGGGACGCCTGCCTATGAGGCGTAGTGGAAAGAAGACTACCCCGCATAAGACAGTTAGTTCTAGAAGGCGTCTAGCTAGCAGGCCTAGAGTCAGCAGGAAGCAGAACAAAACCCGAAGAGTCAGATCTAGAACGAAGCACGGACGACGTTTGAGGACAGAACCGGAACCGATTGAGACGGTCACTGACAATTCGATTGTAGCCTCGGTCTCTCAAACAGCTGTATACTCTTGTCCGGCATGTGGGCTGCAAGCTCCGAAAAGTTTGATGATTGAGCATCTCCTTGGAAGCCCCAGTCACAAGCATGGCCCCGCTAAGCCGGAGCCGACAGCGGATCGGGCGGTCGAGAAGGACCCAGCCTCCATCGAAAGCGATGAGGATTCAAGAGACTCGGTAAGAAACCTGTTGCAGATTCTTCTCCCGCCGCGGGCGTTCGGCCGTAGACGCGAACAGAAGACTGTAAATCCTATATCCGATCTGGTCCAGATACCCGACTCTAGGGATGGGTCCAGTTGACTGTCCGGCGTTAATGCCTTCTATCGCTGCACATCGTCAGTATTTCCTAGTCCTTGACCGAAGGGTTAGTCATCGTGTTGCAATGTAGATTGAGTCGTCGACGCTGGGAGAATGTCTCGGCTTCAAGAGATCACTGATCACTTTTTCTTTCAATAGAGAGACTTTGTCTCTGAGAGAATCGTAGAAGCCGAAGCCCGGTCTCAGAGAATACTCTTCGTAAAGCGACGCTACTGTCTTGTAGATTAGAACCCGAGCCGAGCTTCCGAAGGCGCGTGTGAGGATCTCCACCACCTCATCGAACCTTAGCGCGATGTCACGGTGTGGGACCCCACTCTTTTCCAGTAGCCGGCATACCTCGCCTGTGACCGAAGAACCCAGCATGTCATGGAGAGTCCTGAGGAAGCACCCGTTCATCGTGGACTGAAATGCCTCTACAAGAGACGTGCGCAAGGCAGAGTCCCCGCTTGGATGATTTGCCTTTTCCGGCCCGATTAGGGGTGGTGTAACGCCGTCCTGGCGAAAACGGGAACCGCTCCGCCACCAAGTCGTGCGCGGTTAATAACTAGACGCAAAGGATTCCGCCAGTGTGGAAGAAATGAAACAATTCTGCCCGGTCTAGAGTTACAGGCAACTAATCCATGAGCACACTTGAGAACATCGTAAAGGTGTCTGGTGGTTGGGACGAGTTCTTCGAGCATAACGCGCCCCTCAGGCTACGAAATAACAGCTAGAAGCCTTAGCAGAGAAGACGCGAAGCCTGTGGATGAGAAAAGGTTCTCTTCTCTCCTAACAGACACTGTCTTGGAGTCGATGGCGGATATTCTAGGCGAGAACGTTGTGTCCCTTCTGATCTCGAAAGGAATGCTGGACAATGCGGACAATCCCAAGGAGCTGGAGAGACAGCTGTCCTCGACGTTCGGGAATGGGTCTGTGGTGCTGGAAAGGATGATTGTGAAAGCGCTCTACCAGAAACTGCGTATACCTTTCAACTCGAGTTTCGGTTTCGATTATGGTAAAGCCTTGGATGTGGCAAGGGATGTTGTCTTTAAGGGGATGAAGCGCAAATGAGTGAGGCACTACAGCTAATCGCCACTCTACTATCATCTGAAGTCAGAGGAGAACTTCTGGTTCTATTCCATAGAAATTCAGGGCTGGTAGATACCATCGACGGCGTGGGCCGTCGAATTGGAAGAACAGGGCTCTCCATTGAGAATGACGTTCGGGACCTTGTCAATCTCGGCGTCCTGAAGACCAAGAAGATTGGAACTTCGGAGGTCCTGCTACTCGACCGGGCTAGAGATCGAGAAATTTTGCAAGCCATTGCGAACCACGTCAAGACCGTCAAGGGAGAGAAAAATTGACATCACCCATCTCAAAGACGGGTACATCGACCTTCGAACAGCAGTTCGCCGGAAGAGTCAGAGACGGTGCCCGCGTTAGAACCGGAATACCGGAGCTTGATGAGATGCTACGAGGCGGCTTCATGGAAGGAGATGCAGTGTTGGTGGCCGGTAGCGCAGGCTCGGGGAAGACAACGCTCGCCCTCCAATACCTAGTAAACGGAATCGTCAAATTCGGAGAACCAGGGGTTTACGTGACCTTCGAACAGATGCCAGACCAGATTTACAGGGATGCGAAGAGCTTCGGTTGGGATCTCCGAAAGCTGGAGGAACAGGATCTGTTCCGACTAGTGTGCACGTCTCCAGACCTTCTATTGGAGTCACGGGGCGAGAACCTGCTGGACGAGGTGATAAACGAGGTCCATCCGAGGAGAATAGTCATTGACTCGCTAAGCCACCTAGAAATGTTCGTAGAGAAGAAAGACCTTCGAAAGGAAGCCTATCGGCTAGTCAGCTTCCTAAAGACGAAAGGAATGAGTTCTCTCCTAGTCTGGGAGGCCGGCCAGATGACGGGAAATTCGTTCAGCGTAACCGAAGTGGGGCTGAGCTTCCTCGTCGACTGCATCGTCGCGCTCAAACCAGTCGAGATCGAGTCCTCAGTGCGCAAAGCCTTGGTGATATTGAAAATGCGAGGGAGCGATCACGACAAGCAGCTCAGACAGTTTCAGATAACCTCCGCAGGCATCAAGATAGAATCAGCCTTCTCAAACTACGAGGGCGTAATGACAGGCTCCCCGAGAAGGGTTGCATCAGAGAAGTTCACGGAACTGTTCCGCGGAGCCTCGGAGAAGCGCAAGTGAGGAGATGAGAAGATGCTCGACCCTATCGTGGTTCCAACGCTCTACTTCATTGCAATCTTCCAGCTGATACTACAGGCCGCCGTCTTCTACTACGCGTATCGAGTAACAAAAATGACCGGGTCTTTCCGCGCCTGGACCCTCATCATCCTCGCCTTTGCTCTCCTAACCGTCAGAAACGTGGTGTCTCTCATCCTCACGCTCTCGCTCCCAACCGATCAAGTATCCTCTCTAATAGAGTCTGTAGGAGTGACAACGACAATCCTCAGCTCCGCGATCAACGTTGCCGCTTCTATCGCACTGTTCCTCGGAATGTTCGGCCTTGTCAAGAGATTCCAAAGCCAACCCAAAGCTCCCTAAGACTGCGATCCAAGCGTCTCAGGGCAAGGAAGGGGTTGACCGGTTCATTGAACTCTTCATGAAGAGCGTCAAGACTCGGAAAGGCAAGTAGATTGGGGAAAGACCCCGAAAAGACCCAGCTTCAGAAAACAGAAAAGACTCTGCTAGCCATCAAAGAGTTCAAGCGGTACCTGGACGGAATGGAGAAGGACCTCAGCCGTACATCAAAGAAACTCTCGAACAGAGAAGTCGCTCAAAGCGTCGGATTCGTAGCCACCGGAATCCATGAAGCGCTCAACTATCTAGCCATAGTCAAGAAGGTAATCGAGAAGACCGAGCGTATCGTCTCCAAAAGAAATGTTGCCTCTGGCGGTGGAACGGACGGGTCTACCGAGCCGCAGACTAGTCTCTAGGTTGGTCTGAGACAGCTAATCGCATGACTCATCGAACGATGAGTTACCAATACTATAGGAAGTAACTCTTTTACATGATTGTTCGAAAGTCAGCGCACCTTGAAAGTTGAATCTTACGATATCTTCCTCGACGTCGACCTCTCGAAGCTCCGTTTTGACGGTAAGGTGAAGATCAGGCTCGAATCTGAGACAGATGTGAAGCTCGACGCCGTCGATCTGGAGGTCAGCCAGATCAAGGCCAATGGGAGCCCAGTGAAATACCAGATGAGCGGAGAGGATCTCAGCGTCAAGACCGGAAAGTTCTCGGGAACCCTCGACATAGATTATCGAGGAACGATCTCGGACAAGCTCGTGGGCTTCTACAAGGCAGCCTATGATGGTGGATACATCGCGTCGACCCAGTTTGAAGCGGCTTCCGCGAGAAGGATGCTACCATCAATCGACCACCCGGCACACAAGGCAGAATTCAAGCTGACAGTCAAAACCGACAAGGATCTTGATGTAATCTCGAACACGCCTTCGACTTCTTCGAAGATTGAAGGGTCGAAGAAAGTTGTAGAGTTTCAGAAGACCCCTCGCATGTCCACATACCTCCTATACCTTGGAGTGGGCAAGTTCGAGGAGGTGAAAGAGAAACACGACGGTGTCGAATACGCAGTTGCAACGGTCCCTGGCAGGTCGTCAGGAGCAAAATTCCCGCTTGACGTGGCGAAGGAGTCTGTCCAGTTCTTCGAGAAATATTTCGGAATAAAATATGTTCTTCCAAAGCTTCACCTGGTCGCGGTGCCAGAGTTTGCGGCTGGTGCGATGGAGAACTGGGGAGCGATCACGTTCAGAGAGATCGCCCTGCTTATCGACAAGGATAGTAGTGTTCGGATCAAGAAGCTGGTGTCCGAGGTCATCGCTCACGAAGTGAGCCATCAGTGGTTTGGAAACCTGGTGACTATGAAGTGGTGGGATGATCTCTGGCTCAACGAGAGCTTCGCAACCTTCATGGCAGCGAAAGCTGAGGACGCAATGTTTCCCAAGTGGAAAACGTGGGAGGAGTTTGTTAGACTGGATACTGCTGGTGCGTTGAGCCGGGACTCTCTGTTGAACACTCATCCGATAGAAGTGAAGGTCAACTCGCCGGCGGAGATCGAGGAGGTGTTTGACGACATTAGCTACGGGAAGGGGGCGAGTGTGATTCGGATGCTGGAGGCCTATACCGGCGAGGAGAGTTTCATGAAGGGGGTTCGGTCGTATCTTCAGAAGTACCAGTACTCGAACGCGGCTGGCATCGACCTCTGGACTCAGATCGAGGAGGCTTCGAAAAGCCAGGTGAAGAGGATAATGAGTGAATGGATCAAGAAACCCGGCTATCCGGTGCTCAGCGTTGGTCTCATGGGTGGTGGCAAGTTGTCCATCAGACAGGAGCGGTTCCTCTTCTCAGGATCGGCGGAGAAGACGACTTGGCCTGTTCCTATTACGATGAGACTGAACGGCGCGACTAAGCGGCTGCTCATGGACAAGGAGGAGGAGCTTGTTGATGTTCCAGGCAAGGTCAAGTCAGTCAAGCTGAATGTTGATCAGACGGGCTTCTACAGGGTCCACTATGACGGGATATACGACAAGGTCTGGAAGGCGGAAATGTCCGCCTTGGACCGTTACGGGATCATCTCAGACGCCTATGCTTTTGCTTTCCAGGGACGGATAAGCTTCGACGAGTATCTAGCGCTCGTTGATCGGTATACGAACGAGCAGGAGTATCTTCCCGCCTACGAGGTCTCTGACCAGCTGGCCTCTCTCTACGCTCTTGTGCCAAAGGCCATTGCAGAGGCTTCCAAGAAGTTCCACCGAGCGCAGTTGAAGATCTTGGCCAACAAGACCGACGAGAACAGTGTTCTGTTGCGAGGAGTGATGGCGGGTAGGCTCGTGATGGTCGACGATGATTACGCGACGGAGACTGGGGCCCGGTTCAAGGACTATGACAAGGTCGAGCCCGACATGAAGGCAGCGGTCGTCACCGCCTACGCCCGCTCTAGTAGAGATTTTGATGCGGTTCTGAAGAATTACAAGAGTAGAGCATCTGAGGAGGAGAAGGCTAGATTCCTCGGGGGTCTGACCGGCTTCAAGGACCCCTCACTCGTCTCGCGAGCCTTAGGCTTGGCCGTTTCCGGGGAAATAAAGAAGCAACACGTGCAGAATCTGCTCGGGGGCGCCGGTAGGAATCCGGATGCGAGGGAGGCGACTTGGAACTGGCTTTCGAGGAATCTTGACTGGCTGAGGAAGATCTTCGAAGGAGTCGGGACCGTATCGCGCTATCTAACTTCCGGTATTCCATACTTTGGTATTGGTCGGACTGAGGAGCTGAAGCGATACTTTGCTACAAACAAGATTCCGGAGGCTAGGAGAGGAATCGAGGCTGGGATGGAGAGGCTCAAGATCAACGAGGATTTTCTCCGCCGCATAGGGCAGACGAAACGGGAAGGTCGCCCAAGCTCGACAGCATAGAGAGCCCACATGAACAACTAGATTACTAGCCACGCGAGTGCAGGCCAATTGGAGTCTCTCGACGCCCGGCTAAAGGGTCCCAAGATTATTGCTAACTGGCTCATCTACGCCTCGGTTATTCTCGGCGTCCCCCTAATCGTGCAGCTCTACCCGCTCGTCCCATCCTGGCTCTTCTACTCTGTCCTGGCCGGCTGGATAGCATATTTGATAACCGGACTAGCGGCCGCCTTGCACAAGAGCGCAGCTTATCCTCTCTCCCTCGTGCTCGCCGTCCTAACGCTCGCCGTTTCCCTCCCTCGGCCTGAACATTACATGTTCGGCTTCAGCATCGCTTCTCTGACCTTCATCGCGGGTTCAGTCCTTCAAGTCGGAGTAATAGTCTCGGTCACAAGATATCTTTTCTTGAAGAAGAGAAGTCTAGAGAGACCTATGTCCTAGCCTCTTAACTGGAATAGCCGCTGACTTCTGTTGAATTCTTTCAACGGCTCGAAACTGAGCTGGATTGAGCACCAAAATGGAAGGTTGGATGCGGTGGTCTAACTGGTCTCGGCTTGTGAACGGTGCCCCTGTGGAACGTGACCTTTGTTGCATGTACCAGGCCTACCTGTTTGAGAGCGTTGTCTAGGATTTCGAGCTGCTCCACTGTCAAGTCCCGGTTAACCTCTATGACTATTCTCTTGACGCCTATGCGTGTCGTGGTTGGTCTGTTCAAGACTTGTCTCGATCCTCGAGGCTTGAGAGTTTGGCAGCGACGCTCGATAAGTTCTGATTGTTACCTGTCAGCCGGTCCGTCTGTCCCGCAGACTCGGGGCGGGTCAGGCTGTGACCGTGAGATTGATTGTCGTGGAATGGGATACGGAGCCGCTTGTGGCCGTCACGGTGATGGTGTAGGTTCCCAGGTTGGTCTTGTGGAGCGCCCTGATACTGAGGATCGATGTGGCTGAGCCTCCAGAGGTCAGCGTGAGCGTACTGCTGCTGAGAGAGGTCTTTGGACCCGAGGGCGAGATTGATGTCGAGAGGCTTACGGCTCCGCTGAATCCGTTCATGCTCGTAAGGGTGATGGTCGATGTTGTCGAGGAGGATTGTGAGACAGTGAGAGAAGATGGGTTGGCGGAGATGGAAAAGTCAGGGCTCACTCCTACAGAGACAGAGACGGTTGTCGAGTGGGAGAGCGAGCCGCTGGACCCTTTTACTGTAACAGTATAGGTTCCTATCGGTGTCGAAGATTGCGTCTGGACCGTGAGAGTTGATGTGGCGGTGCTTCCGGACGATAGCGTGATGGATGCAGGGTTTAGAGAAACTGTTGGACCCGAGGGCGAGACCGTTGAGGAGAGGCTGACTGTCCCTGTGAAGCCTCCAATGCTGGCCAGAGAGATGCTGGATGTGCCTGAAGATCCGGGTGGGACGCTTATTGATGCGGGACTGGCTGAAATGCTAAAGTCGGGCGAGGGAGGGGTTGACTGGTGGAATCGCCATCCGGTCACGGGGTGGATCTCCCAGCCGCTGAAGCTGTGCCACTGCTGGTTGAGATTGCCCGGGTCCCAGTAGACGAAGCCTTGAACATCAAGCACTGACGAGCTGGTCGTCTGGCTGTTTATTGCGACATCGTCGCAGGCGGTCGATGCTCCGCAGTATTTTGCTGCTTTCCAGTCATGGTCGATCTCGATATGGATTCGACCGTAACATGTCTTGTCGGAGCTGTTCGAGCATGAGCTGGAATATGTCGGAACGACAGCGGGGTCGTAGATGTTGAAGGTTGTATCGCAATAGTTTCCGCCATTCGAGGCTCCGCCGTTCACAGGGTCATAGGTGCCTGTGCAGTCCTCGTTCGAGATGCTTCCCCGCTTTACTCCGTCAATCTCGACGAACATTGAGACCTGTCCGTGCGAGTTTGTGATCGTGCATGGAGGTCCGGGCGAGACCCAGCCCGGGGGCGTGGCGCCGGATGTGAGCCAGCGTTTTGCGGTTCCAACTGGTGATGTGATTCCCGGGTTGAAGATGCTGTTCGATAGAGAGGCGGACCCGGTCATGTTATCGGTAATGTCGGTGATCCGGACTATCCAGGGCGAGGAACACGAGACCCGAGGGTTCCACGAGCCGGAGCCTATGGGATACTGGGTTGAACTTACAGCGCCTGAGGGTGATGGTGCTTCCACTATTGATATGAGGAGAATTCCGAATAGCGCGATTAGAGTGATCCAAGATCGGCTGAAGCCTAAGTTCACGCCAGAGTCGAAGGGCACTCCCGTATTTATCTATACGATCTAAAAATCTTCCAACGGCTATCGATAGATAGATCGAGAAACCGCATAGGGCCGTTCCAACTTTTGAAGAGTCGAGGAAAGCTTTGTCGGCGCATCTAACAATGGGTCGACAATCGAACCTCGATTGCCTAGACGGATTCTGTTCTGCTTGTGAGTTGATGCAAAGATCCTAGTGGCGGGACTGCCATCGCGACGGGGCCAAGCTTAGAATAGTAGAATCGGAAAGTGGGGCGGATTGACGGGAGTTTAGTCCATGCGGAAAAGTTCGGAGAAGATCGAGACGAGGATAATTCATGCTGGAGAGCCAAGTCCTCGGATCCAGGGTGCGGTTGTCATGCCCATATTTCAATCGGCCATGTATGAGACCGCGGGCGAGAAGTCTTATGATGATATTACATACATTCGTCTGAACAATACGCCAAACGCTCAGGCGCTGTCGGAGAAGCTGGCCTCTCTTGAGAATGCGGAAGCCGCTCTCGTAACGGCGAGCGGGATGGCAGCAATCTCGACCTCGCTGCTGACTATCCTATCGGCAGGCGACCATCTCTTGGCTCAGGACTGTCTGTACGGCGGGACCCACGACTTTGTCACGAGAGACCTGGAAAAATTCGGAATCTCATACAGTTTCATCGACGGCAACGATCCAGAGTCCTGGGAGGAGAAGGTACGGCCGAACACAAAGGCGGTGTATGTCGAGACGATCTCAAATCCTCTCATGCAGGTGCCCGATCTCGAGGCTGTCGTAGACTTCGCGAAGCATCACAGACTCGTCTCTCTCATCGACAACACGTTTGCCAGCCCGATAAACTTCCGGCCGCCAGAACACGGATTCGATCTCTCAGTCCACAGCGCCACCAAGTATCTCAACGGCCACTCAGACATTGTGGCCGGTGCGGTTATTGGAGGATCAGGCCTGGTCGAGAAGATCACTCATCGGCTCAACCATCTTGGCGGGAGTCTTGATCCGCATGCAGCATTTCTATTGCACAGGGGAGTGAAGACGCTTGCGGTCCGGGTCAGGTGTCAGAACGATAGTGCGTTGGAGATATCGCGTTTTCTGGAGAAGAACCCGAGGATATTGAAGGTGAACCATCCGGGCTTGGAGAGTCATCCAGACCATGAGAGGGCGAGGAAGCTCTTTGACGGGTTTGGTGGGATGATGAGCTTCGAGCTTCGGGGTGGTGTTGAGGCTGCCGATCTCTTCATGCGGAGGGCGAGGTTGCCGATTGTTGCGCCTAGTCTGGGCGGGGTCGAGACGCTGATGACGAGACCCTCACGGACCTCTCACTCGGGCATGTTGGTCGAGGAGCGTAGACGGCTGGGGATTTCTGATGAGTTGATTCGATTCTCTGTCGGAATCGAAGCGACCAAGGACATCATAACGGACCTGGAACAGGCTCTAAAAGCCGCTGAGGAAAATCATCCCCAGACAAGCGGCCAAGCCCATGTCGCATCATGAAGTCGTGAGATCAGGCGAGCCGATGAACGGCTAAGCTTCAGCCAGATCCTGAAAAGCCTACAGAACGCAAAGCCGAAGGATTTCTTGAAAAGAGCTGTTGCCAGGAGTCCTGCTAGCGCAGGCACGTCGTTGACGTGAGGTGCCAGGTTGGCTCCTCACATCACTTTAGTGCGCTCAAAAAAGAGCTTGTGGGGGTTCCTAGTCCTGTGACGTCGTCGTAGCCAGGGCTAGCGTTCAGGCTGAGAGTCTGGTCCATTGTCCGGAGCCGGTAGACTATTCCCGCGCTCGCGTCTATGCTGTTGACGTAGTTTGCCCGTACCACTGCGACCGTGGAGGCCGGGTGTTTGATGTCCGTGAAGGCTGCTGAGCCTGCGAGGCTGTAGAATAGCGGGTTTGCGAAGCCGTGTGGGTGTCCGGCTGCCTGGTCGGCGAGTGCCATGATGCCTGCGACTAGCGGAGATGATAGGCTAGTTCCGCCAATCCGGTATTCTGAGTATGCTATGGTGCCATTCGGGAATGTCTGGGTCTCACCTATCAGGTAGCCTGTGTTGGGGTCGCCAACCGCCGATATGTCAGGGACGGCCCGGCCGGTGCGGCCTTGGGATGCAAAGACTGAGTTTGGCACTACTCCTACTTGGTAGAATGGCTCGGTGAAGATGCGGCTGACACCGCCTCCTGAGCCGTATAGCCAGTTGCCGGGGGGTGTTGGTGACCATGTTGTGCCTGTCCACGAGGATGTTTTCGTTCCCCATGCGGTCTCGAACAGGTAGTTGTTTGATGCGCCAACGGCGAGGCTTGTGCCTCCCACGGCCGTCACGTACGGGCTTGAAGCTGGCCAGTCGGTAGTGGTGTAGCCTACTACGAGCGACTCGTCGTTGTTGTCGCCGGACGAGAAGTAGATTCCGACTCCTGTGACCACGCCCTGGAGGATTATGCTCTCGTAGGGTTTGATGTAGCCTGCGGGTAGGATCTCGGTCGGGAAGCCGTACGAGTTGGTGACAATGGATGCTACGTGATGGTCCACGACGTAGTTTAGTGCTGCGTCAAGGTCTTGGAAGTTGTTCGGAGCGCCGATGTAGACGATCTGCGCTGCGGGCGCCATGCCGTGGACTGCTTCCACGTCCAATGTTTCTTCGCCGTACCAGCCTTGCGGGTCCTGTATGATACCTTTCTCGGGATGGTTGTAGGTCCCTGGTGCGACCACCTGGACCAGCTGGTTGGCTGTCAAGGTCGGAAGCCCGCGGTTGATCGACCACTGGTTCACATCTTGGACGATGGTCGGTGCTGCATAGGCGTCGATGATTGCTACCGTCTGGCCTGAACCATCGTAGCCAGAGATACCATAGGCGCCCTTGATCTGCTGAGGAGTGTATCCACACGGCGCATAGGGAAGCGTACCGGTTCCGTACGGGTTAGTGAAGCCAACAGCCAGGTTCTGTCCCCAGTAGGTCGAGCACGGGTGGGCGCTGGCGAAGGCTGGGGGTGGGGGAGCGTCCCCGACAGTGTGATCCGTGAAGACGAATTGCACGCTGTCGTCGAGCCCTAGGACCCCTGTGACGATGCCTGCCAGCGAGCTGGGTATAGACACGTCTGAGGAGGGAGATCTCAGGTTTAGGCCTGAGACAGTGTAGAGTCCGAAGCCGGTTCCGAACGCTGCCTGCGCCTGGGCTACGGTACCTTCAGCAGAGACGTAGAGATTGTTTGCTGGCGTGTACTCTACCGAGAAGCCTTGGCTGCGCAGCCAGGACTGGACAGCTCCAACCTGCGACTGGGACGGAGCAAACTGTTGGTGGAATTGTGAAGGTGTGAGGTACTGTCCATAGGAGGCGCTCATGGGGCTGGATACTGCCTGAGCGAGTGCTTCTACCTGTGACGGGTTGTTCCAGCCTAGGTAGACCCGGAAACCGACATAGCTCGTCGGGTCAGCGGGGCTCTTGTAGTTGTTGCTGTTCGCCCATGTGGGGGCGCTTCCATTGAGCGTTCCGCGACCGTTATTGGAGGTCATTGGAAGGGCGGCGACTGAAAGGTTGATTGAGACGGCTAGTACTAGTACTACTGTTGCGATGGCTATTTTCGGAAACGTCAATTCAAAAACCGAACTCCTCGTCTCCCCATGTAGATATTTAACAGTTGGCGATCTTCAGCAGACTCCGGCAAGCCGGAGACTTACAGCTTGATACCGAAGGGATCTATCCATTCTCTGCCGGGCTCGTCACCACGATAGGGCTGCCGAATGACGTTCAAGACAGGTCGAGGGGGATCTCTCCATTCGTAAAGGAAGATCTACTAGCACTCTAGAGAAGAGACGTCCGGGAAGACCCCAATTCTTTATTTGTCTATTTTTCTCTTCTGTGCTCCGACTGCCTACCGACATTGAAAATTGGTATAGTCCTAGATGGCACGACGCCTGCGAACAAGCTGGCCGAACTTGCGAGACTGGCTGAGCAGAATGGTATTGAATATCTCTGGCTCTCTGCGGGGTCCAGAACGAAGGACCACTTCGTCAGGCTCGCAGTCGCAGCCGCATCAACCAAGAAGATCCGTCTAGGGGCCATCGCGACAAGCCCCTTTGAAATGCATCCAGCAATAATCGGTAGCACACTCCTGACTCTCGATGAGTCAAGCGCGGGCAGAGCATGCATTGTTCTAGGTGGCGGAGGAGACTTGGCCTCCACCTTGGGCGTACCATTGCAGAACAGGGTGCAAGCCGTAGAGGAGACGATCATGATCATCCGCAGACTCGCGGAGGGCGGGGAAGTGAACTATGCGGGCAACAAGTTCAGAGTCGAAGGATTGTTCTCTCCCTGGAACCGAGCAAATGTCCCACCTATACTCGTCGGTGCGAATAGGCCGCGAATGCTGGAACTCGCCGCCAGAAAAGCGGATGGTGTCATGTTCAGCGACATGCCCGAAAACTATGTGGCCAAGCTAGTAGGTACAGTGAAGTCTCTACTAACCAGATTCGGACGGTCGAGAGAAGATTTTCAGATCAGCAACTGGTTCGCCTGGAACATCCAGGATACCCTTGAAGAGGCGAGGAGGCTCGCGCGATCCAGTCTAGCCTTCCGCCTATACTACATTCAAGACGTGGCCGGTCACATAGGACTAGCCCGGGAACAGGCCCTGGAATTACAGCGGAAACAGCCAGACATGGTTAAGGCACTCCTCCGGGGGAATCCCGAACAACTTCCAGAGGCTCTATCCGACCATCTGATAGACAGGCTCACAATCACAGCCGACACGAAGAGTGTCGACCGCTGCGTCGAACGGTTGCACCTTTTCGAGAAACAGGGTCTCACCCAGATCGCGCTCTCGCTCCAGGGCGAGCCCGCCAAGAGCATCAGGAATATCGGCCAGAAGATAGTCCCGGCGTTTCAAGAGACTTAGGCCCTCCTCGGACGCGAAGACTAGCGGGCGCCACTCGCATTTCGTGAACACATACTGGAATAGTCTGGCTCGTGCAGAAAGCTTAAACAAATTGCAATTCTGGAAATCATATAAGCAATCCCCAAGAACATTGGAAATCTCGGCATGGGGGATCGTCCATGAAACCATTCCGCGGAATAGCGCTGGCGATGGCGGGCGTTTCTATAGCTGTCTTTAGCCTCTCGATTTCGATCTTCGGGCAAACGATTGCTCAGACGGGATCTACAAACTTCGGGCCCGGTGTCTTTTTCGGAGCCCTTGTGGCTGCGATAGGAGTTGTCATTTCGTTGATATCCGCGCTTGTTTTGGAAGAGTCACGGTAGGCGCCTCATACCGCTAAGCACTTTCGAAATCTTCCATACTCGCCCATAGGCTCAGGTCAGAGTAATTCGCGCTACTCGGAGCGAGATACCATCATCCAGCTCCGCTTTTGGCCACAGGAGAAATAGTCGCCCATCTTAGAGGCACGAATTCAACTTAGGTAGCTTGGCTGAAGATCATTGAAGGCTCAGCAATCGCCCGGCAACTACAACTGGTTGGCAGTCGCTAGTCGAAGAGCTCAGGAATCATCCTTGCAACAAATCTTAACTCGATCGCGATCGTAGAGCATGTCATGCAGTCTATGACTAGTAAGGTCGATTTTCGCGATGTGGCCAAAGGGTTGTGGATCTGGCGTGCGGAGCATCATCACTGGAAGCCGGGGGATGACTGGCAGCCGATCGTGACGTCGACATTTGTCGAGTCGGGGGGCGAGAGGCTGGTGCTTGACCCTCTGGTCCCGAAAACGGGTGTGGAAGAGCTTTGGAAGCGTCTGGACGCTCGGCCGCCAACCGTGGCCGCTG
>WNGG01010557.1_pt1 | contig 17237 bp, 13 predicted proteins | sample 5400661 | NCBI WGS metagenome assembly WNGG01 (sample SAMN13153372, study PRJNA577476) | soil metagenome | isolation source: 100 cm soil or saprolite under Garry oak tree replicate 1 | place: USA:California | collected 2016-06-15 | reverse complement strand
CGCGCCGCTATGACGACCTGGCGACCAAGGCCGACTTTCTGAAGGTGGTGGTCTATAACAACTGCGGCGGTGAGCGCTATGCCAGCTTCATTCGCAACGTCGGCTCGACCGTTTTCCGCTACGTGCCGCGCGACGAGTTGTTGCGCTTCAACAATCATTTGCTCAATTACGAGAAGGAAGCTGGCCTCGACGAACTCGCCAGCGCCGGCCTCTCGCCGGACTACGTGGCGCGCGAAACCAAACGCGCGCTCGATGGCGTGCAAGGCAAATGCCGCATCCTGCCAGGCATCGACATCGGCATCCCCGTCGGAAAACAATCACGCAAGGCGTCACCCGAGGACACGTACGCTGCGACCGCCGCCGCGCTCAAGGCCGGCGCCCACGGCGTCATTTTCTCGCGCAAGTATTCCGAGATGCGGCTGGCGAATCTGGCGGCGGCGGGACGCGCCGTGCGAGAATCTGTGAAATGAAACCACGCGAGACAAAGCCATGAACAAACTCCAACTCCTCTCCGCCACATTTCTGGTCGTCGGCGCGGTCTGGCGTATCACCGCCGCCGAACCCAAGCCTGGCGAAAGTCCGGCGGACCACTTGCCCGCGCACATCACGCAAGTAACGTGGTTCGGCGAGCGCGCCGACTGGTCGCACGACGGGAAGAAAATTCTCTTTCTGACGAAAACTTTTGGCGATGCGATGGAGCTCGATCTCGCCACGAAAGTCATCCGCAACCTCACCGCGCATTATCCGCACCACGGCTACACGCGCGCGTTGTATTTGGCGAACGGCGACATTCTTCTTTCGGGGCCGGCGGCGTTCGATCCGAAGAAGGTCGGCGAGGCGCGGGTGCAGTGCTTTCTCCACGTGCTCGACAAGGCTCTGACCAAACCCGCCGCGCCGCTCGGCACAAAGTGCAGCGAGGGTCCCGCCGTCTCGCGCCAGCGGATGCACATCGCCTGGACTCACGTAGCCGCCGAATACCCCGACGAAATGCCGGCGGGCAGCTCACGCATGCAGGAGGCGGACATCGTTTATGAGGGGGGCCAGCCGAAGCTGGCCAACCAGCGGCCCATCATCGACAGCCGGGACCTGCCGTTCAAATGCACGATGGAGACACAGAATTTCCGTCCACCCGAGGAAAAGGAACTGACCTTCAGCGCCTACGGCTACCAGGGCACCGACGTTTGCGCGGTGGACCTTGTGACAAAGAAAGTCGTGAACTACTCCAACTCGCCGGGCCAATATGACGAACCGGAAGGCATCTACCCCGACGGACAGTTCACCCTGGTCGAGTGCGACAAGCAAAACCTCAAAGGCCCCGGCTACATTGATTTATGGAAATTGAAGCTCGACGGCAGCGGTTCTTATGAGCGGCTTACTTACTTCAGCGACTATCCCGGCTACAAGGCGTCCAATCCGGTCGTGAGCGACGACGGTAAATTTATCGCATTTCAAATGGCGAAGTCGCGCGACGCGGCCGGCATCGGCCATGGCATTTTCGTTTACGACATTGGAAAGGCAAAGCAGGCACAACCGTGAAAACCAACCATGATCCGCTGAAGGCTGCCGATCCGGCTTCGAGCGGCGAGTGCGGCCGGGCGGACCGGCTGATGTTGCAAGGCCCGCGCTCGCGCACCAGTGAGATCGTCCAATTGTTGCGCGTCACGCGCGATTTTTTGCGCGGGTTCCGCGCTTTGCACTTCGTGGGGCCGTGCGTCACCATCTTCGGCTCGGCGCGCGCGCGCGAGGGTGAGCCGCATTATCAACTGGCCCGCCTGATGGGCGCGGCGATTGCGCGGCTCGGCTTCACCGTGATGACCGGGGGCGGACCGGGCATCATGGAGGCCGCCAATCGCGGCGCCAAGGACGCGGGGGGGCGTTCGGTAGGCTGCAACATCGCGCTGCCGTCGGAGCAGAAGCCCAATGCCTATCTCGACCGCTGGGTCACGATGCATTACTTCTTCGTCCGCAAAACCCTGCTGGTTAAATACTCGTATGCGTTCGTCGTGATGCCCGGAGGGGCGGGCACCGTCGATGAATTGTTCGAGGCGCTCACGCTCATCCAGACCGGCAAGATCGAGAACTTCCCCATCGTCATCATGGGGACGGAGTATTGGCGGGAGTTGCTCGGCTTCATTGAAAAGATGGCGCGGGTGGGAACGATGAGCCGGACCGACCTGGACCTGATCTACGCGACTGACTCCGTGGACGAGGCCATTGCTCACATTCGGGAAAAGGCCATCAAGCCCTTCCACCTCAAAGCTGCCGTCCGCGGCCATTGGCCGTGGCTGGGCGAACGCGGGCTGGGCCGCACCTAAGAGCCCGTTTAAACACTCGCCCGGTCAGGGGACCGGGCCTACAGCGCTTCGTGATTTTGGCCATTTCCCGTAGGCCGCGTGCCCTCACGCGGCGTCCGCCGACAATTTTAAAACAGGCTCTTAAGCGCGCCGCGGCGAGCAGTCAAATTCGGCGTCGCAACATCGCCCATAAAAAAGACCGGAGCCTTCCCGAGGACAGCTCACTCCACCGTCACGCTTTTGGCCAGGTTGCGGGGCTTGTCCACGTCGCAGCCGCGCACCACGGCGATGTGATAGGCGAGCAACTGCAACGGGATGACCGCCAGCAGCGGGAAAAGCGGTTCGATCGTGGCCGGAAGATAAATCACGTCATCGGCCTGGCCGGCGATCTGCCCGTCGCCTTCGGTGGCGACGGCGATGATCGGCCCGTGGCGCGCCTTGACCACTTGCAGGTTGCTCAAGGTCTTTTCGTACATCGAGTCCGTGGGGACGATGATGACGCTGGGCGTCTGCTCGTCGATCAGCGCGATTGGGCCGTGCTTCATTTCCGCGGCCGGATAGCCTTCGGCGTGCAGGTAGGAGATTTCCTTGAGCTTCAGCGCCCCTTCCAGGGCCACGGGGAAATTATATTGCCGGCCGAGGAAGAAAAAGTTTTTCGCCGCCGCGTATTTCCGCGCCAGTTTCTGGATCGCGTCGTTCTGGGCGAGGACCGATTCGATTTGCCGCGGAATGGCCTCCAGGGCGTGGAGGATTTGCCGGCCGCGATTCGATGACAACATGCGCATGCGGCCCATCAACAACGCGAACAGGGTCAGCGCGGTGACTTGCGAGGTGAACGCCTTGGTCGAGGCCACGCCGATCTCCGGCCCGGCGTGCAGGTAAATGCCCCCGTCCGCTTCCCGGGCGATCGTGCTGCCGACGACGTTGCAGACGGCCAGCACCTTGTGCCCGCGCCGCCGGGTCTCGCGCAGGCTGGCGAGGGTGTCCGCCGTCTCGCCGGATTGGGTGATGGCCAGCACGAGCGTGTCGTTTTCGATGGGCGCGTTGCGGTAGCGAAATTCACTGGCGTATTCGACTTCGACCGGCAGGTGCGCGAATTCCTCGAACAGATATTCTCCCACCAGGCCGGCGTGCCAGCTCGTGCCGCAGGCGGTGATGACGATCTGGTCGATGGCGCGCAACTCGGCGGCGGAGAGGTTCAGCCCGCCAAACTTGGCCGTCGCTTCATCATGGTCGATGCGCCCCCGCAGCGCGTTCTCAACCGTGCGCGGCTGCTCGAAGATTTCCTTGAGCATGTAGTGCGGGAATTTCCCGCGCTCGGCGGCCTGGCCGTCGAATTCAAGCTGGCTGATTTGGAACCGCGCCGGGTCCGATCCAAGCCGCGCGACTTTGAAACGCTCGGCCGTGAGGGTCACCACGTCGTAGTCGTTCAGGTAGATCACTTGGCGGGTGTGGGGCGCGATTGCGTTGGCGTCGCTGGCCAGAAAATTCTCCCCCTCGCCCACTCCCACGATCAACGGCGAGCCGCGCCGCGCGCCCACGATCACGCCGGGGTAATCCGCGCAAATCACCGCGATGCCGTACGCGCCGATCACCTCGCGCAGCGCGTTGATGACCGCCTGCGCCAGCGGATGAGCGTCGCCCTCGGCCGGGGGTTCGCCATTGCCGGCCGCGGTCCGGATTTTGGCGTAATGCTCGCCGATCAAATGGGCCAGCACCTCCGTGTCGGTCGCCGAGCGGAAAGTGTGCCCCTTGAGCGATTCCTTGAGCCGCTCGTAATTTTCGATCACGCCGTTGTGAACGACCGCGATGCGGCCGCTTTGATCGAGGTGCGGATGCGAATTGGCGTCGGAGGGCGGTCCGTGCGTGGCCCAGCGGGTGTGGCCGATGCCGAGCTGCCCGGCCGCCGGCTCGGCGGCGACCACCCGGGTCAGGCCCTCGTCGATTTTGCCTTGTTTCTTGCGGGTTTGGAGATCATGCTGATCGATGATCGAGAGGCCGGCGCTGTCGTAGCCGCGATATTCCAACCGCCGCAGCCCTTCGAGGATGACCGGGGCCGCTTGTTGTTTGCCGACGTAGCCTACGATGCCGCACATAGCCGTTTAACCTGCTTGCACGATGTCGCTTGCCCTTTCAACGGCTCGCAGGGTATAAAAAGCGGAACTGGTTCGCAAGAAAGGATTTCTTTATGTCGCAGAGCAAACGTATGTCGCCCAACACCAGCAACGTGCTGGCGGTGATCATGGGCGGCGGACAAGGCGCCCGGCTCTTTCCCCTCACCAAGGAGCGTTCCAAGCCGGCCGTGCCGCTGGCCGGCAAATATCGGCTGGTGGACATCCCCATCTCCAATTGCATCAATTCCAATCTCCGGCAGATCTATCTGCTGACGCAGTTCAACTCGGCTTCGCTCCACCGGCACATCTCCCAATCGTACAAGTTCGACCACTTCTCCGACGGCTTTGTGGAAATCCTCGCCGCCGAACAAACCCTCACCGACACCTCCTGGTACCAGGGCACGGCCGACGCCGTCCGCAAAAACCTGATCCACTTCCTGAACCACGATTTTGAATACATGGTCATCCTGAGTGGCGACCAGTTGTATCGGATGGACTTCCGCCGCATCATCGCCCAGCACATGGAGAGCTACGCCGACGTGACGGTCGCCACCATCCCGGTCGGCCGGGTCGAGGCCCAAGGGCTGGGGATCATGGAGATCAACCCCGAGCGCCGGATCACGCGCTTCGTGGAAAAGCCCAAGGACCCGGCCGTGCTCGACTCCCTGAGGGTCGATCGCGACGCCTATGCCGTGCTGGGCATCGAGGGCGACGCGGAATACTTCCTGGCCTCGATGGGCATTTACGTCTTCAACCGCGACGTCGTGGTCCGCCTGCTCGACAACACGCTCCCGGATTTCGGCAAGCACGTCATCCCGTCGGCCATCGCCAACTACCGCGTTTTCTCCTACGTCTTTCAAGGCTACTGGGAAGACATCGGAACGATCAGCTCTTTCTTTAACGCCAACCTCGACGTGACCTCCGAACTGCCGCGCTTCAATTTCTTCGACATGAGCGCGCCGATCTTTTCGCGCCCGCGCTTCCTGCCCGCTTCGAAGATCAACGGCGCCCACATCAACCACGCCATCATTTCCGATGGCTGCATCATCAACCATGCGAACATCAACCACTCGATCATCGGCATCCGCAGCATGGTGGGGGCGGGCAGCGAGTTGAAGCGGGTGATTCTGCTCGGCGGGGATTATTACGAATCGCAGGCCTCGATCCTCGAAAACGAGGTGCTCGGCAAGCCGCGCATCGGCATCGGCCAAAACACGAAGATCGAAAACGCGATCATCGACAAGAACGCCCGCATCGGCAACAACGTGGTGATCTCTCCGGCCGGCAAGCCGGAGAACCTCGATCATCCGCTCTATTACATCCGCGACGGGATCGTGATCATCCCGAAGAACGGCTCGATCCCGCACGACACCGTCATGTGATTCGCGGGTATGAAGAGTCCCCAATGCAGTCACTATTCCTCGAAATACCATTCGCGATTATGAGCATTTATTGGAGTTTGAAGCAGGTGCCAGAGTTAGCCAATCTTCCTCAGCCTGAGCGAAGGCTGGTTCACCAGACGAGTTTGACACGGCATTTCGTCAGCGCACCCATTTTTGTAGGCCACGCGCGATTGGAACGCCGCCTTCGCTGCGCGTGACTCTCGTCGCTCCTCCTTTGTCCGATTGATAGAACGATCGCTTTTCATAGTGACATCAAGATGGGCGCGAATACGGGACCAGTCTAACCAAAAAAGAAGCGCGCGGTTGGAACTGGGTTTGATTGGAAGTGGGTGCGAAGCTGCCGGCTAAAGCCAGCGTTCCGGCCGCAGTGGAACGCTGGCTTTAGCCGGCAGCCGCGCTCTGCGCACCCACATTTTATCACACCCTTGGAACCTCAAACGGTTGTGTCGCCGGTTTCCAGAGCCATCAATCTCTCCGCATCGCTGGCTTCAAGGTCCAGGCTTGCAGGCGGGCGACTTCGAGGATCTTCGGCGCGCGGAACCCAGCTTTGTGAATCACCCAGCCGCCGAATAGCTCCGGCGTGTCCGGGGCCACGTGACGTTGGGGCACCACCGCCACGTTTCGCGCCAGGGCGATCCCGTCCGACAGTGGGAACTTTCCATTCTTCCGGTGGGAGTCGTAGGCGGAAGCCAGCGCCGCCAAAAAATCCGCCGGCGGCACGGCGTCGGGGCCGATGAAGACTCGCGCCGGAATTCGCCGCTCCCGTTGGATGAAATCCCGCGCGTCGAGCGCCGCGGCGCGAAAAGCCGGCCAGGCCAGGCGCCGTTCCTCCCCGGCGGCGGGCGGCGGATTGTCCGGTCCGAAGAGTCCCTTCGCGGTCAATGGAAACTCCAGCCGTTGGCCGTCGATGAGCCGCCCCACGGCCATAATCAACAGTTCGAATTGGTCGGCGACCGAATAACTCTTCCCTCCGATCACCTGGAAATCCAATCCGTTCGTCCCTCGGTTCAGGATTCGTCGCGCCAGTTCGGTCAAATCCTCTGCACTCGCCCCTTCGCTGCGGACCAGGTCCGGATAAATCGAAGGCAGATCGCTCGCGGTCACAAAGCGGATGCCGGGCAGCGCGCGAATGTGATCGATATACTCGGCAAACCTTCGGAAGGCCGCTTCCGTTTCCTCCGCCGGGCGCTGCGGCGGCGGTTTCCACTCCTCGCGCGGTGGATTCTGGCCGCGCGCGAAATTGACTCCGTCCCAAAACTGTTGGTGTACCCACTCGCACGGGTGATAGAAAATGCTGATCAGCCCGCCCCCATCTTCCCGGCGCAGCCGCTCCGCGATGGCGGCGACTTTCTTTTTCGCCGGTTCGACTGCCGCGGGATCGTGCAGTTCCATGCGCGTGTAATTGGCCCCCATGTGGTACACGTTGAGTGCGCCCGCGTACCAAAACGGTTTCTGGTCCAGCCCCACGTGCGTCCCTTCATCCACGTAGCACGGCACGCCCGCCGGCGCGACGCCAATTGGCTTCAGCCCGGCCACCGCCTGGGCGCCCCACGAAGAACCGGGCTGCCCGTAGCACGCCAGCGTCGCGACCCCGAAAATGCGCCGCACGTCGGCCGCGCCATCCCCCTCCCGCCGGACGAACTCCGCCACGCCGTCGAGCAAGCCGCACTCCGCCAGATACTCGGAGGGCGTCGGATGGACCGAATGAAAATTCGCATGGTAACCGATCGCATGTTTCTTCAGCGCGGCAATCACGTCATGCCGGCCGCGCCGTTCGAGCGTGCGCGCCTTCTCGCCGACGATTTTGAACGTGGCGCGGATTCCGCGCTCGGTCAGCATTTCGGCCAGCCGCTTGGCGGCATCATCGTCCGCCGGCAGCAGATAGTCCTCCGTGTCGAACCAGAGCACGACGTCGATGCGCGGCTGGCCGGTTTGTTCCGCCGCCTGCGAGCACGGCAGAAAACCGGCGAGGACTGCGGGGAGCCACGATGCGAGCAAAACCGCCGGGAAGCGCCTGGATTTCACGGAGCGGTTATGCCGCCGCCGCCAGCGAAAATCCAGCACGCTTTCTCCGGAATGACTAGTGAAAGCGGCGCCTCACGCCGCTGCTTCCAAAACCGCTTCCGGATGCCGCGCCGCTATGCGCAACAGCACCCGCGCAGCTCCGCTGGGAATGCGGGTACCTTGCTCCCAATGATGCAGCGTGCGGACGCTGATGCCCAAGAGCCGGGCGAACCGGGTCTGCGACAGGCCGAGCTTCTCGCGCGTGGCCGTGATGCAGCTGTCCCACGCTTCTTTCTGTGCGCGCTGGAAAGCCTTGGGGTCGATTGCCCGTCGAGTGAAACCGCCCTGGCCGTTGGGACGCAATTCCCAAACCCGAGCGGGTTTGGCGGCGCCGCGCTCAATTTGTTGCTTGGCGCGGATCAGCTCGTGGAGCTTGCGACGCTTCATCAAGTGACCTTTCCAACGCCTCGTCGTCCAACAGCCCCTTCCGTCGTTTTTGGAAGCCGTGGTCTTCGACGAAGATCATCCGCGATGACTATACTCCATTGGAGTATGATGTCAAATGGGGACGCCTCCACCCCGATAAACCCGGTGCCCGGTCAACCTCCCTCCGCGCGGCGTTCAGTGTCAGGAGCAGCCTCGCCCGCCGAGCCAGGCTCCTAATGCAGACTGGCCTGGACCTGAAGGGCGCTTTCCAGAGTGGATTCGACCAGCTTCTTCTGTTGCGCGTCCAACGGCAATTCCAGCAGGCGGCGGATTGACTGCATGAGATTATCCGACGGCAAAACGGCGCTTTCCAAACGCCGCCGCTCCTTCTCCAAATCGGCGGTGGCCCGGGCCAGGGCGCTGATGCCGTCGCGCACGCGCAGGTCCATCCGCGAAAGGTCCGCCGGCTGTGCAATGCCGCTCCTGCCCCGCCCCGTCCGCGGGACCGCCTTCCTGGCCGGGTTCGCTTTGGCGCGTTTCAATTCCGCCGCGCTCTGGGAAACCCGTTCTTCCAATTGCTTGACGTGGCGCTGGGCTTTCGCGGCCGCCATTTTTTCGGCCAGCAACTGCCCTTTGAGCGTTGTCCGCGCCAATCGCAGGCTGGCCAATTCGTCTTCCACGCGGCTGCCGCGCGTGGCTTCTTTCTGGTGGGCTGCCTGCGCCCTGACGGCGGCGGCGTTGGCGGCCTCGAGTTGTTTGGTCAGCCGGGACTCTACCGAGGCGCCTTCCGCCAGGCGTTGGTCCGATTCGGCCTTCAATTCTTCGATCTTCGTGGCGCTCTCGCGCAACCGGCCCTCCTGCTCTTCACTCTGCCGCCTGGCTTCCGCAACCGCCTGTTGCTCGCTAGCCAGTCGGGCATTGAGTTCGTCCCGCGACCGCTGCAAGGCCGCCAGTTCTTCCTTCGAGCTGCTGACACCGGAGGTGTGGTCGCGGCAGGCCGCCTCGGCCCTCTCCGCGGCCGCCTTGGCCGCGTGAAGTTCTTCGCGCAAGCGAGACTCTGCCGCGCTCCGCTCGACCGTCTTGCCCTGCAGTTCGGCTTTGACGCGCTGGAGTTCCGCCGCGCTCTCCGCCAGTCGCCGCTCGAAATCTTCCCCGCGCTGCCGGGAACGGACCGCCAACTGTTCCGCTTCGTTTAGCTTGCCGCTCAATTCCGCGCTGGCCTGCTTGAGCCGCCCCAATTCGGTTTCGACCCGCCGGCCTTTTTCGATTTCTTCGTTGCGGGCCGCCTCCGCCTTTTTAGCCGCGGCCTTGGCCGCCGCCAATTGTTCGCTCAATTCGGACTCCGTGGACCCGTGTTTAGTCACGCGGCTCTCCAGCTCCACTTTTAATCGCGCCAGCTCGATCCCAGTCTCGCGCAATTGGCCCTCCAGCCGCTCGCGTTGCCGCTTGGTTTCCGCGGCGGCCTGCTGCTCATTCGCCAGTCGGGCATTGAGTTCGTCCCGCGCGCGCTGCAAGGCCGCCAGTTCCTCTTTGGCCACCTGCTTCTCCAGTTCGGCTTTGACGCGTTGAAGCTCCGCCGCGCTCGCCGCCAGCCGCCGCTCGAACTCTTCGCTCTGCCGCTTGGATTCCACGACCGCCTGCTGCCCGTTGGCCAGGCGGGCATTGAATTCATCCCGCGCGCGCTGCAAGGCCGTCAGTTCCTCTCTGGAGTTGGTGAAAAGGGTGGTTTGCTCACGACAGGCGGCGCGGAGTCTTTCCACGTTGACTTTGGCCTCCTGAAGCTCTTCGCGCAACTGAGACTCCACTGACCCGCGTTCGGCCACGTGCTTCATCAGTTCGGCTTCGGCCCGGCTGCCCCGCGCGGCTTCTTCCTTGCGGGCCGCTTCCGCCTTTTCCGCCGCGGCCTTGGCCGCCGCCACTTGTTCGCTCAGTACGGACACCGCCGGCCCGCGTTCGGCCACGTGGCGCTCCAGCTCCGTTTTTATTCGCGCAAGTTCCGCCGAGCTCTTGGTCAGTTGCTGCGCCAGCCCTTCACTGCGCTGCTTGGCCTCCACCAACTGCCGCGCTTCTCCGGCCAGCCTGGCATTCAGCGCATCACGCGCCTGGCGGGTCTGCCCCAACTCCTCAAAAAACTTCTTGGCCCGCGCGGCCTCGGCCTGGTACGCCGCCTCGGCTTTTTCGGCCGCGGCCTTGGCTTGGGCCACTTGCTCCGCATCCGCCACCCTCGCCTGGAGTTTGACGTTTTCCAGGGTAAGTTCCTGCAATTTGTTTTGCCAATACGTCAGTTGGGCCTCGGGCGAGGCCGCGTCGTTGACGCTCACTACGGGGCCCACGGCGCCCACGGGCTTCCCCGGCCCGGGTTTTTGCCACGCGATTTCAAACTTTCGGATCTCGTCGGACATAATTTCTGGTGAGTTGCGTTTTGAGTTTTTCGCTCCCGTCGAAACGGTTTTCGCCGATGGGCTCGTCTGGATGAGCTTCCGGTTCCCGATTCCCACGTGAGCTACCACGTCCGCGACGATCTCCTCCGCCGGAGTGACCGCCTTGGAGAAAAACCTGGTGGCGTCGGATTTGGCCCGGCGCGCGCTCCAGGAATCCCCGCCGCCACAAACGAAAATCGGGATGGCGTCGAACCCCTTTATTTGCCGGATTTGTTTGAGCAGCTCCTCGCCCTTTACATCCGGGAGCGTCGCATCCACCACGATCGCATCCAGGTGGACCTCGCCCAGCTTCCGCAGCGCGATTTTTCCGTTGGAAGCCAGCTCCACTTCGAAGGCGGCTTTGTTCAGATGCTGGAGCAACTCGTAACGCCCAGGCGATTCCTGCTTCGCTAACAGCACTCGTTTCTTCGGGCCGGGAAGGGATTTCGGCCCCGCGGGTACCCGCTCTTCTTGCTCGGACTTCGCCACAGCTTTCATATTTATGCCCAAAACAGGTCGGTTGGGCCTTGATTTCGGCCCATATTTATCTTCGGACGAATAGCCTTATCCTTGAGCATTCTCTCACACAATCGAACCGCCGGTCTGGAGGCCGGCGGCACGACCCGCATGGTCCCCGGCCCGGAGCTTAGAGCTGAGTCTTCCGCCAGACCTCGAAAATCGACGGAACGGCCAGGCCCCCACCCGCTCAACGCTCGCGGGAACAGACTTCGCGAACAATCGCCGCATTTTCGGCCACTTGATCGCTAAACTGTCAGGAAGCACTGCGGCTCCCGCAGCCAGGCCGGCGGCCTGTTGCAGGAACTGCCGCCGCGTTGTGGTCGGAGAAACGCATTCCGAGGCGGAGACGATTTCGTGAGGGTTCATAATGCTGGCAGGCTACTCCCAAACGGACAAGACCTGCACGCCATTTTTGGCCGGCCCGCCAAGTCGGTTTCTCAGGCTGGACGTTTAAACCCTTTTCCCGAACAATCAGGCCCCACCAACTGAAACGAGCGATGAACACCCGAATGCCCATCAACCCCTTCAAACAGGCGATCCGTGATGGCCGGCCGCAAATCGGCCTCTGGAACAGCCTCTGCAGCAACCTGGCCGTGGAAGTCATCGCCGGCGCCGGCTTCGATTGGATTCTGATCGACACCGAACACGCCCCCAACGAGCTGCCGATGGTCTTCAGCTATTTGCAGGCGATGGCCGGCGGCACCGCCACCCCCATCGTGCGCCCGGCCTGGAATGACCTGGTCCTCTTCAAGCGATTGCTCGACATCGGCGTGCAGAACCTGCTCGTGCCTTACGTGCAAACGGCCGAAGAAGCGCGCGCGGCCGTCGCGGCCACCCGTTATCCACCGCAAGGCCGGCGCGGCTTCGTCGCTTTCGCCCGGGCGAATAATTACGGGCGAATCACCGATTACTACCAGCGCATCCACGAGGAACTCTGCGTGCTGGTGCAGATCGAAACCCGGTTGGCCTTGAAGAACCTCGAGGCCATCGCCGCCGTCGAGGGCGTGGACGGCTTGTTTATCGGTCCAGGCGATCTCTCCGCGGACCTCGGCCATCTGGGAGACCTTTCTCATCCCGAAGCGCGGGCGGCCATCGAAGACGCCGTCAAGCGCATCCAGAAGACGGGCAAGGCCGCGGGCATCCTGGCTCCCGTCGAGGCCGACGCGCGGCACTGGCTGGCGCTGGGCTGCCTGGTCGTGGCCGTGGGAAGCGACCTGACCCTGCTCGCCCGGCAAAGCGAGCAACTCGCAGCCAAGTTCAAGCCGTAAATTCTTGCGGCCAGTCGAGACCCAGGGCGATTCCGGAATTGCGGCGACCGCGGCTCCAATCTGCATTCTCCCGCGCCGCCCCTGCTCCCAAAGCCGGCCCCAAAGCTCGAAACGTCGGAAATCAAGGGCGGGGTCCTCAATATTTTTTCTCCGATTAAGCGAACATAAGCGAATTTAAGCGAATTTAAGCGAAGATTTCCCTCTAATCCCGATTCGCGCTCACCCTCGTCATAAATGAAACAAGTGTTACAATCGCTCAAATCTTTGGCTTGCCCATGCAATGTAGGCCGGGTCCCCTGACCCGGCGTAGTTTTACGATCGCTCAAGCCTTTGGCTTTCCCATTCATCCGTTCAGAACCTCCTCGCCTCCAACGAGCTCGACCCAAATCGAGGCTCGTCCGTGCCAGTTTTGATCCAACGGCCTGCGCCCTGATCCGGGCTGGTCCATTTTTTTTGGTCGGATTTGGTTGGATTTGGTTTGATGTGGTCGGATTTGATGCGATCCCTCGGATCCGATTTGGTTCGTTTTTCATCATTTCGCCCATTTCGCACTCCCTGGTGGCCGCGCGCAGCACCCACGGTGGCCGCGCGCCGCGCCCGCATTTGCATGGTTTCCATTGCGCCACGATGGATAACATAACCCGTTGGGAATGTCAACCAATTTCGTGAGGGATGGCTGGCGGAACCGCCTAAGCCCCTCCGGCCCAGCCCTTAACGAATGAAACGAAGCAATTGCGACCCATGATTTTGTGCGTTCGGACAACACCCCCAATCAGCCGCAAAACCCAGGGCCTTGGCAGCCCGTTGAAAAACGCCACTTCCCGTAGCAGCCGAGGTAACGAGGCTCACATTTCCTCGGAAAAAGCAGCGATCAGAGAGCCTCCTCACGTCGGCTGCTACTTTCTAAGCAGGCTGTTAGTTAAGAAATCGTTCTCCCAACCAATTGCTGGCGAGCGTGTTACAAATCAGCGCACGACAAGCTCAAAAACGGATGAATTCGGGCGCCGCTGTAGGTCCTCGCAAACTGAGCGGCCCCGTTGGGCTTCTCGGGAATCGCCACGCTCTTAAGTAGCGTGTCCTCAAAGATTTACGCCTTAACTAAGAGCCTGTTTTAAAATGGGCAGGGGTCCTGCGGCGAGCGATTTTGGCACGGCCAAGGCGCCGTGGCCGCGCGCACCGCCCCCGGTCAAATTTCTCACAGTGAGAAATTTGATAACTCGTTCGCCCAGAAGGAGTTATGACTGTGTCTCAGCTAACTCTTTACAATGGCTCCAGGCCCTCCACGGCTCGGCGTCAGCCTCGCTTAGTGAGTCCGTAGGACCCGTCCGGAGGACCTGCCATTGGATTAAACATTGGAACGCCGGACGTCGGCCGCCCTCTCTCTGCGAGGAACGAGCGGGAGAGGGATGGGGAGAGGGAAAATCCAATAAAAACGCACCTCCACTCCCCGGCCCTCTCCGCCGCCGCCGCCGGAAGGGAGCGGCAATCCGCCCCCGAACGGTCGCCTATCCTGCGGCCTCCCGGGCCACACATCCCTTTCTGCTCCCAATGGTCTCGCCCCGAATGCTCAGCGCGGTAGGGCAGGCGTCCCCGCCTGCCGGTTGGAGCGGCTTCCAGCCGCGCGTTGGTGTTCGATCTCCTCGTCCTTCCAGAAACTTGGGGCAGGATGCCCCAGGAACCGGCAGGCTGGAAGCCCGCCCTACCTCCCGGGCCCCTCATCGTCTCCGCTTCGGAACCGCCCGCCGGCCGCCAAATTTCTCACAGTGAGAAATTTGATAACCCCCACGCCCAGAAGGAGTTATGACTGTGTCTCAGTTTACTCTTTACAATGCGCCCGTCCCTCTCCCTGACCGCCCCCAGCTCCGTCAGGAGCGCCATCCTTGTAGAAACCAAAACCAACGAAACTCAAGCCCCGTAGTGGGCGGCCTATTCACCGACCATCATTCATCCTCGGGCCGCCGAAGATGCCCCTCCGGACGGAGCTGGAAAATCTCGCTTGCCTTGGTGCTACAAAGATGTCGCCCCTGACGGGGCTATGATTCCGCCTCAGAATCCGCGGCGACCCAGGCGAAGTTAGGTTCTCGCGAAGACGCTCGCCCTCCCTGATGCCGCTTTCAATCCGCATGGTGACCGTCCGTAGGACCCGGTAGGGCGAGGCTCCTGCCGAGCCCCATCTTCGCCCCCTGCCTTTTCCGTGTTCGTTCGCCATGGTGACCGTCCGTAGGCCCGGCTGGGCCTATTGTAAAGAGTTAGCTGAGACATCAACGTAACTCCTTCTGGGCAAGCGAGTTATCAAATTTCTCACTGTGAGAAATTTGATGGGTCGTCGGCCCCGAGCGAGTTTGGAAAATGCTCGTCTCGATTTGGCCTGCGTGCCATCCTGTGGCGTGGGGAAAAAGCGCGACATTCTGCTCGCCTTCTTGTTCGTCGCTTTTCTCGGCGGCTTGGTTTGGATGCTATCGCGCCCGACCGAACCGGTCTGCCACGGGAAACCATTAAGTGCTTGGTTAAAAGAACTTTATGGGTGGACTGGAGACACCAACCAGGCTGCGTTTGTGGCTTTCCGTGAGATGGGGACAAAGGCCAGCGCGGCGGTTCCGATGCTTTTAGAGGCCCTATCCGATAACGACCAAGAGGTGCGCACGCACGCGGCATGGGCCCTCAAGCGCATCGACCCCGCCGCCGCCGCTAAAGCCGGCCTGAAATGAAGCCGCGCAACCCCTTAGCCACGGATTAAACACGGATTGAACACGGATGGATAAGAGCGGGAGGGCGGAACTTAATTTGGATTCCCGTATCGGTGCGAACGCGCAGCCGAACCATGCGGAACGGGGTTGATGGCAAGATCCGCCTCGTTCAAGGTTGAATGTTCAACTGGCCCGGTTAATTGTTCCCGCCGTGATCTCCACCGCCAAAGCTTCGGTTCTGGAGCGGTTCAACGCGCCATTGCAATTGCGCGATTTTCCCTTGCCTTCCCGCCTCGAACCTGGCGCCGCGCTGGTCCGCACCGAAATGGCCGGCGTTTGCGGCACCGATGTCCATCTTTGGAAAGGCGAACTGCCGATCACCCTCCCGATCATCCTCGGCCACGAAACCGTCGGCCGCGTCGAACAACTCGGCGAAGGCCTGGACCGCGACTGGACCGGCCAGCCATTGCTCGTCGGCGACCGCGTGACCTGGACTTCGGCCACCTCCTGCGGGCAGTGCTATTACTGCGCCGAGAAAAATCAGCCGACTCGTTGCCCGCACCGGCGCGCTTACGGCATCGGTTACCGTTGCGATCAGGCGCCGCACCTCCTGGGTGGTTACGCGCAATTCCATTGCCTCAAACCGCGCGCCAACATCTTCAAGCTCCCGGACGATTTGCCCACTGAATCGGTCATCGGCGCGGGCTGCGCGCTCAACACCGCCATTCACGGCCTGGAACGGACCGGCATCGCTTGGCGCGACGTGGTCGTCGTGCAAGGCGCCGGCCCGGTCGGCATCGCCGCGCTGGCCGTGGCCAAAAGTGCGGGCGCGGCCAGGGTGATCGTCATCGGCGGACCCAAGCACCGGCTGGAGATGGCGAAACGATTCGGCGCGGACGTCACGATCGACCTCGATGAACTGCGCGAACCGGCGGCGCGCATCGAAGCCGCGCGCCAGCTTGCCGGCGGCTACGGCGCGGATGCGGTCCTCGAATGCGTGGGTCATCCCAGCGCCGTGGTCGAGGGGATGGAGATGTGCCGCGAGGGCGGAAAGTATCTGGTGCTGGGCCATTATTGCGATGCCGGTCCGGTGCAGTTCAACCCGCACGTCATCACCCGCAAGCAACTGCAAGTGTTCGGCTCCTGGTCGAGCGAGCCGCGCCACCTCAAGGCGGCGCTTGAGTTCCTGGGCGCAACCAGGGAAACGTTTCCCTTCGCCGCGATGGTCACCCATCGTTTCGCGCTCGAACAAGCCAACGAAGCCCTGGCCGCCACCGCCAGTTGGCGCTCCGCCAAAAGCGTAATCGTCCCCGCGCCAGGCGAGGCGCCTGGACGACCTGACCACGATCAGTGAACCGGAAGAGTCTTCACACGAATCACTAATGGGTGACAACTATATGGAATTTGATTACCGGACGATCCAGGGTCATGACAAAATAGTCAGTGCGCTCGGGAAATGGCCATCCTTTCACGATTTTGAAGTTGTCTCGATTATTCTCCAGCGAGATATGTCAGAAGACATGACGGGACCTTCCTTGGAGGTTGAGTTGTATGGGTTTCGTTCGGAAGTCAGGCCGGAAGACCCAACCCGGCACGAATGCCTAATCAAGCTGGTCTTCCGTTCGATTGAGGATCTGAGACTGGAAGCCTTCAATCATCAGAACGCAATCAACGGCATAACACTGGAAAGCCGCTGGTCCGATCGGTTAGCGTGCGCTGTGCTTGACGTGAAGTTTATCGGGGGGTTTGGGGTCTCCTGTCAGTTCCAATGCACGGAGATGGAGGTGCTATCCGTGCAGCCGTGGAAGGCCCTCAAGTGATGCTGGGACATCGCGCTGCGATGCCTCCGCCAGTGTCAGAGCGGACGGAACGAATCACGCGCGAGGTGTCAATCACCTCACACGTTGCGCCGCCACTGCACGGCGCGGACGGCGCAGCGCGTTGGATTCGCCACGCCGCGGCGGGCGATTCTCCCTCTCCCCAAGGGAGAGACATCTGAGTTGGTCTGCAAGCATATTTTGAAAAAGATATTCACTCATTTATTTAGCCGGGGCAGCCGACAGTCTGGCGTAAAGATCGCTGGCACTTCGTTTCAAACTGGC
>WNGG01003691.1_pt1 | contig 17243 bp, 15 predicted proteins | sample 5400661 | NCBI WGS metagenome assembly WNGG01 (sample SAMN13153372, study PRJNA577476) | soil metagenome | isolation source: 100 cm soil or saprolite under Garry oak tree replicate 1 | place: USA:California | collected 2016-06-15 | reverse complement strand
GCCTCGGCTGGGGCGTCGAACTCTGCAAACTATGCGCCCAGCCCGTGACACACTTCCTGAAACGGTCACAGCTGTTACAGGAGCAGTTAGCAAGACACGGTTTATGAACAGCCCTACGCCGCACACACAACCCAAACGTCACCCGCCCGCGTACCTGGCATGCTAGAGTAAAACGGTCGGATGAAGTAACCACCATGGAGATCGAACGCCAGCAGCCAGGCGGCCGCTACCAAGTCACCGGCGACACCAGCCCCGGCAGCATCATCCTGACCGCCCCGGAGCTACGCGACTTGTTTGATTGGTGCTTGCGCCACATGACCCAATTGGAGCAGGAAGCCGCTATTATGGCACCAGCACCCGACCGAGAACCCTACAACGCACGTAGCGAGTACACTAAGCAGGACTGGCTAGCTTGTATGGCAGTGAAGCAACAAAAATTCCACAAATTATCCACCTTTTGCTCAAGCCGGTTAAACTCCCCGCGAGTAGACACATTCGCCACCAACTCGTGCATCGCCTTAACCTCGTCAAGAATTTGCTCTAGCTTGTGACCAACATATATATCATCGCTCATACAGACAGTCTAGCACGAACGCCGCCGCTTTTTAGGTATACTAATCTTTATCGTCATCCCGCCGGTCAGTCCGCCGGTCTCTCAGGAACTTGTAGACATCAGCCCGGTCTACCAGATAGGAACGGCCAACTTTATAGGCAGGTAGCTGTTTCTCCCGAATATACGAGCGTACCGTATCAACCGTCACATGGAGTATCTCAGCAACCTTTTCAAGTTCAATTAAATCTTGGTTCTGCATGGTTGCACCCCGCTTTTTCCGGCATTATAAGGCATATTCCGTATAGTAGTCAAACATTCCAATCTCTTTCATTATATAGTGATGTTTTAGAACGTACATTCTAGAAACTTTCCTTCGTAATCCCTACTCTTCTAACACGTTCAGAACTTAGTACCTGTTATCATTGACTTTTTCATACTATACAATGTATACTAACTTGAGATAGAGTATTCCGTACTTTTCGCGCACGTAAAGGAGTGTGTGATGAGAGAGCAAATCGCCCAGCACCGGGTTATTCAGCGTGCCAGCCGTCAGCCTGTAGTTACCAACGTTCCGGCAGACGACGACTTCGACGACGCTACCTATGCTTCAGGTATGCCCCGGAGCGCCTTGCGCTATCCTGTCGGCAGGCCATACACCATCCAGCAAGGCAACCGCCGCATTGTCTTTCACCCTGAACCGCCGCCGACGAAGTCTACGCACTGGCTGGTCTATGTCGGCATTGGTATGATCGCCATGCTTGCCCTTTGGATAGGCTTACAGCTGCTTGGTTCATGGTGGAGTGCGCATCAACTTGATGCCACCTATGGCTTCCCCCGGACGTACCAGGTTGACGAGGTGGTAGGCCATGCTGACAGTACCGATCACCCCACCCACTTTATTTTTCTCAACCTGAAAGGCCGCGTCGTGATAGTTGAGCTACCCGGCGGCAATGTTGCCCACGCGCGTATCTACAATGGCCCCGCTATCATTGGCGACGACCCGGCGCACTTTCCGGTTACCGCACAGTTTCAGGATGTGAACGGCGACGGCAAACTAGACCTGCTCGTGTTTGTCGGCACGCAGCAGTTTACGTATCTCAACGACGGGACGCAGTTCAAGCCGCAGCAGTAGGTGAGGGCGATGTATCAAGTGGAAGACGAACCGGTTGAAACCGTCCATGTGTATATTGTCCGTGAAGCAGCACCTACGCCCTCGCTGCTACCCATTGTCCTGTCAGTGTTGGCTCTCCTTACCCTCATTACGGTCGGGGTGCTCTCCCCTGCCCAGCAGCCGGTGACGCGGGCTGTTATCCGTGTCCCGGCTGTCCTCTTGCCAGTGAGGACGCTTCAAGCACGCGTGCCGGTTGTGCCAACGGGTGTGAGGACATACCCAGCAACAACCGCGCACGGCGTTCTCACGATCACCAACGGCTCGATCATCTCACAGACCTTGCCTATAGGCTTTATATTTATTACTAGAAGCGGCGTTGCAGTCGCCACCGATCAGGCTGTGTTTGTGCCAGCAGGCAATGTGGACGGTTACGGCTACGCGACGGTGAGCGCCCACGCCGCTATAGCCGGTACATCTGGCAACATCCCGGCCTATGCCATTGACCAAGTTCTTGGTTCCAGCGTCTATGTGCGCAACCTAGCGGCCTTCCGCGGTGGCCGCGATGCCTACTCGGTCACGTTTGTGACTGCTCATGATATTCAGCGAGCGGTAAGTACCGCCCATCACCTGCTGGCGGCCGAAGCTATTGGCCTGCATTATCCCTGTCTCGAAACGATACACGGTGCTATCGTGGTCATCTGGCGCTGCCAATTCTTTACCTACCACATACCGGCATACATGCACGTGACCGGAGTAACGATCATCGGTAAGAACCTTTTGTTAGCTGTTTGGTTTGTAGCGCGTCCCGTACACCTTTGGGTCATATAGCATCCATAGTTGAAAGGTCAATACTATGTCCCTATCCGGGCAGCAAAGAGATATGAATGCCTCCGTACCCACGCAACCGACTCGACGCAAACGCGCCGTCATCTACTGCCGCGTCAGCACCGACAAGCAGGAGGTTGACGGCGAAAGCCTGGACTACCAGGAGGCGAAATGCCGCCAATATGCCGAACTGCATGACCTCGATGTCATCGCCGTTCTCAGAGAGGCGAAAAGCGGGTATATTCACTATAGCTTACGCGAGAAACTGACCCTTGCCCGGCAGCTCGTCCGCGACGGCCTGGCCGACGTGATTATCGTCTTCGACTTGCGCCGCTTCTCGCGCAACTTCGTGCACTCGGCTATGATCTTTGAGGAGATCGAATGCGCCGGGGCTGAGATCGTCAGTGTTAGCGAGAACATTGACAACAGCCTGACGGGCAAGCTTATCCGCTCTATTCTGGCCTGGAGCGCCGAGAGCGAGCGCCATAAGATTGTCGAATACGCCAACCGGCGCTGGCAGACGCGCGTCGAGGTCGGCTTGCCGGTCGGCATCGGACGCAGCCCCTACGGTTGGGACTGGAAGGACAAGGATAAAACCGCGTACGTGATTAACCAGGAGCAGGCCGCCGTCAGGGTGTCCATCTTCCATATGTTTGTTGAGCTGGATATGAGCCTGAGAGCCATCACCCACAAACTCACCGAAGATCGGGTATTGACGCCAACGTATGCCAAGCAGTTCCAGGCGCAGCCACCAGAGGATGCAGAGGTTAAACTAGAACATTGCTTGTGGCGGTATTCAACCGTTAGGAAACTGCTGACGGATGTAGAAAACATCGGCATCCTGGTCGTGTGCAAGCACAAGCAGACCATCGGGCAGGACGGCAAGCATCGGAGTGAGGCGCATCCCAGCCGCAAGGCAATACCGGGCGGCATACCGGCTATTATTAATCCGGTCATCTATGAACGGGCACAGGAAAAACTCAAGACCAATCAAGCGGACAAAAGCCACCTGCCCCTGCATGCAGAAGACTATTTGCTTCGAGGTCATGTTTTTTGCGCGTCCTGCCAGCACGCCATGAAGCCACGCACGCGGAAGAACGGGCGGCTAACGCAAAGCGGCCAACCGTACCCGATCTATGCCTGCGCCCACACGCATAATAACTACGACGCCTGCCCGTCGTTGCCCACGATACGCACCAGCCCGCTTGATGATATCGTCTGGAAGGAATGCTGCGTCCTTTTCAAGCGCATTGATGTCTTGCAAACCGCGCTGGAACTAGAGCTGCAAGCCGCCATTAACGCGCTCTTGGAAGATACGACCGGCCAGCAGCAAATCCAAAACATTGAGGCGACCATTCAGCTTGCGAAGCGCGAGCGCAAAAACTACGAGGAGGGCAGCTACATGCATAATCTGCTCTCACAGGACATCACGCGGCAGGAAGCGGAGCTTGCCCGCTATAAAGAAGAAATCGGCTCTGCCAAAATAGACCAGGTCGCTAGGGCCTACCGGCAGCAGCTTATAGACTTTTGGAACTTCCTGAATGTGATGCGCGGCCGCTATGATAAGGCCACCTTCCAGGAGAAGCGCAACGCCCTCGACGTTTTGGGCGTGCGGGTACTGGTGCATGAGCCGGCAGAAACCTACGGCCTATCTTCAGATGTGATAGACTTAAGCGAAGGGCAAGAATGGTTTACCGCTAGGGAAGCGGGACGCATTCTTGGCGTGCACGCCAAGACTATACGGCTCTACCGGAAGCAAGGCGTAATCACCCAGTGCAAAGCGGAGCCTTTTTTGTTGGTACACCGGGATGATGTTCTGAAGCTTCAGGAGCGAGGCTTCAGGCAGTTCAATACGGAGGAGATCGTACGCGGCCGCATAGAGATCAGCTATTCGCCGCGCTTTTCTATCCGGCTTAGAAATCCCACAGGTGTACAGTTCTCCACAATGGCGTGAGAGAGATGCAATGTAGCAGATAGTGACAATCAGGGTGGCACCACGGGAGCAGAAATGTCGCTCTCGTCCCTTCAATGTTATTCGTCAGGAAGGGACGAGGGCTTTTTTTATTGTCCAGATCCCTGGCCTTCACCTGTAGGGGCGCAATTATGAAATTGACCAACCAAGATCGGTAAAGTGTTGTCACCCTGAGCGAAGCGAAGGGTCTCTCTCGATGGGCACAGAGATGCTTCGCTTCCCCTTCGCTTCGCTCAGGGCTTTGGCTCACTCAGCATGACAGTACCGACCTGGAATGGGAACATTCATCATTACGCCCTCTCTACGAAGGAGCAAGCTATTGTGACCAAACTCTGGCAGAAAGGTTATCACTTGAACGAGCAAGTGGAGCGCTTCGAGGCAGCGCAGAACAGCGCTCTCGACGCCCGCTTGATTCGCCACGATGTATGGGGATCGCTTGCCCACGCGGCCATGCTGGCGAAAATCGGCGTGCTCAGGGAGTCGGAGCATAAGGTATTGAAAGATGCCTTGTGCAGCATTTTGCAGTTGGAAGCGACAGGCGAGTTCACCATCACGCTGGCCGATGAGGACGTACACACGCGTGTTGAGAACTACCTGGCCACCCTGGTAGGCGCAGCGGGAAAGAAGATTCATATGGCCCGCTCGCGCAATGACCAGGTGCTGGTAGACCTGCGCCTCTACGGTAAAGAGCAACTCCACGAGGTGGCAGCCCAACTGTGCCATCTCTGCGCGGCATTGCTGGAGCTGGCTGGCAGGCATAGGGACACTCCTATGCCGGGCTACACGCATATGCAACGCGCCATGCTCTCATCGGTGGGTCTGTGGGCTGCCAGTTTTGCCGAGGCGTTGCTTGATGACGAGCAATTGCTCTCAGCAGCCTACGTCCTCAATGATCAATCGCCGCTCGGCTCCGCTGCCGGCTATGGCGTACCAATTGCCATCGATCGCCAGTATTGCGCCGATCTGCTCGGCTTCTCTAGCGTACAGAACAACGTCATCTATGTACAGAATAGTCGCGGGAAAATTGAGGCGGCTATTGTGCAGGCACTGGCGCAAATTATGCTCGACCTGAGCAAGCTGGCGCAGGATATCTTGCTCTTTTCTACCGCCGAATATGGCTTCTTCCAGGTACCCCAAGAACTCTACACCGGCAGCAGTATCATGCCACAGAAGCGAAACCTGGGGGTAATGGAGCTGGTGCGAGCACGCACGCAGACGGTACTGGCCTGGCAACAACAAATCCTGGGGATCGTGAGCGGTTTGCCCTCCGGCTACAACATGGACTACCAGGAAACGAAACGCCCGTTTATGGAGGCATTGGACGTGGTGCAAGAGAGCCTGGAGATATGTACACTGGTCGTCAATGGGCTCGATGTTGATACTGAGCGCCTGGTAGCAGCCTGCACCTTTGAACTCTTCGCCGCCGACCGCGCCTACGAACTCGCCACTACTGCGAATCTACCGTTCCGTGATGCCTACCGCATCGTTGCGGCAGAGGTGACAGCGCTACTTGATCGTCACCAGTCGTTGCCTGTGGAGAGCCAGGAGCAGCTGGTCCAGCGACTGGCCGCACGCAGTCACCTGGGGGGTGCTGGTAACCTGGGGCTGGCACAGGCGCACAGCCGACTTGAAGAAGTCGAAACCGCATGGAAGAAACGCATAGAAACCTTTACAACAGCAATACAAAACCTGGTAGGTTCGGGATAATTCACAGACTATACAGGGGGTGCTGCTCGTCTTTTTAGCGGAGAGCCTGGCACCCACAAGGGGTGCCACTACTATGGACGGACTTGCCTTTGCGACACCCCCATACAGGAAGGATACTAATATGGCAACAGCTGTACTTGCTTATTCGGGTGGTTTAGATACCTCGGTCGCCATCCATTGGATAAAGGAACACTATGATCTGGATGTGATTACGCTCACGGTCGACGTTGGCAATGAGCGCGATCTTCCTGCTATCGCTGCCCGTGCTGAGAAGATTGGCGCGATCAAATCGCTGGTTGTCGATGGCCGTGCCGATTTTGTGCGCTACTTCGTATGGCCCGCATTACAAGCAGGCGCTATCTATGAGGGGCAGTACCCTCTTGCGACCGCCCTGGCACGTCCGCTGATCGCACACTTCCTGGTTGATGTAGCGCACGCAGAGGGGGCCGTGGCTGTGGCACATGGTTGCACAGGCAAGGGCAACGACCAGGTGCGCTTCGATGTTTCGATTCAAACGCTTGCAGCTGACCTGAAAATCATTGCGCCAGTGCGTGAGTGGAGCATGACACGCGACCATGAGATAGCCTATGCAGCCGAGCACAATATTCCCATTCAGGTGACCAGCGCCAGTCCGTACTCGGTCGATCAGAACCTGTGGGGACGGAGTATTGAATGCGGCGTACTGGAAGACCCCTGGGCAGAGCCGCCAGAAGAGGTCTACGCATGGACAAAGAGCCCCGATATAGGCAATGTCATCCTGAGCGAAGCGAAGGATCTCGCGCCCACCTATGTGGAGATCACCTTTCAGAATGGTATACCCACAGGGTTGAACGGCGAAGAGATGGATAGTGTGACGCTGATTGAGACGCTGAATAAGCTTGCAGGGGAATATGGTATTGGGCGAATCGACCACATCGAGAACCGCCTGGTCGGCATCAAGTCGCGTGAAGTCTACGAGGCTCCTGCTGCCGTTGTGCTGCATACGGCACACCGGGCATTGGAGAGCCTGACATTGAGCCGCGACCAGGCTCGTTTCAAGGAGCTAGTGGCAGCCGAGTATGCACGCCTCATTTATAACGGTCAGTGGTACAGTGCACTGCATCAAGACCTGGCAGCATACGTGCAAAGTACGCAACGTTTTGTGAGCGGAGTCGTGCGCGTGAAGTTATCTCACGGGCAGTGCACCGTGGTTGGGCGTAAATCCGAGTATTCGCTTTATAGCCACAGCCTGGCAACATACGATACCGGTGACCAATTCGATCACAACGCTGCCCTTGGCTTCATCAAACTATGGGGGTTGCCACTCACCACGCAGGCGCAGGCACAGGGCGTAATAAATCCAGATCCTACGAAGCCTTCAATTGCTATAGGGAAGTAGGGGCCGATTATGCAGATTCGCTCAGGAGGAAGGGAGAGCCGGTCGTGCTTCGCTCAGCATCTGTCTCGATGGGTAGAGAGATGCTGAGCGAAGCATGACAGTCCTGAGCGAAGCGAAGGATCAGCGCAGCCCATCACCAGAGCGGATGGGACTTCCTTTGTTCAGGTTCACTATCGGACAGCGACTGGCCGATAAATCGGCCCCTACGGTCGGGCCGGAGGAGTTTGTCAATGGGCATAATCGCGCCCAAGGAGGTGCAAAGACGATGATTACGGTTTCAATTGTGAATGTCACCAGCTATACGGGGTTAGAGTTGCTGCGATTACTCGCCGAGCATCCACAGTTCGTAGTAACATCTGTCACCGGACGCAGCGCCAAAGGCTCCCGCCTGGCCGATGTTTTTCCGTGGTTGGGCAGGGGCCTGGTCCCTGCTTACACGGGTAGGTTTTTTAGGGAAGGCCAGATGGGAAGGGGCACGAGGGAGAAGGACACGGCGGGCGACCATAAAGGCCCTCCCCACCGCTCTCCACCACCCTCGCCCCTACGGACGGACGAGCACGTTTCCAATAAACCTACCCGTGAGAGCCCGGTCCCTGGGCCCTCGTTGGCCAATCTTGTAATCACAGAGGATGCAGCGCCAACCGATCTTGCTTTTGTCTGCCTCCCCCATGCGGCAGCAGCAGAAGCAGTGCTGACCCTGCTTGAGCGTGGGACCAGGGTCGTGGACCTGTCTGCTGATTTTCGCTTGCGTGAGGCATCCGTCTACGAGGAGTGGTACAGGCATAGTCATCCAGCGCCCGCCTTGTTGGAGAGCGCGGTTTATGGACTGTGTGAGCGGTACCGCGAGCGCATCGAAGGGGCCTCACTTGTAGCAAATCCCGGTTGCTATGCCACTGCTGCTATTCTGGGTCTGCTTCCTGCTGTGGCAGCAGGCATTATTAAACCTGACGTGATTATAGATGCGAAGTCGGGTATTAGCGGAGCTGGGCGTAGCCCCACACCTGGCACGCACTATGCCGAGGTCAATGAAGATGTGAGCGCGTACAGTCTCAATGGACACCGGCATCTGCCAGAGATCACGCAAGAACTTGAGGCAGCGGCGAGGGCCGCAGGCCACCCGCTGGATCAAGCGCTCCGAATCACATTTATACCGCATCTCGTGCCGATGACGCGAGGCATTCTGGCAACATGCTATGCTGACCTGAATTCGGAGGGGGCGATAATGGATGTTGACAGGAGAAGCGGACAGCGACTGGCCGATAAATCGGCGGTGGGCTGCGATAAATCGGCCCCTACAAGCGCGGAGGTGCGTTCGCTCTACGAAGAGTACTATGCAGATGAGCCATTTGTGCAGGTGGTAGATCAAGCGCCACACACAAAATGGACCTATGGAAGCAACCAGTGCTTCATCTATCCAATGGTGGATACGCGAACCAGGCGTCTGCTGGTCATTACTTGCCTTGATAACCTCGTCAAAGGAGCCGCAGGCCAGGCAATACAGAATGCGAATCGGCTGTATGGATTGCCAGAGACTACTGGATTACCCACAGTCGCCGTATATCCGTAGGGGCTGATTATGGATGTTGACAAATGAAGTGCTACGGAGGAGGAGATCCTTCGCTTCGCTCAGGATGACAGGGAGCCAAGGATGACAGGGAGCCAAGGATGACAGGGTTTGAGCGCAGCGAATTACCAGAGCGGATGGGACTTCATTTGTTCATGTTCATTATCGGCCCTGGGCGTAAGGAGGTTAACCTGACTATGGCTATAACTTTTTCGATGACACCCGAGGGCAACATTATCAACGATCATCACCTGATTGCACAGGTATTGCGTGAAGCGCTTCCCTATATCAATTTTTTGAAAGGGAAGACCATCGTGATAAAGTTAGGTGGAAGTACACTTGAACACCAGCGCGCTGTCTTGCAGGACGTCATCTGGCTGCACACATTGGGAGTACATCCGGTGGTGGTACATGGAGGAGGACCATACATCGACGCCTGGCTGAAGAAGCTCAATGTCCCCACACGTTTTGAGAACGGGTTGCGCGTGACCGATGCCCAGACCCTGGAGGTGGTCCAGATGGTGCTGCTCGGTCAGGTAAATGCGGGCCTGGTCGTGATGACCAGGCATCTGGATGGCAAGGCGGTTGGTTTAAGTGGAACCGACGGCAATATGATCCAGGCACACATTGCTGATGAACGCCTGGGATTGGTTGGCGAAATTGTCTCTGTTGATCCCACCCTGGTGCAAACCCTGATCGAGCAGGGCTATATTCCGATAGTGGCTCCGCTGGGACAGGGGCCAGATGGAGCCTGCTTGAATATCAATGCCGACCTGGTGGCGGCACACCTGGCAGGGGCGCTGAAAGCAGAAAAACTCATCTTCCTCAGCAATGTCAGAGGCATCTGCTACCCTGACGGCTCATTGATCTCCGAACTCGACGAGGCCGAGGCAAGACAACTGGTGAAAGATGGGGTGATTAACGGTGGCATGATCCCCAAAGTTTCTGCCTGCCTCGATGCCTTGTGCGCGGTGCCGCGTGTGCACATTGTCGATGGAAGAGAGCCACATGTGTTATTGAGGGAATTGTTCACCGATCAAGGCGTTGGAACCATGATTGTGAGAAAGTCGAGGATTTAAAATGGCTTTCAACTTGAGGAACAGGCACTTGCTTGCGCTGGATGACTTCACGCCACAGGAGATCGGTTTTCTCTTGCAGCTGGCAGCTGAACTGAAAGCGGCGAAATACACTGGTACGGAGGTGCAATACCTGAAAGGTAAGCAGATTGCCCTCATCTTTGAAAAAGACTCGACGCGAACTCGCAGCGGTTTCGAGGTTGCTGCATTCGATCAGGGCGCCAACGTCACCTACATCGGTCCGAATGGCTCTCACATCGGTAACAAGGAAACCATGAAGGATACTGCTCGTGTCCTGGGTCGCATGTATGATGGCATCGAGTATCGCGGATTTGCGCAGGCCCAGGTGGAAGAACTGGCCCGCTATGCCGGTGTGCCGGTATGGAACGGGCTTACTAATGAAGCCCACCCGACCCAGGTGCTGGCCGACTTTCTCACCATGCAAGAACACACACCCAAACCTCTGGAGGCTGTTTCATTCTGCTTCCTCGGAGATGTTGGCTACAACATGGGAGATTCCCTCGTGATGGGTGCCGCAAAGATGGGTATGGATATCCGCCTGGCGGGTCCCAAACAATGCTGGCCCAGCGAGGCGCGTGTTGACCAGGCGTGGGCTGTCGCCAGGGAGACCGGAGCGCGCATCACTTTGACAGAGGATGCCGGGGCAGCCGTCAGAGGATGCGACTTTCTGTACACCGACGTCTGGGTGTCGATGGGCGAGTCTTACGATCTCTGGGGCGAACGTATCAAGCTGATGCTTCCCTACCAGGTGAACAGAAAGCTCATGGCGATGACAAAGAACCCGCATGCGAAGTTTATGCACTGCCTGCCTGCCCTCCACAATACAGATACGACGATGGGGAAGCGAATATACGAGAAATATGGCCTGGAAGCATTGGAGGTCACAGACGAGGTATTCGAATCGAAAGCATCCATCGTCTTCGACCAGGCCGAGAACCGGCTACACACCATCAAGGCAGTTCTTGTAGCGACGCTGGGAGACGAATACTATGGTCGGCGCGAGGGCGATAGAGGGAGGCGAGGTGCGGCCCTTGCGGTCCCTCAGGCGCTGTGATTCCCAGCCCAACCGTAGGGGCCTGAGCGGAGCTTGCGGAGCGCGTATCAATTCCTGAAGCGTTTTGTGTTCACGGCACCAGTGCAATCTGTACATCCGAGGGCTCGATGGCGCTGGCAAAGCGTGTATCGTCGGGCGACCAGGCCATAGCGTAAACCGAATGGTCCGGGTAGAACGCGATCTGCTTGCCGGTCTGCGCATCCCAGGTCATCACCACCACGCAATCGTCGCTGCAGCCTGTCTGGATGAGGGCTGCGATGCGCTTGCCGTTATGTGACCAGGCGACGAAGAAGATCAGATCCGGCAGCACCACCTTTGAGTAGTCGCTGCCCGCCAGAGCGACGTTATAGCCCTCGTAGATATAGCGCACCTTCCCAGTACTGGCGTCCCAGACCTGCGCCGTTTTGTCAAACGAGCCAGAAACGATCGACGTGCTATCGGGCGACCAGGCAAGAGAGCTGACCTGCTTCGTATGCCCGCGATAGGTCAGCCGCGTCTTCCCGCTCGCCGCATCCCAGACCTGGACCGTTGTATCTTCGGAGCCCGATGCGATGCGCTTGCCGTCGGGCGACCACATGACCGTCGTCACCGGGGCGGAGTGCCCGCGATAGGTCAGGAGTGGTTTGCCCGTCGTCGCCACCCAGACCTGCGCAGTCTGGTCCGATGAGCCTGAGACGATCAAGCGGCTCTCGGGCGACCAGCTGAGCGCTTGCGCAGGCAGCTGGTGACCGCGATAGGTGGTGATGTGCGCGCCTGTAGAGGCATCCCAGACCTGGATGGTCTTGTCTAAGGAGGATGAGGCGATAGACCGCCCATCGGGCGACCAGGCCACTGCCAGGATCCCGTCTGTATGCCCCCGGTAGACCAGCCGCGTCTTGCCCGTTGTCGCGCTCCAGATTTGCACAGTCTTATCCAGGGAGCCCGAGACAACCTCCTTGCCGTCGGGGGACCAGGCGACCGCCGTCGCCCGGTCGGAATGCCCGTGGTAGGTCAGGAGCAGCTTCGTTTGCGGGCGCGTCGTGGGAGCGCCGCCAGGACCAGTCGTGCCTGCCCCGCAGGCAGCCAGGAGCGCCAGCAACAGGGGAAGGCCGAATGCCAACACGAACAGACGTGCATACCTTCTTGACAACATGGAGAGTCCTCCTTGTGAAAGACAGGGACAGTTCCGACCGCCTCTTTCCTCGCTGGAAGAGCAAACAGCCCTCCGGTCAACGATCAGGCTTGCCTCGCGCCCGAGCTCGAAACTGCCGCACCTTCATCAGATTGCCACAAGCCCACTGGCGGCACCAGCACCGACTCAGATTATGGCTCTGATCGAGAAACACCCAGTGACAGTCGGGATTGGCGCACACCTTCAAACGCGAAGGTTCGATGCTTTCGAGTACCTCGACCCAGGAAGCGGCGATCTGAGATGCTACTGCTATCCAGCCCTGCTGAAGCAGGATGGTCTGCAAGCGGACCCCGGGGCCGCTGCGCTGGACCTGCCGCATCACCGACGTCAACGCCAGAAAGGCATTGAGTTCCTCGAGCTGGGCGTCGGTGACTGGCTGCCCCGTGGCAGCCGCTTCGAACATCTGACGCAGCAGGGCCCGTAATGCCCGCAGCGCCGCCATCGCCAGGGGATCGGGTGCAGGGGTGACGGGCAGATGCCAGTGGTGTGCAAAGGCTGCCACCCACGCTGGATTGGTGAGATGATCCTGCACGCCCCTTCGACCCCGACAGTCGAAATGTTCACTGTTGATCAGATCGAGGCAGAGTTCACCTTCACTGATCAGCTGGACCTGTTCATGCCCTGATGAGGGCTCTTGCCTGGGCCCGGATCGTCGGCCCTCCTGGCCGTGTTTGCTCCGACTAATTTGCATCTCCTCACGTGGTGCGTACTCTCGACGCCGGTGCGTCGAAATGTAATGATATATTCATAATAATGCCTATTACGCCATTTGTCAATGCTTCTAGAACAGTTGACATGATATCACTTTAATCGAGCATGGAAGAAAGAGGAAGGTGAGACGGGAAGAAAAAACGTAATAGCTATAGGTCTCTATCCCTATTACATGCTTCTGGATCCTCATCGATTGATGAGGAAACGAGTCACACCTGGCATGAATGTGGTTGGCAATGCTTTTCATTCTACCGAAGAGACTCGTCTATTTCACTCCCTCGACTTTTGAGTCGCCCTCTCTCACCGATCGAGATGGCCAAACACGTTCTCACAAAGGAAGAGGTAAACGAAAGCTCAATCTTTGAGCACGCCGCTGTAATCAACATCCATTACATGGGGCTACGTATCCAGGTCGGGGAGCAAGAGAAATTTCGCGTGTAGTGTTTGCACCTGGTCTACATCAAAAGGGAGAAAGATCCGAAATCCCTCCTCTACGCTCAAGGAATCCAGATCTGGTGGTAGCAGGTCTCCGACAGGTAAAGGCCCGGTATCGGTGGGGAAAAATGTACGGAACAGCAGAAAAAGTCGGCTGGAGTTGCATACCGCCCGGGCGGTAAAAGATGAGCCGCCCGGGAATATCAGCGTGAGGAACAGGTGCTCAAGCAGGGAAGCTATCTCCGGAGTGCGGAATAGTGGGTCATCTTCCTGGAAAGCACCCATCATCGAGTGCAATGGCAGGTCCTCATAGGGAGTAAAAACCACGAGACCCAGACCTTCCACAACTTCAGCCAGCTCACATCTCATGCTGCTGATTTTCTTGTATCTGCTCCGCAACGAAAGGTCCTCTTGATCAAGCGGGTACCCCAGTTTGCGGTCAAAAGGGGTGATCACCGCCGCTTTTGGTAGAGCATAGGGAGCGGCCGTGATGGACAAATTCAGGGGCTCAAAGAACCTGGTTTGCAGCCGGATGCGTGAGGCGATGCCGCCAAATAAGCCATCGTCAGAGTACCGAATGGTCGTGTCATTTCTTGCCAGGTGAAACAGGGGAAATGCTTCACCAGGATGCACAATCTGGATGGTGTTCCAGGAGACCTCTTTTTCTCGGTTCCAGCGTTTCTGCTCGTGTGCCATCTTCTCTGCTTTCCTATGTATGCACCTCTGTCTATTCAGCGACGCAGGCGCCTGCGTATCCAGATTACTGGATAGACCATCCGGTATAACATTGTGCGGATCGCGGCATTCTGCCAGACGTTCCTGGCCTCCGACCACTGGAGCTTTGGATCGATGCAGCTTTGTTGCATCTGTACAGACGCTTTCAGGTCAAAGTAGGCCGCAAGTGACGTGAGCGTGTGTTGCCAGAAGCCATCTTCTCCTCCAGAGCCCAGGAGGCGGAAGCCTGCTTCATAGATCGGATCGTTGGCACGCATCAAGATGTGGATCTGGGCAATGGTGTCGCCCTCTTCTGCATAGGCGCTAAAGGTGATCCAGGCAGAAGCAGGGTGCCCTTGTGGGGTCATCAGGGTGAACGACTCCTCGTCGGCATAGAGGACGAACATGCCGGTGGAGACGGGAACGGGTAACCCCCCAGGAATCGTCGTGTTAATGAGAGCTATCTCGCCCGGGGCAATGCCGCTCAGCGAGGGATAGAAATGAGATGCCTTGGGCCAGAACTGTGGGAAGTGTTCCTTCCAGACCTGGATGAGCTCGGTCGGCGTTACCTTGCTGTCTTTGAGCACCGTCCAGTAGATTTTCTGCCACATCTGCCCAAAGCCCTGGAGTGGGCCGACGAGCCGATGCCCTTCCACATTCAAATTCAGTGCCCCGGTCGGTGCTCGCGTCACCTTCAGGGTTGAGACTTGCTGCGCCCAATAGACGGCATCGCGTGGTGGTTGCTCGTCTGAGGGGGACGGGGTGGATGAAGTAGTCATGGCGTTGTTCCTTCGAGTAGAATGACATCGCTCCGTTTACTATGTCTTCGCTAAAGATACCTGAACATTTTACCACAAAATTCTGTAGCCCTATCTCGGTTGTACGTGCTTACTGTGCGACCTGCTCCCAGGGCGACCGCAAGGGATCGCCCCTACCCAGGAACGAGGAACCATCCCCCGTAGGTTGGGCAGGGGCGACCACGTGCTCGATAAATCGGCACTCTACCGGCCGCCCTGCTGGCTTGCAACAACATGACGGACACCCTGCCCACCACTGCTGCAACGGTATGTTACAATAGAGCTATGCTTAGAACACTGACTGTAACTCGCTATGTCACGCCGCTGCGGGAAGGTGGTTCGCTACCGGCTATCGTCGAAGCTGATGACGATGGCCTCTACGTGCTGAAGTTTCGCGGGGCAGGTCAAGGGGAAAAAGCTCTGATTGCCGAACTGGTGGCAGGAGAGCTTGGACGTGCCCTGGGGCTGCCTGTTCCCGAGATCGTCTTCATGGAGCTTGACCCGGTGCTGGGTCGTTCTGAACCGGACTACGAGATCCAATCCCTGATCAAGGCGAGTGCGGGCCTGAACCTGGGCCTGGATTACTTACCCGGTGCCCTTGCCTTCACCCCACTCGATGGGAGCAGACTCGAACCCTTGCTGGCCTCTTCAATCCTCTGGTTCGACGCATACGTGACTAATGTGGATCGCACGCCGCGCAATACCAATATGCTCTTCTGGCACAGACGGCTGATGCTCATCGACCACGGTTCGGCACTATACTTCCACTACAGTACGGGGGACTATCTCTCTCGGAGCCGCAGCCCATTCCCTCCCATCAAGGAGCATGTACTCCTTCCAGTAGCCAGTGCCTTAGAGGAGGCCGATGTCCTCTTGAAAGAATTCCTGACGCCACGGCTGATCCAGGAAACAGTCAAAGCGATTCCCGATAGCTGGCTCGACCATGATCCGTTCTTCGCTGATCGTGATGCTCATCGTGAGGCCTATCAGGCTTACCTGCTCGACCGCCTGGCAGCCTCGCATTCCTTCGTAGAGGAGGCTTTACGTGCACGCGCTCAGCTCCTATGATTACGCACTTATCCGCGTCGTCCCCAGAGTCGAGCGCGGAGAGTGCCTCAATGTTGGTGTGCTTCTCTTCTGCCGTACACAGGACTTCCTCGGTGTACGCATTCACCTGGATCCAACACGTATACTTACTCTGGCCCCTGATCTTGATCTTGCAGCCGTCCAACAGCAACTGGATGCCATTGTGCATATTTGCAAAGGAGAGGAGGAAGCAGGTCCATTGGGGCACATGTCGCAGTCAGAGCGGTTCCACTGGTTGGTGTCCCCGCGCAGCACGGTCATCCAGACCACCCCGGTGCATGTGGGTCTGTGCTCTGATCCCGAGGTCGCCCTTGAGTCCTTGTTCAAGACGATGGTCTATGGCTAAAAGGGGGACGGGGCTGCTTGTATCACGCTCTTTGGCCCGCCAGGCGCCGACTCTGACACACTTTTGGTGATTTTTGAATTGTAGAGTTATTTCTTAGAAGTGTGGCCCGCCCCACCCAGGGCGCGATAAATCGGGCCCCTACGCACCCGGCATCGCTTCCCCTTCGCTTCGCTCAGGGCTTCGGCTCACTCGCCGTCTTTGGACACTTCGCCACCTGTATCAAATCTGTGTCAGAGCCATACCTCTTGGCAAAATACAAACATCTCCTTCACAGAGGACATTTGAGGGTGAGGCGTTCTTCATGGTTATCGCCAGAATCCCCGTTCACGGGGATTCTGGCGATAACCATATGGCGACTCCAACTAGCTCGTCTGGTCCCATCCTCCAGGCGGCGTGTCACGATCGTAGATGGTAATGGCGTAGCCGTCAAGATCGACGAACGTAAACTGCCGGCCAAATCGCCCGTCTGATGGCGCTCTCAGAATGATGACGCCGGCCTCAACCAGGGCGTCGTGAACCACCTGGCTGTTAGCCGTCTTGAACCAGACGGCGGGAGTCGTGATCGGACGAGGAATGCTGTCCAGGTCGACACCTGGAGGTGCCTGGATCAGCCCGAAGGGGACGGGATAGGTCAGGAAGCCGACACCCCCTGGGAAGACTTCAGGATCGCGCCTGAAGCCAAGCTTCTTCTCGTAGAACTCTGCTGAGGCTTTCACATCACG
>WNGG01003690.1_pt1 | contig 17245 bp, 6 predicted proteins | sample 5400661 | NCBI WGS metagenome assembly WNGG01 (sample SAMN13153372, study PRJNA577476) | soil metagenome | isolation source: 100 cm soil or saprolite under Garry oak tree replicate 1 | place: USA:California | collected 2016-06-15 | reverse complement strand
ACTACAGCACAATCCTAATCCCCGATGCAGGTCATGTTCAACTCAAGGGATGCTCCGCGACATGCATCCCCGAAGGCATCCTCTCATGGTGCGAAGTGGTGTGCGGGTCATTCCAAGTTTTGGCCCGCTGACCCCGCGGCGAGGACGATCGGCGAGCCGTCCGTCACTCACTGGTGAGTGGGCAGGTTAGGGGCTTCGATTCCTCACTCGTTTCCACCAAGGGCTAGGAATGTCTTTCATGACCAATGGCGATAACACGGTCGGGTGGTTCTCATGGATCCCTTGGAATCGAATCTGGATTCGGCCGTTAGTCAACTCGAGCGAACCGTCGGGAACCAGCTAACCTCAATCGATGGTCTTTCGACCAAGGTGAGTGTGTTGTTGGGATTTGTCCTCGGAATATTCGGAACTCTTTTTGGAATCGCTCCCCGGGCAGTCCAACACAATCTTCCTGTCGCACTAGTGTCGTCGGTGCTACTCGGGCTGGCTGCGGTGATGCTAGCAAGTTCGTACAGGATAGCCGCGTATTGGGATATGCCAGACCCTGAATGGCTCCTAAGTATCATCAACGAGCCGCCGCGTGAGATGAAAATCCAGATGGTTCAAAGTCTCGCCGGGGCTTACCTTCTTAACCGCGATGCTATTTCGAAGCGGTTCCGACGATTCAATACCGCAATCGTTTTCTTCCTTCTGGGCGTTTTCACTTTCGTATCAGGAGTGTTGCTAACTTGACAGAGGATCAGCCAGTCAGGCGAAACAAGAAGCCCGAACAGGACGGAGAGAAGCCTCGCTCAGACAAGGAATCGGACGGTCCGGAGAAACTCAGGCTGCGGCCATCGACGGTCGGTCTGACTCCCCTCAGTAAGGCCCTGACCAAGGACGATCTGAAGAGGTTGGGGCTGCTCTCGAAGGAAGAAGAGGACGAGAGCTAGAGGCTCGCAGATACCCGTAATCCAGGGAACTGCTGTCCACAGCAGACCAATGGTTGACAGTAGGTAGGCCCCTTGTCACCGTAACCTAACCCCTGAAGAATTTTTCGAGTCCTGACCGCCCCCCTTTTCCTCGTCTTCAATTCTGCCCGTAACGAGACGGAAGATTCGAGGGAACGAGTCGATGATGAACGGGGTCATCGTTTTCGCGTCTTCGATTCTCTGCTCCCACTCGGTCACAAACGCTCTAGGAACGTCGTAAAAGTCCCGATAACGAATCCCGAGCCAACGACCGATGGTATGGGTCGGCTGGAATTTTTCAGGATGGTAGATCGGATTGTAGTGAGTTTTTCGTGGTCTCCCACACTTGGAGAAGAGTGTCGAGCGAGCGAGCGGCGAGCGACCGGAGTTCGAAATCGCTCACCATGGCGTCTTCGACCTTCTCACGTTCGAGCTCCGGATAACGATCTATTTGGTCCACCAGATTATCAAATTGCTGACCTAGTCTGAAGCCGCACTCCACTCCGAACCGTCCGCAAGTGCGCGCCCACTCAAAAACTAGTTTCGAGAAGATCGCGCCGGAGACTCTCCCATCTAGGTGGCTCCTCGCCAATCTAATGAGAAGCGTGAGGTAGCTGATAAAGCCCATCAATGCGACTCGATTTCCGGTCCAAGAGGGTGCGTTCAGCAAGAGCCATATCTCTGTCAGTTGTTCCTGCGAGACATCTGCCTCGGAAGGAATTCCGCGGTTCGTGACGTCCGTGACACCCGAAACTTCCGCTCCCTTAACGGGCAGCGGGAACGGGGTGACCAGCATTAGTTCCTCGATGCGGCGGCTGGCTTCCGAGAGGGGCTTTGGCAGACTGCTCATATTTGTCCCAGCTCGAGCAATAGCGTCCAGGTCTCCGGTCTGAAGTCTGCTGCCCCATATGCTGTAATTACGCGCCCGCCCTTAGAGAGGACGACAGCGCCTTCCTGAGCAATGAAGTAGTATGCATCCCCCTGTGCCAAGGCAGTCCCCTTTGAGACGATGTTTTCCACTTGTGTCACTGTAAGCTGTCTAGCCGTCATTTGCTCCAGTGCGTGCGTGCTGTAGCTCGTCACCTTCAATCCCGGGTTCGGGACGACGAAACCTTTTGCCGTCGCCGTCGCCTCCCTAGCAGCGGGGCGCCCTGCAACGCCGAAATACGGGTGTCGCTCCAGCCAGCGGCCGACCACGCCCTCGCCCAACTCCGTCGCGCCTCGCCTGGCGAGGGCCGCGAGCCTCGCGCCCACCGAGACGATGCCCCGGTACGCGATGATCGCGACGTCGGCGAGGGTCGTGCCCAGGGTGAAGCCGTCGACGAATGCGTCAATGAGGACGTCCCCGTTCGTCTCGCCATGGGCAACGTCCCAGAGCACGAAAGCGGTCGCGGTGGCCGCGCCGACCCCGACGACGAAGGCGAGGTACAGCCACGCTCCCTGGCCCGCGGTCAGGGCGATCAGGGCGACCGTCGCGGCGATCACGATGACCGCCTGGACCCAGTGCGGCAGCGCGTTCCACCGGTCGATCAGGGGCTGGACGTACGGCTGGATCTGAGGCCAGACCGTGGATCGAAGCCAGCCGATCAGCGGACTCGGACTCAGCGTCCGATCCGGGTACGATTCGGAGCCGTAGAACGGCTGCTCGAAGACCGTCATGCCAGTCGGATCGTAGAAGGACAGGGGGTTGTTCGCCGCGTACGCGTATCCTGAGCCGATCGGATCGCGGCTCACGAAGCGGCCGACCGACGCGTCGTGGTAACGTGCGCCCATATGGTACAGGCCGGTGCCGTCGAGCTCCTGTCCCGCGAATTTGAACTTCGGGTCGGCGCCGCTGCCCGCCTGGAGCGTGACGAGTTCGCCGAACGGACGGTAGCGGTACTTGTAGTCGACTTGCGTGCCGGCGACGTAGTAAGTCACGAGACGGACGTTGCTTGACAGGTCCGTGTGGTAGAAGCGAGCATCCTCGGTCCCCGTCTTGCGGAAGAGGAGTTGGCCGAGGAGGTACACGTAGAACGTATCCGTCGTTCCACCGGCCACCTTCCGGGCGAACGCGACCGAGCTGCCGGCATACGCGAAGTACGTCGTCGAACTGCCCGCCGTCTCGACCGTTTTGAGGCGGCGCGCTACGCCGTCGTATGAGAAATCGTACCGGTCGTTGTTCGGCATGACGACCGTGACGAGTCGCTGCTCGTAGTCGTACGTGGATTTCGTCTTCGCGCCCGAAGCATTCCGCTCGAGCATCGACCCCGCATCGTTGTACGTGTACGTCTCGGAGGTCGCGCCCGACAGCCCGGTGAGCCGGTTCCAGGCAGCGTAGTCGTAGGCGTAGGTCGTGACCCCGGATCCCACGCGCTCTCGCGTCTTGATGTTCCCCACCGCATCGTAGCCGTAAAGCCACGTCTCCGATGCTTCGTTGGACCCCCACGGGCCGACCGCCTTCGTGAGCCGGCCTTGGCCGTCGAAGAAATAGTCATGGGGCTTCGCACCGTTCGTCGTCGCGGTGTCGTCGATGTGGATGATGTCCGACGCTTTGTTGTATGAATAATTGAGTTGAAGGTACGTCGTGGCGCCGGCGTACAGCTTGATTTGCGTCATCCTGTCTCGGACATCGTATGAAAATGCGCGGACGAGGGACGTATTCGTCCCCGTATTCCAGAACGAGATGGCGGCGACCCGGTTGTAGGCGTCGTAGGCGACCTCCGCGTACTTCGATGCGGATCCCCCGAACGCCGCATCCATCTGGACGACGCGGCCGAGGGAGTCGTACGTGTAGACGACGTAGTTCGTCGAGGAGGTGTAGTTCAGCTGGGTCAGTCGTCCCGCCCGGTCGTAGGTGTAAGTGAGGGACAGGTTCGACGTCGGGCTCGCTGCCGGCATCGCGAAGAATTCTTTGGTCAGGCGGGAGCGCGCGTCGAACTGCCGGTAGATCGCGGCGGTCCCGTTCTTGATGTTCGCGACGTTGCCCGATGCGTCGTATTCGTACGTCGTCACGAAAGAGTCCGCCGACCCGAGGGCAGACTTCAGGGTCTCTTGGGTGACGCGGCCGAGCGAATCGTAGCCGAACAGGGTCGCGCGGCCCATCTCGTCGGTCGCGGACGCAACTCGGAAGTTCACGTCGTACGAGATCGTCGCCGTCTTCCCGTTTGGATAGATGGCGAACCGGGTGAGCCCGAACGCGTCACGGTACGTACTCGCAGTCGCTTGCTGCTTGGCCCCGGACGGAAGGAAGATATCCCGGGTCACGCCGCCACCGAACGCATCGTACGTCGCACGCGTCACGTTGTACGTCGAGTTGAACGGATTCCAGACGCCGGCTTCGACCTCCCTCCCGAGGACATCGGCCACCGTGTACGTCTTTCTTCCCACGGGGTCGAGGAATTCGATTCTCCTGGTGGAGTCGAGATAGGTCGTCGTGGAAATCCCCGCAGTGTTGGCATCGCCCGGGGTCGTCCCTGTGAGAGTACGGCCTAGGAAATCATACGTGAACGAAAAGAACTGACCACTCGGCAGGTAGGACCGCTTCACGAGATCGTTCCAGAAAAGATCCTGCTTGGTCTCGATTTTGTTCCCGAAGAAGTCGCGCGCCACTTGCCGGGTTTCGCGACCTAATCCGTCGAAGTACGCCTTGCGCATCACGCTCTTGTCCTTGACCTTGGTCGGGATCGGGTTCGCGTACGAATCGTACAGGTTCTGAATCTCCGTGCCCGTCAGCGCTCGGTCGAGCAGCTGGACCTCGTCCATCCGACCGTAGTAGCCGGCCGGGATGGTGACGGATTCTGTCGACGCCTGGACTCGCTTGATGGTCGAGGTCTTGCTGAACGTGGTCAGCGACGTGCCGCCGTCGACGTACAGCTTCATATCCCCGCGGTCGAAGGTCGCGGCCAGGAACCGCCAAACGCCTCCTCCGGCGATGGGACTCGTCCCGGCGACGGTGTCCGTGGAGGCGCCCGATCCGTGAATCGTGATTGCGGGCTTCTGGAGAAGGTCCGCGGCGTCAAGATACCACGATCGCGTTGCATCCGTGGAGCCCCACTTGGCGAGCGCTCGCCGCTCGTTGAAGTTGTCCGTCAGGTCGAACCAGCCGGCGATGGTGAACTGTTCGACGAAGTTCAGCTTGTTGGCGTCCGAGAGGACTAAGGCGCTGCTCAGCGAGTTCACGTCGAAGTACAGCGACTGGCCGAGCTTGCCCGCGGCCGTGGAAGCGGCGGACGTACGAAGGTGGTTCCCGTTCCCGGAGAGATCCTCGATGTTGAACTCGCCAGGATTAATGGGCGGCCGGGCGATCTTCGTCTCCATGTCGTAGTAGGCCTTCCGCGCCGTCGAGACTTCATCGTACAGGGTCACGGAGTGGAATTGGTATCCCGCCAGAGGGATGGTGGGGAAGATGCTGACCATATCGTCGAACGCGGCGGATGTCCTTCCGACGAGCTTCCGCTGGAGCTTCGATAGGTCGGCGATCTCCGGGTCGGACAGCCCTTGGTCCAGGACTTGGACTTCGTCGATTTTCCCGTCAAAATAGGAGGCGCCTGAACCGTCCCCTTCGTGACCGATCCGGAGATTCGTCGAAGTGACTCGGATTTGGCCGGTCGCCGCGACGCTCGCATCGGGCTTGCCGTCGATGTAGATCTTGACGGCCGCGCCTGTGTACACTCCCGCGACGTGGTACCACGTCCCCGAAGCCAGGGTCGTTGCGGAATCGACCGTCTTGAATGTCGACGTCCCGACCCGGATCGAGAACCGGATCCGGCCCGGCGCCGCGTCGCCCATGCTCAACAGGTACGACTTCTCCGCGTCCGTGTCGCCCCACTTCGAGATGATGCGCTGGACGCCGGTCGTCGAGGTAGGGTTGATCCACGCGGCAAGGGTAATCGAATTCTGGATGCCGAGGGAGAAGGAGCTGTACGCCTGGATGTAGTTGGACGAGGCGCTGACGAACGATCGGGCCTTGCCCTGGACGCCGGGGACCTCGGTCGGTGGGCTCGTCGAGAAAAAGCCCGTGTTCCGGGTGGAGTCCGGGTTGATCGTGCACGAGACATCGAAGAGGTTCGAGGCGGACGGGAACGAGCTGACACTGTACGGCGTCTCCATGTCGTAGTAGAGCCTGAGCGAGGAATCGCTGTCGTACGAGAGCGTCGCGACCGGCCGCCCTCCCGCGTCGTAGTCGTTGCGGACTCGGCGACAATCCGGGCTCACCGTCCCGAGGACCAAACCGAGATCCTTGTCGTACGAGGTGATCTGCTCTTTGCCGTCCGCCCTCAGGATCCGCGTGACGTAGGTGCCGCTGTAGAAGTCGGAATAGTAGTAGGACGACACGCTCGCACCGGGCACCCCGTTCCCCTGGTCGGTCGAGGAGAGGAGGTTGCCGTCGGCGTCGTAAGCGTACCCCGCAACGAGGTATCGTCCCTCTTGGGCCGCCCGGCTTTGCGTCACGTAGCCGTTCGTCGTCGGTCGGAGGTAAATCGAGCCCAAGCCCGGCTGACGGGACTGGTACAGCCCCATGACCTCGTTTGCGCTGACCGCCCGATCGAAGACGAGCACTTGGTCGATGTAGCCGTTCCAACGCTGCTCTCCCGATCCCACCTCACCGACTTTCAGGGATGCCGTTGTCGTGATTGCCCCGCTGATCGCGTTGCTGTTCCCGACTTCGACGCCGTTGAGATAGGCTCGGAATCGGGCCGTCGGCGCTGCCACGTCGTAAACGATTACCAGGTGATACATCGTCCCGACAACGGGCGCTGATTTCAGGGTGAGCGTGGCCGAAGACCCAAAGTCCCAGAGGTCGGCCGTGATGGCGTTTGCAGCCTTGTCGTAGCGGATGTTGTATCCCTCCCGGGGCGTCATGGTCCAGGAGTCCTTCGAGATGACCATCGGCGTGGATGCGGTCGGCGTCGCGGTGGCGATGCCTGCCCAGACGGAGACCGTGAACGCCGCCCATGTGGTCCGGACGTCTCCTGCATCGAGGGATCCGGCCTCGGTGAACTTGGCGCCATGACCGGAGGCGGAATTGGCAATCGGGGCGAGGAACAGACTACCCGAGATCGTCCCGTAGTTGCCGCGACCGGACCAGTCAATCATTTTGTTGGCCTCGACACCGGTTCCGACGCTCACGCCACCGTCTTCGGCGAAACTCTCCATATCATAGCACACGAGGGCGTCCACGCAATCCCCGGAATACCCCCGGCCCCCCAGCGGTGCCGAGTGGATGCTCGCCGCGGGCGCGAGCCCGTCTCCCGGAAGCCCTTGATCGTAGAACCCTTCGTTCACGACGCGAGTCAGGTAGGCGTACCTGTCGCCTCCCCAGATGTACCGAGGGGCGCTCTTGTAGTACACGTTCCCGGCCGTCGTCTGGATCCGGATCGTCGCGAGGACCGGGAAAGCGTGGAGCTTCCCTGAGTACAGCTGGACCAGGACCGAATCGGCGCCCGGCGCTTGGTTGGCCGACGCGATGAGCGTGTCGTTGTTCGTCCAGTAGACGCCTACCTGGAGGTTCGAAAACGCGGACAGCCCGGTCACCGTGAGTTGCCCGACGGAGGAGTCGGCCAAGGCCGAGCCGTCCCAGTAGACGGCGCCGCCGACGGCCTTGAAGCTTTGCGCGTTGATGGCCAATCCGGTCGTCCCCGCGTCGCTCGCCGAGGCGAGGAGTTGGACCCAGCTCCCCCGAACATCGGGCAGGGGACCCAGATTCACAGGTGCGATCACCAACGGCGTCCCCCACGACACCCACTTGTCGGTCGAACCAGTCCCATATTTCAGCAAGATCTGGGACGGGGCTTGGCCAGGGGGCAAGTACACATATTGGACATGGTAGTCGCCCGTCCCCGGCGTATACGGGGTAGGATCGCTCATGTAGCCGTGCTCTCGGACGGCCGTGGGATGGTCGAATGGCGTAAGATGCGCCTGAGTACCGCTCACGGTCGGACGCGTCTCCCAGATCCAGGAGGTGCACGGCGAAGGACAAGGGGTGCCCGGCATGCTATCGTCCGCTCTGATTAGGGTCCAGTATCCGAAGCCCATCCGCGTGCGGACAAGTTCGTCCGCAAAAGTCCTGGCTTGTACGTAAGTGTAACCGTCCCCTCCGTACAGTCGTTTCGTTGGAGATTCGAAAGCAATCCATCCGTCGGGAGCCAAGACCCGGACCCGGAGGGCGTTCGTTTCGTAGAAGAGGGTGGCGGCCGCAGGGTTCAGGTTCAGCACCACCGAGCCGCCGCTTGGCGTTTGGACCTGATTCAACACGTCGCCACTCGCACCGACGAGAGCCGCCGTCTGTCGAGCCGCGAGGCCGGCGACAGTTACTGTCGTCCCCTTCGTCACCTTCACATCGTCGAACCACGCCGAGAAGCCGTTGACGAGTTGGACGCGGAACCGATCGAATGTCGACCCCGAGCCTTGGAGTGGACCGTTGCAAACGTCGATTCCATCCAGATATGCGCTGAAATCCGACGTCGACGTGTGAGCGACAATTGTGAGCCGATACCAAGTGTTCGCCCGGTAGGGGACTTGTCCGCCGCCGTAGGCGGAAGGCCAGGTGCAGTCGGCCCAAGTCGCGGTCTTGTACCGGACGGTCCCTGTCGTGGAGAACTGAATCCCGGTCCGGAGGGTCCCATCCGGGGCGTTGAGCAGGACGTCCAGCTCTCGGGCCGTCGAGGACGTGCGGAGATTCATTTCCAGAAGGACGTCGGTTGCGCCGGCGAACGTCCTCTCGACAAGATGTGTTCCCGTTGTGGTCGGTCCTGCCTTCAGAGCGGGCATGTACCGCTCGAACATCGTGTCGTCGATTGTCAACTGGGGGGAACCGGACACGACGGACCAGTCGTGGCTGTAGAAGTCGAACCCATTCGAGTACAGCTTGCCTTCCGCCGTCTTCTTGAGCGATCCGGGAGCGTAGAACTGGTACTGATGGTTCGTGTTCGCGAACGAGCGGAAGGTCTCGTTGCCCAGCGCGTTCTTCGAATAAATCGGGTTCCCCCAGTCATCCACGAAATCCTGGCTGGTCGCGGACGGCTCCGTCTCGGCACCCACAGATGTCTCGACGAAATGCGGCTGGTCGTTGAGCGAGTACCAGTTCTGATCCATGCGCATCTGATTCGCCGACGCGTCGAGGATCCGCGTGCTGGACATGCCAAGCTGGGACCGGTACCGGTATTGCTTCGACCCCTGGAACGCGCCGGAGCCGTCGTAGAACTTGAGTTCCGCCATGACGATCTCGCCGTTCTGGGCGTGATACGTGAACGTGACGCTCCGGGTCTTCGTGCCTGCACCCGAGTTGTTGTACACATCCATTTGGAGGATCGGGAGCGTGTACGTGTCGTTCCCTTGGAGAATCCTGCCGGAGGCGTATGTCGCGTAGGTGTAGACGACCTTGCCCCCGGTCGGGAAGTCCACGCCCGCGAGCCGGAACTTGCAGATGTAATACCGGGTGTCCCGCAACAAGGCGTCTGTGATCTTCACCGTGCCGGAGTTGGCGGACGTTCCCGTACATCCTGTCGGCACGCCGCCGGAGTAGTCGAACGAGACCGTCTTCCCGTTGCCGTAGGTAATCGTCGTGAGCTGTTGCTGGCCGTTGAAGCTGAATACGACCTCGCGACCGAGATTGTCGATGATCTTCTGGATATTCAGCACGTCGTTGTACTGATAGGTGAGGAAGTTATTGCGCGTCACGTCCGGATAGAGCTTCGTGACCCGGCCCTGCCCGTCGAATTCGTACGTCGCGCCCGACGGGAAGGTTAGGGTATAGAGACCTACCTCGCGCTTCAAAGAGAAGCGCACCCCTTTCGTGTTGTTGAACCACCCCGATGCGGGTCCTTGCCACGTAATCAAGAACGCCTGGCCACCTGGGAGATGAAGGACCGGGTTCGACGTCTGCGGCGACGGTACTCCGAACGAATCGATCCATGGAAGGTCCAGATGGATGACCTGATCGGTCGTCGCAAGGAGCTTCCCATATGCCGATACGGGAGGGTTGTAGTACTTGTAAAGCGACTCCGTCGAGTCGGAGAACAGGCCTGGCTCCCGGTAGATGATCGACACCGACGTTTCGACCTGGCGCCCCGGCAATTCCACCACGCGGGTGCCTGAAAAGACCAGCCCAACGGCCGGGTTGATCTGCGAGCCGAGTTCACCAAACAGGGGCGCGCCGAGGAGTTGGGCCCACGGGTTCTGAGGGCTCGCGACTCCGTCGAAGGGCAGCGGCCAGTTGATGTAGTACAGATCGGTCCCCTTCATCGTGAGAATCGGGATGAAACGGCTCGCGGACGCCGCGGCAGTCACGTAGTTCGGATCGGTGAACGAGGCCAGCCATCCCGGAGTCTCCGTCGTCCCGCTCTCATTCTCATACGTCCGTGTGTAGTAGAGCTTGCGTGGGGACCCGCTCGTCCAGAATACGTACGCGTTAATCCCATCCGACTCCGACCCCGCCGACAGGTAGGTCGGCTTGTTCGTGCTATCTTCATACAGGATGCCGGAGTTCTCGGCCGCATATGAGTGGCAGGTCACGTCGACGTTGTAGTGGAGCACCCGGTACACTGTTCCCGTGTAAACCTTCCAGAACACGCTCACGTATCGGCCGGACGCGGTGGCCGTCATGTAGAACGCCGGATCGTCGGATTGACCGATTGTATATCCCGGCGCTAAGGTGACCGTGCACGGGGGGAGTAGGGTTGTTCCGATGTTCCCATGCACGAAGACATTCGGAGGGTTCGTCGGCGATGCATACACGACCGCGACATAACCTTGGTCCCCGTTGAATGCAACGGGGATTGCCCGGGCGGGATCTGAAGTCATGGCGTCGTATGCCGCAACCTCGGTTTCCCACCGAAGGGTCGAGCATGGCACTCCATTTGTCGCGACGCAGGCCAACCGGCCGAGATACGCGCGGGGCAGGGGCGACGGCGAGACGGAGGTGAACACAAGTTCTCCGGTGTTCGTGAAAGTCGCCGCGACCGGACCGTCACCCGAGGTCAGAAATGACTTCGGCTGGCCGACGTCGTCCCACTTGATCCAGTCCTCCTTGACCACTCCGGTGGCGATTCGGACCGTAAAGGCAGCTGGGATCCAAAGCACGGCCACCGTCTTCCCGTAGTTGGCGACGGTGAACGAGTAGGGCATGGCCTCTGATCCCCACGGAACGTCGCTGAGGACGGCAGACCATGCGTTTCCGTCGATGCTGGATGCGTACTTGATCGTCCCGTTCCACCAGAATGCCCAGTATCGTTCCCCGTCGAAGAACGCCTTTCGCTGGATCGAGTATTTCGTCGCGTCGCTTGGTACGGGCCCTATGATCAGTTTCGGGTCAATCGTGCGCAGCCCGGGGGAGAAAACGACGAGAACGACGTTCCCACTGCGACCGGAGAACATGATGTTCCCCACGTAGGAACCGTCCCAGTCGGACTGTGCGTCGTGAAAGTCGAACTCGACGAGATCCGATGATCCGGGGAGAGGTTTGATCTTCACCTCATAGCCCGTGTCGCCGATGCTGAACACCGATCCAAGACCGCGGAGATCCAAGCGTCCGAGTCCGTCAGCCGCGACATCAGCGAAGCTCGCGTCTTCGCCGATCGCATCGGCCAGCGCGACGGCGTCGTATGGAGTGAAAGTCAACCAAACGATTTTCGCGGTTGCGTCACCGACATGCGGGAGGGGGTCGAAGGAGACGGTAATCTTGTTGGAGCCCTCGGCGAACCGGTACACGACGCTGACGTTGCCCTTCCGGATCGACTCCTGGTAGACTCCGTAGCGAATCTCGAACCCCTCATCGGAAACCGAATAGTTTACCGGAGCTCCCGGAACTAGAAGGACATCTCCCTCGAGCACAGTGAACATGGATGCGGCTTTCTCGGTATCGAAACTGCTCGCGCTCGTCAGATAAGGCAGATCCGTTGCAACTGAGAATCGGCCATATTGGGTAAGGAAGGAGAAGCCACGGTCGGATTCCTCGCGTCGAACGGGTTGATGCTCTCTCACTTCGACGGGAGGGATTCCGGTCTGCGCGTTGAACACCTCGCCCGGCGGCACCGGGACTGGGTCCGCTTCGGCAGGCGAATCCGGAGGGGGAGCGAGCGGGGGCGCCTCCCAGACGTCCGACGACGGACTGGCGAGAATGGAACCGGAGTCTTCCGCAGCGGCGTTTCCTACAATCTGTTCGAAGCCAGTCCCTAAGAGAACGACGACCGCGAGAAAAGTGACGATGCGAATAGCCTGCCTTACCCTGCCCCTCCGCTGCTCGACTCGAATCCAAGTCGAGCGATTGCCTACCGCACCCTCCCTCCGAAACCCATATCGAACGGCGTTCCATAAATGTTGCGGGCGTTCGTCCGTGGGTGGTTGTCTCCGCGGCGGCACTCGTGAGGTTCTAGAGTGTCCACCACTTCCCGCCGGTGACGAACGCTACGCCGCCTGTCAACGGAAGACATCATGATGCGATTGTGACCTGTTTGGATGAGGTATTTCCGCGTAAGAACAAAGCCGCTAAGGCGAGCAGAAGACTCGCAGTCTGCCTCCAACCGACGAGACGGCTCCCCACGTCGCCTGGAGCGAAAAGAGCATTTGCACAACCTCTGCTGCTGGTCTCGCCTTTTGCCTCTCCGCGTCGAAGGCGGCCTTCGACAGGCCCTGCCCCAGAATCAACCACACCTCTCGCACGGTCTGAGGATTCAGGAGGGCTGCTCGAATCTTGTTCCATGCTCCGCGACCGGTGATCGGTCCCCCTCGGCGGATCCGCGATGCGACGCGCCCTTGCGGTCCGCTCCACTGGTTGTCCCAGCGGCTTAGGTTCTTCGGTTCGCCAACTGAGTAGGGCTGGAAGTACCCCAAGTTCTTCAGAGCTTGGGAGCTGACCTCATGGAGTGCGCCCGCTGAGAGTGGCTTCGCCGTGGAGAACGCCTTTGCATGGATTGCCATGACTCGATGATTGGACTCGTCGACGGCGATGAAGTCGGCAATCTCAGTTCCCATGTCGTCGCACACCAGGAGACTCACACCCGTGAACACCGCTTCCATTCCGGTACCGGAGCCCAATGTGTCGATCAACGAGAACACCGATCCCTGTGCCCAGCCAGCAGGTGTGGCGGATCCCCGCTCCCCCTTCTCGGTAGCCGTTGTGGCGAGCTCAGGCACAGGCTCCAAGAGTCGAAGCAGGTCCAGCCGAGGGGAACGAGTTCGACCCCACAAAGGCAGGCGGGGGCGACAAAATCGCCCGCCGGCGTAGATAGAGTATTCGCTCGTGGCGGTCGCGGGGATGATGCGGAACGCCTGCTCTCGGTTGAGGAACTCCATCAAAGACCCCGCCCGGCAACAGCCGGGCGGGGTCTTCATCAAGAACGATTGATCGAGCGACGTACACTCAAGCCGATAGCGACTCACTGGGGCATCCCAGTTGATGTTCACCTGATGTTGGACGCCGTTGGCGTTACAATTGAAGATACCGGATGACACTGTCACACATAGATCGTCAATCGACAGCGTCTGCGGCGCCCCTTCCGAAACGCTTTCGAACGCCTCCTGATCAAAATCGAGCAGGATGTTGGTCGGGGTCGGATCGTCAGGTGTTTCAATTACTTCCGCGAACCGATCAAAGACAACGAGCGGCTCGACATGGAGGTCGTCGAGCGCGTCGGCGAGATATTCCAGCCAACGCATGTACTCGTCGAAAGGAGTCGTTCCTCCAACTCGATCGCTGATGCGACTATGCGTGAAACCAACGTAACGCATGAGCGTTGGGCCTGCGAGCAAGCTACCTGCTTTGGTCAGGCCGGTGGCTGTCGAAGCAAACTGCGCATGGTCAGCAAGGTCCGGGCCGAGTTCTTCGATTGAATACGCTTGCAGAACGCGTCGCCTCGTGCTATAGCGGCTGAGGTTTGTGTTCAGGAGCGACACGGAGGTGAGTCTGGCGTCCGATCCCGCGTACAGCCGCTGAAGCGCTTCGATATCCGCGAGGCGTTGGGTGGAGAGCACCTCCGGCACCTTCCCCCGCGAGTCGTAGAAGAAGAGGTAGTTTCGAATTCTGCGGTAGATTGTTAGGCCAATCTCGTACTCTGCGAATGCCTTCCGGAGGAGGAGGGGAGAATTCCGGAGCGCGATATAGGGGTGCAGCCGAGTTGAGGGCGCCGGCGAGGTCACCGGCTGAAGGTCGAAGTCGTACTCGTCCCACTCACGCCTGATTGCGTCGGCCAGATCATCGAGAGGGTAGTCCTCGGGCACGACGTAGACCGTTGTGGAGCGCGGATAGTCGAAGTCCTCATGAACGCGAGGACTGGTAATGTCGAATTGTTGCCGGAAGCGGCCGGTCACGTACTGAATCGGCGGCTGCACTCGGGAGAAGTCTCGTGGGCTAGCGACGATGGACTCGGCGCCGACCTGCGAGTCATATGAGCGGTAAGCGTCCCACGATTCTTCGAGCCGCTGACTCGGGTCGTGAAAGATCCAGGCGTTCTGGCGAGACTTCCGCTGTGGATTACGCAGGACCCTACCGACCTGTTGAATGAATGCTCGTTCGTTTGACAGCGCGTCGAAGAACGCCAGGAGGCGGAAGGCGGAATCGTCAATCCCTTCTATGAGCTTGTTCTGATGAACCCAGAACCGAGCGTCCTCGTCTTCAGGGTTGGGTACATCCCGCCGAAGCTGGGTGCCGTCGGCGCTTTCGAAGCGCTCGTGGATACCGATGACGGAGACGCCGAGGCGGTCGAGGCCAGCCGCGATTGACTTGACGTTGTTTTTCGTCCGACAGCGGACGATGACACGGGGCCTGGGCTTCCTCGGAAACAACCGCTTCCATACGTCCACGAGACCCTCGCAGAAGGACGATACGGAGTTGAACTCGTGGGCCTCGAATCTGACGCGCCGTATGATGCGATCCTTTTCTGCTTGGTCGTGGGAGTAGAAGGAGCAGAAAGTTTTGTCGATCTCGAAGAACTTGAAGTCATTGCGGTAAGGCGTGGCGGTGAACAACACAGTTGGACGGCCGAGCTCTCGGACGGCCTTGGCCCAACTCGGGGCGGGCTCGTAGTGGCCCTCGTCAACAACGATGAGTGCCACACGGCGCGCAAGCTCTGCGTAGGCTGCGTCAGGTTCGGTGTGAAGCCGCTGAAGCGTTGCGATGGTGGCAGTCCAGATTGCCGGGGAGTGTTCTCCCGCAAGAGTTGTCGCCGCGGTCGACGGAAAGAGCCGAGTGACATACTTGACAGTAGGGATCTTGGCCCCAATCTGGAGCCAGAAGCGCTTTTGCACATCGCGGGTGAGCTGGTCGACCAGAGCATCCCATGGCGAGAGTAAGAGCACATCGCCCTCAGCCACAAGTCGTTGCGCCGCAACTGCTATTACCCCGCTCTTCCCCGTCCCAGTTGGCATTCGAACTAGTGCGGCGGGTCCGGGGCCGCCGCCTCGAGTGCCGATAAAATTCGATATCACCGAGAGTGCCGACTTCTGATGAGGCCATAGCCTGAGGTCACGTGTCATGCCATCGCCTTCGGTACCTCGGGTCAATGTCCGACCATGTTCTCGATTTCTCTGGTGATATATAATCAGTCAGGCGATTTGTTCCCGCAGTCAACCTCACCGAGCGTCACAACCGCCATCTGGATCGTTCAGATACGGGTCTCGTCGTAGCATCATGAATGGAGGGTCACGGCGTAAGCGAGTGGCCCATCGAACTAGACGTCCGTGGACGGTTGGCTGTCCGATTGGCTACGGCCGCGAGCCACGTACTCTCGCAGAATCACGGATCATTAGCTCGAAATCTTCGAGCTTGTTTATGGAAACCCAGCTTTACCGTTCCTGGGCGGGACGGTCCAGGGGCACACCTCATGGAGAAAACTGCCGAGGCCTGGCGGGAAAGCTATCGGGGCGGGACCCGGGCATTCCTCGCGCCCGCTCGCTGCGCTTCGCTCGCCCTAGGGTGTATGTCTTAGGGCCCAGGTACGTCTGAGACCTCCTACCCTATGCGGTGGCTTCTACTCGAGCGGTCTCATGGACCTGCGATGCAACCTTCTCGATATACGCCCTCCCCAACGGCAAGAGCGTGTACGCGATTTCGCCGCCACGAGTTACGGGAGCGACGTACTGGCTTTTGATGTCAAGAAAGCCCATGTTGATCGCGCCTCGCGTCACTTTGATCGGGAACGTCCGCGTCAGGAACGTCGCCATCTGTTGGCAAGTGAGTTCGCTCTCGTTGTACTTGTCCGCGGCAATCATAAGTGCGGCCAGGCCCTTGTCCCGTCCGGTCTTCAATTCCTTGATCCAAGCGTACTCGGACAAATCGACGGGCTTTTCGAGCATCGCCTGGACAACGGGGTCGGAGCGCTGACGAGGGGGCCGCTTCGTTCCGTTTCGGCGCACGGGTTCCGCTGGCGACACATTATCGTCGGCCCCAAACGCCCGGGTTTGCTCTACCTCCCGAAGCGTGCCGTCAATCCGATGGAACGGCATCGAGGCAAGCCCGTCCTCGTCGCGGACCAAGTCTCCGTTGCGTACCAGTTCGGACAGTTCGGAACTAATCCCATGCGGCGGCCGATCGAGTTCTACCGCAATCTCGCGGTAATTCATCTTGTCCGTGGGCAGGACGCCAAGCTTCCATGCGAAGTATCGACCGGCGAGGAGCAGGCGAATCTGGTCCTGGACCTTTCGCCGCTTCGAATCGTCCGTGAGGACCACTCGGCCCGTGCGCGGTTCGACGCGGAGGAATTTCATTGCCCGCTCAACGATCTCCTCAAGGCGGTCGAGAAACTCGCCCTCGTCATAGAGCAGCTTCTGGAGGATTGTCTGCTCAGTCTTTGTTGGGATTCCGCCCGGCCCGTCGCCATTCTGACCCACCCCTTCTGACAAAGTTGGTTCCATGGTAGATCGCATACAGCATCACGGTAAGTAACCGATGGGAGGGGGTGAGTAAAAGTACTCCATCCAAATGGAAATCGGTTATGGTTTAGCCTACGTTCACACGCACTTCGTCGAACGATCTAGACCTTCGCAGCTACCGCAAGAATGCAAGCGTGGCAACACACCGCGAACGAGCAGGCGTCGAAAAATGAAGGGGGCCTGCCACTTGCGGAGCGGACCTACGGGGGACAGGCCAAGATCCTTCGGGGCCTACCAGAGGAGGCTGTTTGTCCAACCAAGTCCCTCCAAGAAACCACCCCGGTCGGGATTCGAACCGGATCGGGTGGGGGTCCGGACGGACCCATCCGCTTCGGGGTGCGACTCCCCACCGGGCCCCGCAGCCCTTTATACCCTAGACTCGATTGCGGGGACGCATCGATCGGGGTGGAGCATGAGTCGCATCGCGCGCGTTGCATTCATTGGGATCG
>WNGG01004832.1_pt1 | contig 17247 bp, 21 predicted proteins | sample 5400661 | NCBI WGS metagenome assembly WNGG01 (sample SAMN13153372, study PRJNA577476) | soil metagenome | isolation source: 100 cm soil or saprolite under Garry oak tree replicate 1 | place: USA:California | collected 2016-06-15 | reverse complement strand
GTCACATAGCCGACACGCAGCCCCAGTCCCTCTACGATGGCCTCCGCCAATACTTTCAGCCCGGCCGCGAATGGCTCGCTGGGATAGGTGACAGCAGGTTGATACTGCGCTTCGGCTTCATGTAACTGGCGCGAACCCTCCTGCGCATTCAACGCGGTGGTGTCGAGCAGGGCGGCATAGGGGGCAGTTTTAGGATACGAGTTGTACAGGTTCATCAACGCCTGTATACGGGCATTCCCACCGTCGCTATCCGCCGGGTCACGCAAGATGCTATAGGCCGGCACGCTCGCTACCGTCGGCACCTGCGCATTGATTGACGACAGGGCCAGCCCTCGCTGCCATTGCCACTCAAGTCCAGTGTCTGCCAGATGTCCATGGCCTGAAAGTGTGATAGGCTCTGGTTAGGATAGCCGACGCCTTCAACGATAGCCAGGTGCCCTGTATCCCATAACTGCTTCAGGGGCGCAAGGTTCGGGTGTAGACCCAGGCGGGTATCCAGGTGCAATACCTGAGCGTCTGCTATACCGAGGGTTGGGCGCATCTGGTGATAAAGCGGGTCCGTAAATGGGATGACCGTGTTGAGTCCATCGTTCCCACCGGCCATCTGCACCACAATAAGCGTGCGATCATTCGCCACCTGTGCAGTGTGCGAACCATCGAGGGCCTGGGAATTGGCCGAGGCTACACCGCGACTGAATACAGCCGGCATCACCATACCTGCAGACACGACCAGAAGACCATCTTTTATCATTGCTCTGCGAGAAAGTTTCATTTTAATGTCCCCTTTAATTGAGCTGGTATTCGGGCGAGGCCATTATCAGGTACAGTGTGCCACGCACGCGATTGAGCGGGTAGCTCTGGCCATTGGTCAGCGCGATGTGCCTGCCTGCTCTGCTCGTATCCCTGGTGGTAAAGTAGTCCAGCAGTTGTGTACGCCGCTCGCTATCAACGTGACCATCCAGCAGGAACGAGCTGAAGTAATCTACAAAGCTCTCAGGTGAGTTCAGGTTCTGCGCATTCACGATACCCTGCAGGTCCAGCGGCTGCGCAGAACTACCACGCGCCAGGCCACGGACCAGGATGGCATCTATATAGTTCAGGCGAGTCATCCAGGTGCCGCTGTTAAGCCAGAGCGAGCTGACTTTATCGCCTCGCCAGCCGGCTACGTTGGGCGGATCGAAGACCGTTTGCCCCATCAGCGTAGTGATGTAAGGTAAATTGCTGCCATCATCGTGTATGTTCAATGCGCGATATGCGCCCACGGCGAACTCCACGGGAGACTTGATGCGAGCGCGATATGCCTTCGGCGAGGAGAACTGCGGCGAGAGGAGCAGAGTGCGCATCACGGTACCCATGTTGTGGCCGCTCTGCACATAGGCATCAACCAGGGGCTTCAAGTCGTCAGTGCTGGGATTCTCATAGACGAAGAAGGTGAACAGCTTGCGCATAATGAACCATGGTGCGGCAGGATGGTTGGTGAGAATATTGACTACATCTTTATAGTTCAGGTTGCCGCTGTGGCCAAGGAAGACTTTCGTCAGGTCATTGTGGGTCTGTGGCAGGTAGACCGAAGACAGGCCCCTGAGATGCCAGCCCGTGAGGGCTGCAGCTGCTTCGGATACGTCCCGCTGTGTATAGTGTCCCAGGCCCAGGGTGAACAGTTCCATCAGTTCGCGAGCGTAGTTTTCGTTCGGCGCGGTCCTGGTGCTCCTCGCCAGGTCAAGATAGAAGAGCATAGCGGGGTCGGAGGTAATACCCAGCAGGATGTTGTCAAAGGTATCGAAGGCGTGATTGCGCAGGAACTGGTTCTGGATGATCATGCGCATGAATCCCAGGCGGCCGCCTACCTTGCGGAAACTGCTCGTGAGCACGCCGTGCCAGAACAGTGTCATCTTCTCGAGCAGCGGCCGCTGTGTCCACGCCATGCGCAACAGCCACCAGCGCACCTGGTCCAGGGGCCGGTTGAGGTCAAGGTTGAGCGCGTTGAGGCGATGCTCCATGTCGTCATCAGGCACCTGCTGGTAGTTGAGCAGCTGGTCCACAGCGCCATTGAAGCCGAGGCCCCTGTACGTTGCTAAATCGTCAGGGCTGGCGCCAAAGCCCGCGCGCCGCAGCAGGTGCCCGGTCTGCATACTGCTTGCCAGAGGGCCGTGGAAGAGGTTTCTCAGCCCACCGTGCTGCCACCATTGCTCCAGCCCAGCGCTGCCTGCAGCAGCTCCCAGTCCGGCCAGACCTATCGCCGATACGCCTATGAACTCACGCCGCGATATCCGCGGTTTACCGGACCTGGCTGTGGGTGGCGGCGGAGAGAAAGGCGCGGCAGCCCGGTCCAATGCGTTAGCCTGGGCCTGGCCTGCCGGTCGCGGCCGCGGCTGAGTGGGATCATCTTGTATGTTTGAGTCTATACTCATATCTTTGTCTCTCATGGTGTCACCCTTCGCTGCGCTCAGGGTCTGACTCTTCGACACAGAGATGCTTCGCTTCGCTCAGCATGACAACACCTTACCGGTCTTGTTCGTTAAACTTTATTATCGGCCCACTCTCGTCAATCATCCCAAGGGATGGAGAGCCTATAGTGATGAAAACTTATAGCAACTTTTGCAGTATTTCGCAGATCGAGTTTCGAGAAACTTCTGTTACATAGTCTAGCAGAAAGTTCTCAAGAAACTCTCAAGATGGGGTAAGCATTTGCTAAACATAAGAGCGTGTCTGATTCTCAGAGGCTTCGCCCTCTCTGGCCGGGTGCTCGCGCGGCTTCGCCGCGTAAAAAAGTAGTATGGTGTGTGGAAAATGCGCTTCGCGCATTTTCCACACACCATACTAAATCAGGCGAGCGCCGCAGGCGCGAGCAAGCGCTCATGATGGAATCAGACACACTCTAAGAAAATTCGAGGCGGTCCAGGAAACAGGATCAGGCCAGGCAGGCAAAGATTCAGCTCACCAGGGTGCGCACCGTGTCAAGCAGGTCACGCACGTGAAATGGTTTGACAATGATATGCTGCACGGGCAAATCCCCCCTGGCGGAGTCGCTCGTGGCGGCTGTAATGATCACGACAGCAGGCAAGGGGCAGGAAGCCTCCCATCGAGCCTGGAGGCGCTGCAAGAACGTACCACCATCCATACCTGGCATAGCAAGGTCTAACAAAATGACGGCAGGATAGCGGCCTTCACGGGCCGCGTTGTCCATCCATGACAAGGCTTCTTGACCTTCAGCCGCTCCTACAGGCTCGTAGCCGTCAAGTTCGAGCGCCCAGGAGACCATATCGCGAATGGCTGCATTATCGTCCACTACCATAACGATGGGATGTTGTCCATTGGCCTGATCTACTATTTGTTTCATACTAACTACTCTGCTGCACTCCTAAATTGTTAAAACGAAGCCTGCAAGAAACCACTCATGGCTTGAAGGAAGGCCTGTGGCTGCTCTAGATTCGAGAGATGGCCTGCATGAGGTATAACAACGAGCTGCGCCCCTGGGATATTAGCTGCATACTCTTGTGCCAGGTCTGGAGGAGTCAAGACATCATGTTCACCCACCAGCACCAGCGCCGGGCAGGCAATGGTACTTAATAAATCGTTTGAGTCGGCACGGAGCGCCATTCCCCGCGAGGCGGCCGCAATACCCTGGGGAGCGGCCGCCTCGATCATCTGCCTGATTCGCAGTTCTACCACAGGGGAATGCTGGCGTGTATAGTCAGAGATGAGCCTGGGCACTTGCAGATCTGCAAATGCGTCGGTTCCCTGTGTTTCGACCAGGATCGCTACATTTTCACGGTTCGCCCGGGCCTCGGGGCTATCGGCGCCCGGGCGCGTATCTGCCAGCATCAGGCCGCTCACGCGCTGGGGGTATTTGCGTAGAAACGCGAAGGCTACGTAACCACCCATCGAAAGACCACACAGGATAGCAGCATCGATGCCAAGCGAATCCATCAGAGCGGCTAAGTCATCGGCGAACATTTCCATAGTTGAGACTTCCGCTGTGATATCGCTCTCACCAAAGCCGCGCCAGTCGGGAGCTACGAGACGAAAACGGTTTTCACTGAGCAATGCCCTGACTTGATCGTCCCACATGCTGCGATTCAGGGGGAACGCGTGGAGAAACAGTATGGGCAGCCCCGCACCATGGTCATCGTAGGCCATACGAATATCATTGACTAGTGCTTTATTCGTCATAACATTGCTCCATCGGCTTGTTGATGTGCATGATATGAGCTGCGCACAAACGGACCTGACTCCACATGGCGAAATCCCATCTTTTTACCTTCGGCCTTCAGAGCAGCAAATTCTTCCAGTGGCACATAGCGCTGGATCGGGAGGTGTTGCAACGATGGGCGCAGGTACTGTCCGATGGTGAGGATGTCGACATCATGCTCACGCAGGTCCTGCATAACTGTAATCTCCTCATCCCACGTCTCACCGAGGCCGAGCATGAAGCCGGACTTGGTCGGAGCGGCAGGGTTCATTTCTTTGGCCCACTTGAGCACCTGGAGCGAGCGCTTATAGATGGCCTGCGGGCGCACGCGCTTGTAGAGCCTGGGAACCGTCTCTACGTTGTGATTGTAGACATCGGGTTTCGCGTCAATTACTACACGCAGGGCATCATATACCCCTTTGAAGTCAGGAGTCAAGACCTCAACGCGACATTGCGGGTTCAGGCGGCGAATCCAGCGGATGGTAGCGGCGAAGATGGCGGCGCCGCCATCTTTCAGTTCGTCACGGTTCACGGAGGTGACGACCGCGTGCCGCAGCCCCATCTTCTGTACTGCCTCCGCCACGCGTTTCGGCTCCTCCCAGTCCAATCCGATGGGGCGGCCGGTCTCCACGGCGCAAAAGCCACAACTCCGTGTACAGACACGCCCGAGGATCATGAAGGTGGCCGTCTTATGGCCCCAACACTCGCCAATATTTGGGCAGCGGGCCTCCTCGCACACAGTATGCAGGTCCTTACTACGCATCAGTTGCTTCAAGTTTTCGTAGTTTTCCCCCCTGGGAGGTCGCACCTTGAGCCATTCAGGACGGCGTTCTGGAATTATGGTCACCATGTTTGTTTTCCTTAGGGCGACGGCAAGCGTCGCCCGTACATTTAGTTAGTACACTTCTATTTCACGGCCGTAGCTTTGCAGTTTGGTGCGTACGGCCTGCAGGAAGCCGCCTGCGCCTGCGCCATCAAGGATACGGTGATCGAAGGAGAGACACAGGTACATCATATAACGTACCGCGATGGCATCATCCTCAATTACCACCGGGCGTTTGACGACTGCATCCATGCTGAGAATTGCCGCGTGCGGCTGGTTGATAATCGGTACTGAGATTATTGTACCAAACGTGCCGGGATTATTCACCACGAATGTGCTGTTTTGCATATCCTGGATAGTTAGTTTGTTGGAGCGAGCGCGCTGGGCAACGGCATTTACTTGCTTAGCCAGGGCAGCCAGGGTATAGTTATCGGCATCGTAAACGGTAGGCACTATCAGCCCGGCATCGGTAGCTACTGCTATACCAAGGTTGATGCGCTTCTTTATGATGATCTTGTTGTCTTCCGTCCAGCTCGAGTTGAGCAGCGGGAATTTACGAATGCCCTCACATACTGCCTTCATTACGAATGGCAGGTAACTGATGCTGTAGCCCTCGCGCCTTTTGAACTCTTCCTTGTTTTTCTCGAGCCACTTAGCGATATTGGTCATATCGACCTCTACCACCGTGGTCGCGTGTGGAGAGGTGCGCTTGCTGCGTACCATGTGCTCGGCAATTGCCAGCCGCATGCGACTAGGAGTGACTATCTCGATATCTCCATCGACCGCTGTTGTCGAAGGCGTAAATGCCACCGCTGGGGTGGCGTAAGCTGGCTGTAGCTCCGGCGCCGCTCCAGGAGCTGCCGGTGCAGTTGGTGTCACCGTCGCGGCGCGGCGCGGTGCTGCGGCGCTGTCCTGGCGCTGCTGCATGTAGGCCAGTATATCTTCTTTGCGCACACGGCCACCGGCTCCCGTGCCGGCAATTACGTTCAGGTCAACGCCGTGCTCGCGCGCTAAGCGACGGGCCAGGGGCGAGATGCGCTGCCGTTCCTCGGTTTCGGCATAGGAAACGCGAGCTGTTGCCGTCGCGCCGTTTTCCGCGCTTGCTTCTTCACGCTCCATCACGGGTGTCTCGGCCTGCGCAGCGCTCTTGACCGGGGCTGCATCGGACCCTGGCGCTGCCTGGGCTGGCGGCGAGGCGGACACATCGGCATTCTCTTCGATAAGCGCGATGTCCGCGCCGACTGCAACGGTTTGATCGACCTGCACAAGAATTTTTGCCAGGCGACCCGCGACGGGTGATGGCAGCTCGGCATTGATCTTATCGGTTATGATTTCGGCCAGCGACTCGTCTCTCTCGACCCAGTCGCCTTCATTTTTGAGCCAGGCGCCCACCGTCCCTTCCGCGACCGACTCTCCCAGTCGTGGCATTTTTACCGGCGTTGGCATATGTGTACTCCTTTGTATCAGGGCGACCACCGTTGTAGCTCCCCGCTTCATCGAGGGAGCGACTGATCGAGCACGTGGTCGCCCCTACATATATCTATTATCAGGGCGACCGCAAGGGTCGCCCCCTACATATATCTAGTAAGCCGCGAGCTTGCGAGCCGCGGTTGTGATTTTTTCGGCGTTTGGCAGGAACGCGGCCTCCAGGGAAGGTGCATAGGGAAACGCTGTATCGGGCGCGGCTACGCGCGAGATTGGCCCGTCAAGGTACTCGAAGACGTCTTCGACCAGGATGGCAGATAGCTCAGCGCCGATGCCGCCTGTCAGCGTGTCCTCGTGTACAATGAGCACTTTATTTGTGTGCTTGACCGACGCTATGATTGCCTCGTGATCGAGCGGGGTCAGGCTGCGCAGGTCAAGCACCTCGACCTGCAGGTCGTCTTCCTCTTCAAGTGTTTGCGCCGCACGCAGGCACTGGTACACCATCGCGCCATAGGTGAGCATAGTCATATCCTCGCCTTCCCGGCGCGTAATGGCCTTACCCAGCGGCACAGTATAGTCTCCTTCGGGCAGTTCCTCGCGCAGCTCCGGCATGCGATAGAGCAATTTATGCTCCAGGTAGAGCACAGGGTTGTTGTCGCGGATGGCAGCTTTCAGCAAGCCCTTGGCGTCGTAGGTGGTGGCGGGAACAACAACTTTGATACCCGGCGCGTGGAAGAACCATGCCTCCGGGCTGGCGGAATGAAATGGGCCGCCCTTTACACCGCCGCCGGAAGGACCGCGAATGACCATCGGCACCGGCATACCGGAACGCCAGTACATCTTACTGGCCATATTGATGATCTGATCAAAGCCGCAGGTGATGAAATCGATGAACTGCATCTCCGCGATGGGACGCATGCCCATGAGTGCAGCCCCGACAGCAGAGCCGATGATGGCGGCCTCGGACATGGGCGTATCGACGACGCGCTCGGGACCAAACTCCTCCAGCAGGCCAGCGCTCACTTTGAAGGCTCCGCCGTAGGTGCCTACATCCTCGCCCAGGAGAAAGACTGCTTCGTCACGCAGCATCTCTTCGCGAATGGCATCACTGATTGCTTCTAAATACGTTACTTTCTTCGCACTCATCGCCGTCCAACGACCTCTTCTTTCTTACTCATTGTGTTGAACGGTTGGCCCGTGCGCTGGTCCAGCGCGTTCACGTAGCGCGGGTCAAGCGCACCAGGCTCGCCAATGATCGCTATAGGCCCATCGGGGGCATAGACATAATCGGCTACCGTTTCTGCATCAGGGACCGGGCTGTGTTCGGCAAAATCCACTGCATCGTCGACCGCCGCTTTGACTTTTGCCTCAATTTCGGCCTTCCCGGCTGCCGTCAAGATATGTTTTTTCGTCAGATATTCTTCAAAGCGCTTAATGGGGTCTCTGGCCAGCCATTCTTCGCGCAATGCCGGTGGCACGTAGTCCGCTTTGTCGGCCTCGGAGTGCCCGCGCACGCGGAAGGTTTTGCACTCGACGAGACTCGGTCCTTTGCCGCTGCGTACATGCTGCACTGCCCTGGCGACTGCCTCGATCACCGCCAGGACGTCATTGCCATCTACGGTTTCACCGGGCATGCCATAGGCTAACGCGCGGTCGGCGAGATTTTGAACGGCGAATTGCTTCTGGGTAGGGGTCGAGTAGGCATAGCCGTTATTTTCGATGATGAAGACGATTGGCAGTTTCTGTACCGAGGCGAAGTTCAGCGCCTCGTGGAATGGTCCCGTATTGGTCGCACCATCACCACAGGGAGCAAGGACGATGGTCGAACGCTTGCGCATCTTCATGGTCAGGGCGACACCGCAGGCGACGGGCAGCGATTCACCGAGCATACTGATACTGGGCACGACGCCGTGATGCATGTCACCGATATGCAGCGCATTATCACGACCCAGGCTGGGCGAGGTGCCGCGAGCCAGCCACTGGCTCATGACCGCGCGTGGCGAGGTGCCGCGTACAAGGTGCATACCCAGGTCGCGATGCTGCGGCACAATGCAGTCGCCATCTTTCAACATGGACGCGGCCCCCACGGTTGCGGCCTCGTGTCCCTGCGCCGTATATACCCCCCCCACGATTTTGCCCTGTAAAAAGAGGGTGCGCGTCCGGTCTTCCATGGCGCGGGTGAGACGCATAAAGTAATAAATCTGCAGTAAAGCTTCTTCGCTCACTCTGCCTCCTTTGTGTGTTTAGCTACACCAGACATTTTATCATACTTTTGCTGGTTGGCCTATGGATGTTTCGGACGCGCTCGTTGACTATCCGTCAGACATCAAACGCCTGGGATAAAAAAACACAGGTAGGCTCGTCATCGACAACAGTTCAAGTAGCACCTCGGGTTCTATCAGTGGCAGCGGCGGCTCTGGTAGCGGCGGTGGCTTTACGATCAACAACCACATTCAGATCTACACCAACGCCAAGGATGGGCAGGACCTCTACAAACAGCTTCTGAGGATGCTTGAGCGCGATCCGCCACAGCCTTCAGTTCACTTCTGGTAGAGCGTCATGATCGTCGGCAACATAGTGAGCATCAGGATACCGATAGGCGCTCCAATGATCGTAAAGATTAACGTAAGAGCGAATGTCGCCCACACGATGCCCAGCCACCAACCGATGAAACAGAAATACAGTGCTCGCACAAGAAAACTGAGTTGCTCTCTCTGATACGTCGGCTGCTGCTGTACGATGACGTTGGTCTGCATCGCGACCTGCGGCATCATAGGCGGCGGATAGGGGTAAGGATATGGGTACGGTCCTGGTGGCGGATAGTACTGCTGCTGGGGTCCCCACTGCCCAGGCGAGTAAGGTTGTTGCCACGGTGGCGGCTGCGTCCCGGGTGGATAGTAGGGTACTGGCGGCGCGCCATAGGGCGGCTGCATCGGTGGATAGAATGGCTGTTGTTGTGGCGGGTACCCTGACGATGGTTGATCTTGCCAGGGCGGCGGGTCGCTCTGCGGTTGTGGCTGCCATGGCTGTTGTTGTGGAGGCCATTGTGGTTGTTGCCACTGGTTATAGGGTGGCGGTTGTTGCATAGATAAGTTCTCCTCTCGCTGAAATATGATCTATCTATGCAACGAATGAACTGCTAAATTATCATGATGATTTGAGTAGCTGGCATCTCCCTGCTGGCCATCTCTTTTCGTGCTATACTTTTCCTCGTTGGTACATGGGAGCAGGGAGCCATGTTCACTAGAGGTAGTTGACGAGGTTTCCCTGCTCCATAATAGGTGTTACACAAGCAACTCACTGATACAATGCATCTTTTTGCACGTTTTACATATATAGAGACGTTATTCTATTTTTTATCAGGAGTAAAAAGATGTACCAACCACCACAAAACCCAGACGAACCAGGCTACCCGCCGCCACAACAACCATCGTATCCACCACAGGGCTATCCACCACAACAACCGTACTACCCGCCGTTGTATGGGCCTCCACCGCAGAAGAAGTCACGTACCTGGCTGTGGATCGTGCTTGGCGTGCTCGTAGTGCTTATCTTAGGCTGCATCGGAGTGAGCACGCTGGTACTACGCTCGGCAGGAACCGCCATCAACACCGTCGCAACTAGCGTCGCAAGCACTGTTACCACGTCTTCTAGTTCATCCAACTCATCAAACGCAACTAAAGGCAGCATCGGCACGCCGGTTGTAGTGGACAGCGATTGGACGGTGACGCTCAATTCTGTGAAGACGAACACAGGCTCGCAGTTTGACCAACCCAAGGCAGGGAATATCTTCCTGGTTGTGAATGTGACGCTGCACAATACGTCCTCTACCACGCAGCCAGCCTCTACCGCTATCCAGTGGTCGCTCAAAGACTCGACTGGACAAACCTACAACCAGGATATCACCTTTGGTGGCGGTCCTGATGGCACAATTGCTGCAGGAGGACTCCTGCGCGGCAACATTGCCTATGAGGTGCCTAAGAGCGTTCACAGCTTCATCCTGCAGTTTGTAGCGGGCATCGGCAGCAAAGACCTGGCAGAGTGGAATGTGAGTATCTGAACCCAACAGGGCGACCTCCACCATCATTGCGATATGGGCTACCACGGTGGAGCCCATATCCGCAGATCTTGTTACAACAAAGAGCGAGCCTCCAGGATCATTGCAGACCCTTGATGTGAGCCGCTAGATAATAAGCAATGATTGCGCTTTTTGTCGATATGGATTATAGTGATGTCAAAACCCATACCTGAGTTGTGAAAGAGCATGCAACCATGAGTGAAATAGAGCAAGAGTCGTCAGAGGGAGGTAGGAGCAATGTTAAGTGACACATTGGAAGTACTTAGCGCAAATATCGTTATCCTTCCTGAGGAGCCTCTGAAGCAAATTATGAATGCGATCTCATTGTTTGAGAGTCGCGAGCTCGCGCCGTTTATGCGGAAACCTTTGACAGTTGGGCAGGGGCTCAATGTCGATGTGGCTCTTGGTACGACCACAGGGATGTTCCAAGTCGAGAGTATGAAAAGCCAAAAGACCATCAGTTTAAGCCCGCTGCGCATTGAAGTGCATGACCGCTCAGGAGAACCCGATCTCGAGAAAAGGCGGATTCCTGAGACTATGTTTGCATTGGCGAATGCACTTTCTATCGGACGAATCAAGGCCATTGGCGCTAACTGGGAAATAATGTTCAAAACACTAAGTGGGTCCCCTGCAAGTAAAGAGATTGAAGAGAAGCTCTTACTACAGGATAAGAGCTTCTTGCCTAAAAATTTGAAGCCCATTGGTGGGGCAGCCCGTCTGTTTCTATCTGATCTATCTGATCTTTCAGGTATAGTAGTATACACGTTGGCTATCGAGCCGCGAGGCCAGGACCCACTGATAGATGATCTGTGGATGTCGTGTAATGCCAATCGCCCCAACCCGGAGGAGTTATCCCTTGATTTGCTCAGAGAAATGTATCAACAGAGCTATGATCTACTTTTTAAGGTGAAGGAGACACTCTTTCCAGTACCTCAGCTATGATGAAGGCGGTGTTGCTCTACTCCCCCATAAGTGGTGATTCATGATGGAACAACTAGACACTTTTAGCAAGGGCAACTCTCCTGGAGAGTATGCTGCATTGACGGCCATGACAGCTTCAGGCGGGAAGAATGTTTTCCGAGAAAAGCCACTGCAATACACTGGGCTTTTCCCACCTAATTCTGGTGCCTATGGAACAGCCGTGAATGTGTCGGTGAACCCAACCTATGCCTCCCTGATCGTAATCATTCAGCGTACTGCCAATAGTGCAGAAGACACCTCAGGATTGGGCGTATCTTCTATTTCCAGGTACAACACCTCTTTCTCAAGAGAGGCAACGAAGACCAATATCCGCAACAAGAACAGTCCTTCTGGACTGTTTTGGGGAACGTTGGTTTATTCTGACTTAGAGTCCATATCTGAGCTGATGGATAAACTACCATCAATAACCTGGCCTACGCCAGTAGAAGAAACTAGTTTTAGGGCATACTATGATATTGTGCCAGAGAGAACCACCGAGGACTTTTTAGCAGGCTATCAAGCAAGATTGGCCCGTGTAAAGGGCCGATTCCGCGAGTATGTCGATATTGACCTCCCTATAGTGGATGATGGAGGGGATTGGTGATCTATCACTTTTCACCTGATGATGAGCTATCTCAAGGAGATATTATTCGTCGTGTGAGAGTTATGATCGATGTAAGCAAATCTGAGACAAGCCTTCCTGATTATCGCGAAAGCAATATAATCGTCATGACACGCAACTGCGAGATATCCAAGCCTCCCAATGCTGCTACAGGGACAAACGCCATCTCAGTCGTACGGCTCATAAAATTGGCGGCAGCACCTAAAGGTTTGCAAGGTGACATAAGGAAGAATCGCGTTGTCAGCGCATTTTATCTTCCTGGGCAGGAAGACCTTATCGAAGAATGCTACATTGATTGGCGTACCGTGCAGCCAATCGATAAGAGTTATCTCTATGCATCACGCTCTCAAAACTATAAATGCACAGTAGATAGAGAACAATTCATGGCTTGCCTTGATGGATATTTCATATTTCTCACCAAACCTGACTGACGAAGAGTCGGACCTCCTTCTCTTTACTGCTAATATAATCCTTTCTCAACTAGATACCGAACATTTCACCCAAGCCGGTAGCGTAAGGGTTCTTAGCACTGTGCGTCGGCTGCCGGAGTTCAGGTCCTGGACCTCTATGACGCGCTTGATCGAGACCTCCAACCAGCGACGGGTCGGCTCAAACCATCGGATTATGATATAGCCGCTGCGCAGCAGGTGAACAAGGCCCTCGAGCATAACCGGATTGACGTAGTGTTGCGCCATTATATCCGCTGAGGGCTAGTAGACAACGGTCAATTCGGTTGCTATACTTAGCTCCATGAATCACATGTTCACGTTTTTACACCTGTGGAGATTGCGTCTCTTTCCGCATCGCCAAACATTGCCAGCACCTATATCTACAGGACAGACGCCGCAGGGGGTGCTTGCTGATCCACCTGACCCATACCCTGGGCGAGAACTCATGTTCACGCTCATCCGTGAACATCTGACTATGCAGCATCAGACGGCAGACCAGCAGGATACGAAAGCCTCTGGCATCCTGGTTGGGGGAACGACGATGGTCGGCTTTGCGTTCCTGGTCCAGCATCATCCTGTGGGTAATTGTTCAGCTCTCGTCCCGATCTGGCTCCATCAATGGCCGATCATGGTAAGGCTGGCAGTACCCTATGTCCCGTTTCTCCTCTGCTATATCCTTTCGATGATCTTCGCCCTACAGGCTTCTCGCATTCGTGGTTATTGGACCGTTCCTGATCCGGTGAAAGCCTTGAAGAGCATGAAAGAGCCGGAGCAAGACCTCAAGCTTTCACTGAGCCATGCAATGGCTCATTACTCAAAGGTTAATGAGATGATCTTGGACACGAAGGCAGGCTGGATGCGGTGGGCAGCTCGTATGCTCGTGGGGGAGATCGCCGCTCTGGTGCTTCTATTGTTGTATCAAACTGTATGTTGAGGAGTACACTATGTCTAATCAGCCACAACCATCATCACCGCAACCGCAATCATCACCGCCCGCGTCTGATCCTAACGCACCAGCACCTCCAGTACCACTTTCGTCGCCAGCGAATCCGGGAGGATCACAGCAACCAGGGGTTACGCCTCCATTGCCAACCTCGCCCCTCACTGGTGAACCGTATGACCCAGAGTGGGGAGTGATGATTCAGAAGGGAGGCGGTAACCAACAAACCATCCAGCAGGTCGTGAAGCCAGAGATTGAACGTAAGACTGGTCAGTAGTATATGTCTGCTTATTTCTGGGCTCCTTCCTATACTCCTTTGATGAAGATTGCGAGGCAGAGGGTATTGCAGGTAGTGTAGGTGATCGAGGCATATGCTATCATAACCCCATCTTATTATTGGATCTTGGTATAACTCTTCCCTAAGACTGGGCGACCTGCACATCATGATATCGGGGCGGCTGACCTTGCCGATAGGGCTGGTCACCCGCTCTTTGCACGCGATATTCTCTGCTCAGGTGTCCATTACGTGCTGTCCATCTTTGATGGTAAGTTTCAGGCGGTGCTGTCTGAACCATCGTAATTCCTGCTCAAGTAGGGCGTCCATCTCAAGTTCACTTGCCAGGTTTTCGACATCCTGATAGGCCAACACGAGCGAATTGAGCCTGCTCAGGTGCATTGTGATATCCTCTGAGGAGGGCGGCCCTGGATCTCGAAATGCGGAGAGGAGGCGTGACCAAAGAGCCATGCTCCCTTTCTTCCTTGCCTTCACGCGTTCCCGTGCCTTTCTTGTTTAGTATAGTATGGTAGAGCAGGCTAGTATCCTCATACCTCAACCAGAGAGCCACAAAGCGGCGGGCTGGCTATGCAGGGCGTCTCATTGTGTGTTTCATTCACTCACAATCTAGAATACTTTGCTATAGTTTATGATAGAATAATGGAGAATCGCAATTCTCTATTTAATTACACAAGAGGGAGGCATTGTGCCACAAGAATACCTTGAAGAGTCATATTGGCCTATGGATGTTTCGGACGCGCTTGTCGCAAGTATTTGTCTCGCCTCTTGACCCCCCATAAATTCCTACACACCGCTTGCTGGAAACAAAAACCACCTGTTTCGGCAGTGACAACTATGGTATGCTAGAAGCCCTGAAGCATATCACCTGGTCTATTCCCTGCTCACAGGCAGGCAAGCAGCCTGACATCGAACGAAACGGAGCCTATGAGCCTGCGCTCCGAGGTGAGGTCGTGCAATGCGTACTATTGAACATATCCTGCCCATCAAGAGCAATCAGATGGTCCGCGTGCTTCGCTATCTGCTCGATAGCGTGCTGGCGTGTGCCGGGTCCCTGCTGGTCACGGGAGTCATTCTTGTGTTCCACCTCTATCCAGGCATTCCCAACATTTCGATCGTCTATTTACTCGTGGTGCTGGCATTGGCCACCACGCGCGGACGGTACGCAGCCATCCTCAGTGCCGTGATAGCCTTTCTCATCTTCGCTTATTTCATCGTCCCTCCCTTCAAAACCTCTGGCATCTACCTCGCCGAAGGATGGATCGCGCTCTTCGTCTTGCTGATCGCTGCCATTCTCACCGGTCAACTTGCGGTCGCCTTGCGCGAGCGGGCTTGGACTGGTGTGATTTCCATCGGCTCCCTCCCTGCCTCAATCATAGCATATGCTCAGAGCATGGTTTCCTCGACTCCTCATGCGCTTGCGCCGTGAAACCGTTTGCTAGTAACACCGCTCGCTTATACTGCATACGACTTCGCTCGTTATATATATATCGATACGCAATTCTAATCGTAATGTAGTTATGACGGAGGATGATATGGATTGGTCTATCTTTTGGACTGCTGTAGGAGGTAATGCACAAGCTGCTGCCGCCATAGCAACCTTTTTGGCAGTTGGTGTTGCATTATGGTTAGGGATAAGGGAGGGTCGACGTTCTTTGCAGGCACGCTACGATGATGCGCGCCCAATACTCATTATCAAGTCCGAGCCACAGAGAATTCCAGTACATCCGGGAAGTGATTGGTACTTGGACTGGGACGCACCGCCACCAGTAATCACTCTATATGATACAGGCAATGGGCCTGCATTCAACGTCAGAAGCGTGATCTATGGCCCAGAAGCTATTGCGGCGCCTGACCCTAACGGAACCTGGCAGTATTGGGTCGGTGTGAATGCAGAAGAGGAAAGAGAGAAGCATTGGTATCACTGGACGGTTGATGCCATAAGCCAGGGAAAAGAAAAAGACCTCCGGTATACCCTTGCTAGTAGCTTTAGTCCTAAAGTCTTTTCTCGGGCAAAGAAGTTTATCGAATCGAAGGATCATAAGCAAAAGTATACATTCAACGCACCGAAACACCCCTTAGAGAGTCCGAATGTTTCAAAGGAACCGCGGTGCATTTGCCGGGTTACGATGACCTACCAGGATATCTTTCACCGCAAGCACGCTAGTATCTATAATCTCATCTTCCGCCAGGGGTGGCAAGTAGTAGCCATGATCGACGATAGCACCAACGATTTGAGCGACTTGGTAGGGTGAGCCAGTGTTGGGCAGAATAAGTTTGTTACGCGACCAACATTTTTATCCCGGGTGGACCGCAAGAACGATATCACCAGATTGTAGAAGAAGCCTACGCAGCGCTGGGACTCATCGAAACGCAGGTTGACGAGTTGTAGGACTCCTCATAACGTTCTTTTGCGTTGGCTCTCCCCTGGTCGCATACCACCTATACCACAAGATGCAAGGCATCACGACACAGAGATTCAAAAGCAGAGCACGTATTGGTGTAATGGTCCTCACCTATATCGCTCTCATTGCAGTTCTGAGCCTGGTGCTGTTCACAATCCATCCTCCTTCCAGCCATTTTGCGATCTCATTTTTCATGCTGCTGTTCCTTGTATCACAGGTCATCTTCCAGTGGGCGTTCACCTTCCAGTGGTGGGTCTCTCCACTTCCACCACCACCAGTATGGCGACGACTTCGCCTTTTTTCCCTTTGGTTTTTTGTTATTGCTATAGGCGTGTTTAGTTTCTTGATGATTGACTCACTCGTCGGCATCTTGAGATGACAAAGCCCTTGTCTGAAATTTCCCTGAAAAAGGTCTATGGTGCCCGCCTTCCACAGTATGAAGTGGATCAGGAAGAATATCTTGAAGAGGCATACGGCCCGGCTGCCCACATCATCGCAGCCTTTTGCGAGTAGGGGTGCTATACTGGAAGTAGGAATGACGTTACCGCTACATTAAGGGGCGCATTCTCGGACGGCTGCTCCCTCTCTGTCTCATGCAAGGCAGCCGTCCTTTTGCTATGATGGTGCTGTTCGATACGCCTGAGGCGAGGCCTCGCTCTACTCCTTCTAGTATAATGAGTAGACTCTACTGCTGGCGGGGCCCTCGCTTACAGATGGGACGGCGCAAAGGACCTCGTGCATTCTCAGCGTCATCTCAGCATTTTCACAGGTTCAGTTCAGGGAAGCAGAGTAGTGTTAGCCTGTGGGATATGGGGATATCCGACTCGTGCGAGGAACGCTGATGCGAAATAATGGCGTTTCTCGCGCCCATTTTTGCCTGTCCTGCACCCTGCCCTCCAAAGACAAGGCAGTGCAGGACAGGCCTTTTTTGCGTGGTGCAGCTGGGAGCGAGTTATTGGTTGAACTTTCCGGGTTGACGCCATTCATAATCCTATCGAAGTATGAAGGAACAACCGATGGTGAAGCACGAAGAGCTTGAAGACCTATACGGACCGCTCGCC
>WNGG01011693.1_pt1 | contig 17254 bp, 18 predicted proteins | sample 5400661 | NCBI WGS metagenome assembly WNGG01 (sample SAMN13153372, study PRJNA577476) | soil metagenome | isolation source: 100 cm soil or saprolite under Garry oak tree replicate 1 | place: USA:California | collected 2016-06-15 | reverse complement strand
AGAACGTCTTCAACAACCAGGACGTCGCCACCCTCGCCCCCCAGCCGCAACAGCCTCTCCTGCTCACCATGGACTGCCTGAACGGGTACTTCCACTTCCCCTTCCTCAACTCGCTGGCCGAGGAGTTCCTGAAGGCCCCGGGCAAGGGGTCGATCGCCAGCTTCGCTCCTTCGGGCCTCAGCCTCCATGAGCCCGCGGACCTCTATCACAAGGCCCTGATCCAGGAGATCACCTCTGGACGTCACGCGCGGCTCGGCGACGCCGTCCTCGCCGCCCAGGCCGACTTCGCCCAGACCGGCGCCTTCCCCGAGCTGCTCTCCATATACAACCTCCTCGGCGACCCCGCCCTCAGGCTCCGTTAGCGGCAGCCAGGCGCTCGGGTCGCCGTCGCGGCTCACGGAGGACGCGAGAGGCGGCCTCCGGGTGCTCGCTCGAACAGCTCATCTCGTGGCCAAGCCTCGCGAAGGCCGCTGAACGCGGCGGAGAAACCGCGACAAAGAACCAGACTTCCAGCCACTCGGCCACGGTGGCACGTCGGGAGGCGGCTTCCTCTGGCAAAAGCGCACCATGGTCGATCCTTCGAAGGGACTCGACGGCGAACAACGCGCTGGAAACGAGGGCTTCGCTCGACCGCAGATCCTCGAAGGCGCCCGGTTCGCAGAGCACGAGCCGGAGCAGCGCCGAAGTGTCGAGGTAAGCAATCACCTCGACGCGCGGTCCTGGAGCAGGACGGCCAGGCTGTCGGTCGGCTTCGAGGCCGGCGGCGGCAAGCGCAGGTCATCAGGTTTCCGCGTCGTTGGGCCCGCGAGTGCACCGGGGCAGACGGGCATCCGCTGACCATCCGTGGCCAATGGCTTTCGCAACGGCTTACGGTCGCAGCGGACGCGGCTTCTGCTTCACGGACGGCGGCTTCGTCTCCTCCGGCGTGTCGACGCTGGCCAGCGTCTTCGAGGAGCGCACCTCGAGATGGCCTTCCTGGACGATCTGGTCGGGGTCCACCTGCAACGACCGGAGAAGGGCTTCGCGGCTGGTCTGCTCCGTGCCCTGGCGGGCGCGATCTCATCCGGCCCGCGGCCGGCCCGGGAACACCTGGGTTGCGGTGTTCCACTTTTGGGTAGTCGAGTACCACTCGCGTCGAACCGACAGGCCAACCCAGCACGGTCCCGCGAGGACCGCCCAATCCCGCCGAAGCGCGACTCGACGCTGTGTTTCGAGGGCGTTTCCCATTGCCCGTGCCGTGGAAGAACCCTTGCGTGTCCGCAGGCAGGCCTCTTGCACGGGGTGAACGGTCCGTCAGTGCCGAGCTCCAGGAGGCAACTGGATTAGCTTCGGCGGGCTGGGTGGGGCGCGCTTCGAGCGCCTTGCGGCAGCGCAAGCGGCGATGCTCGACACGGAGCACCTGGCGCGGATTCAGACTTCCGCCCACTAGATGCGGCGCCGGCTCAGCGGCGCCTTGCAGCCCGTGGACCTGCTGATCGCTCATCCCAAAGACTTGTTGAGAGGACACCCATGTCGAGAACAATCCGTGGTCACAGACCCGGTCCCGTCATCGTGCTGGTCCTGACGCTGCTGATGGCCGGCCTCGCGGCCACCGGGCACGCTGCAGTATCCGGTCCCGCGATCGTGGGCTCGCTGACGTTGTCACAAAACGGTCAGGACATCGACGCTTTTTTCGCCGGGCAGTGTAAGGGGAACTCCGTGGGATTCACCGTGAGCCTCTCCAACCTTACCGTTTCGACTTACTCGACGGCGACGAACTTGGAGGGTCTCAGCCTTCCCGCCGTCGGACCAGCGGGATGTCTGTCCCCATCCGGCGGCGAGGATCTCACCGTGAACACCGTCGTGAGACCACAGTTCATGAACACTGGATCAGTACTCGTCGCTACGGTCGTCCTGTTGTTCGTGGTTCCCTGAACTCGGGCAGGCAAGCGGTATCCTTGCGCTGTTTCTTTCCTGACGGGTGCCGCGCGCCTCCGCGCCGGCTCGACGTAATGGGCGCTTCCCTCGGTCGAGCTACGCGCTCAGGCCGTGCTCGAGGTGAAATCCGTCGCGAACCGTGCTCGGTTGTCGTAGCATGGAAGTGACGTCTAGCGCACTTTACGGCCTCGCAGGATGGCGCTCGCGCTTCCCATTTCGCTAGGCGGCATTCGCCCAGGGCAGGCCTGCGGGTGGCGACATCCTACAAGGAGCAGAAGCGATGCAAGACAAGCTGTTGTTCGTATATCTCCTGCTCGCGGCCTTGTCCGCGAGCGATCGGAGGGCGACGCTCTCTGCTGCCGTGTCCGATCGGTACATCGTCGTCCTGCGTGACGACACCGGCAACGTGCCGGCGGTGGTCAACGAGCACGCCCGCGACTTCGGCGTGATCGTGGAGCGAGTGTATGGGCACGCCTTGCGGGGCTACGCTGGCGTGGTGCCCGCCGGCCGGCTGGCCGACATCGAGGCCGATCCGCGGGTGGCTTTCGTCTCCCAGGACCGCCCGGTATGGGCCGTGGGGCAGACGCTCCCCACCGGCGTCGACCGCGTCGATGCCGAGCAGAGGAGCGGCTTCGCCAGCAACGGAGGAGTGGGAGTAGCCGTGATCGACACAGGCAGCGGGCCCCATCCCGACCTCAACGTGGTGGGCGGGGTCAACTGCTCGACCGGCACGAGCTTCAGGGACGGCAACGGCCACGGCACCCACGTGGCCGGCACCATCGGCGCCATCAACAACAACGCGGGAGTGGTGGGGGTGGCGCCGGGCGTGCCCATATATTCGGTGCGCGTGCTGAACGACGCGGGCAACGGCACCTTCGCAAACGTGATCTGCGGCATCGACTGGGTGACGGCGAACGCGGCCAGCACGGGCATCAAGGTCGCGAACATGAGCCTGGGCGGCGCCGGCTCTGACGGTGGTGACTGCTCAACCACCACGGAGGCCCTTCAGAAGGCGATCTGCAACTCGATGGCGGCCGGCGTCACCTACGTCGTGGCCGCGGGCAACAGCGCCTCCGACTTCGCCAGCTTCGTGCCCGCCGCCTACGACCAGGTGCTGACCGTGACCGCCATGGCCGACTTCAATGGACAGCCGGGCGGGGGAGCCGACGCTACTTGCCTCAGCGACGTGGACGACACGGCGGCCGAATTCAGCAACTTCACCACTGCGAACAGCGCCGACGCATCCCATACCATCGCCGCCCCCGGGGTCTGCATCTTCTCTACCTGGCGCGGCGGCTACAAAACGGTCTCCGGCACCAGCATGGCTGCGCCACACGTGACCGGCTCGGTCGCCGCCTGCCTGGCCCCCGGGGCCCCGTGCGCCGGCATGACGCCGGACCAGGTGATGGCCAAGCTGATCGCCGATGCCGCGGGGCAGCCGCTGAGTTACGGATTCGCCGGCGATCCCAATCACCCCCTGATGTCGAACTCCACGACCTTGTACTACGGCTACCTGGTGAGAGCAGCCAGCTACTGAGCCACGTCGCGAGGGAGACGCCCGCTAGTCGCCGGGCGAATCCAGAGGTGAGCGCTCGCGTCTCGGGCCAGGCGCAAATTCTCAGGGCATTGCGGGTGGTCTCCCGTACCTCGGCGATGCAATACAAGCGCGCGCGGAAGCCCTTGCCGCAGATCGCGCGCGAGTTGAACGTAGACGCCGTCGTCGAGGGTACCGTCCTGCGTGCCAGCGAGCAGGTTCGGATCACCGCGCAGTTGATCGAGGCGTCCGCCGACAAGCACTTATGGGCCCAGAGCTACGAGGGCGACGCTCGCGATGCCATGGCCCTCCAGAGCAAGGTCGCTCGCGCCATCGCCGAGCAGATCCAAATCAATTTGAATCCGCGCGAAGCGGCGGCGCTGAAGAATGTGAGGGTCGTGAGCCCGGAAGCCTACGCGGCCTATCTCAAGGGACGATACTTCTGGAACAAGAGGACCGCGGATGGCTTGACAACGGCCGTCGATCATTTCAAACACGCAATTGAAAAGGATCCGAACTACGCCCAGGCCTACTCTGGTCTAGCCGACGCCTATGCTTTGTTGGGAGATTGGCAGTACGCCCGGATGACCCCCGGGGAGGCACTCCCCAGGGCAAAGGCGGCGGCGCTCAAAGCCCTGGAGCTGGACGACACTCTCGCCGAAGCTCACACCTCGCTCGCATTCTGCCTGGATGGCTTCAACTGGGATTTCGAATCGGCCGAGAGAGAGTTCCGGCGAGCCATCGAGCTCAACCCCGGCTATGCCACCGGTCACCACTGGTATGCATGGCACCTGAGCTTGTTGGGCCGGAATGGCGAAGCCGTAGACGAAATGAGAAGAGCGGAAGAGCTGGATCCGCTCTCTCTCATCATCAACGCCGATCTGGCGGAGCTTCTTCTGATCGCGCACTCCTATGACGACTCGATACGACAGAGCCGCAAGACGATCGAGCTGGACCCCAATTTCGGCCTCGCCCATAACCAACTCGGCCAGGCGTACGTCCAAAAACAGATGCACGACGAGGCGATCGCCGAACTGCAGAAGGCGATCCAGCTTTCCGGAGGCAGCCCGACGGGCAAGGCGAACCTGGCTCGCGCCTACGCCGCATCAGGCAGAAGGGCCGAAGCGGTGCAGGTCCTCAGTGAACTGAAAAGGCGCTCGGAGCCCGGCTATTCGCATGCCTCGGAGATTGCCATGATCTATGCCGCCCTCGGCGATAGAGATCAAGCGATGACCTGGCTCGAAAAGAGCTTTGAAGAGCGAGTCAACCCGAATGTCCTCCTGCGACCGGGCTTCGATCCTCTCCGCTCCGACCCGCGGTTCCAAGGCCTTGCGCGCCGCCTTGGCCTGAACGCGCTCACTTCCCTCCGGCCGAACCCGTCGCCTCCTCGACAATAATCGTCATCTTCATGCCGCCGTGACCCGCGCCGCAGAAGTGGTCGCAGATAGCCCGGTAGCGCCCCACCTCCTGCGGCGTGACCGTCACCTCGGCCGTCTGGCCGGCGGGAATGTCCGTGTCGATGCCGAGGGGCCGGAGGAAGAACCCGTGGGTCACGTCCTCGCTCTTGAGCTGGAGCTTCACCGTCTCGCCCTTCTTCAGCGTGATCTCATTCGGGCTGAACTCGAACCGCTTCGCGGTGATGACGACGACCCGCGGCCCATCCTCCGCCCGGGCCCGGGGGCTGGCCGCGGCCACCAGCCCGGCGACAAGGGCCAGCGCGCCTCCGGCGACGTGAAAGATACCGTTACGTGTCAATGTCGACTCCTTTCGTTCAAAACGTGGCGGGCTTCAGGAGCTGGTTGAAGCCCTCGGTGCCGGAGTACTCGTTCATCGCCAGCTCGACGTCCTTCACCGTCACCGAGTCCACGCCGGCGGCTCTCCCCGGCGTCTGGCTCACGACGCGAAGCCCGAGGTTCCTGAACGGCTGGTCCTTGTCGAAGGGGATCGGCTTCTTCTCCTCGACCTTGTCGGGGTCCGGAAAGGCGAAGCTCAGGGAACGGGCCGCGTGGTGCTGGCTGTGCCCGATCGTGTGGTGGTCCTCGCGATGGATGTGGCCGTACAGCACGGTCACGTTCTCGTAGGGCGCGAGCAGGTTCATGACCTCGTCGCCGTCCGAGGTGAACCACTCCCAGTCGGGCCGGAGGTCGAAGAGGGGGCGGTGGGTGAAGACCACCAGGGGCGCCGTCCTGGGGAAGCGAGAGAGGTCCTTGGCCAGCCACGCGCGCTGCTCGGCGCCGACTTCGGGCCGGGCCCGCGAGACGTTGTCCAAGGCGACGAAGTGTACGCCCCGGTGGTCGAACGAGTAGTAGCTCGGCCCGAAGACGTTGCGGAACAGCTCGCCGCCATCCAGCCCCGCGTCGTGCTCGCCCGGGACGTGGTAGACCTTCACCACCTTGAGCCGGCCGGAGATGTCCTTGAAGAGGTTCATGCGCGCCGCGTGCTCGCCCGGCTTTTCGGTGTCATGGGTGAGGTCCCCGGTGAAGAGGATGAGGTCCGGCGTTTGGGGCATGGTGTTGATGGTCTCCACGGCCTTCTCGAGCGCCCGGGTGCCGATGGGGCCGTCGAACCCGACGTGGGTGTCGCTGAGCTGCGCGAAGGTGAACGGCGTGGGCCTCTCGCCGTTCTTCAGCCCGAGCCGCCGCGCTGTCTCGGCGCCCTCGGCGGAGCCGAGGCCCGGCCACACCGTGTAGAGCGCCCCCACTCCCATCGAAGCGCCCGCGATCTTCAGGAACGCTCTTCGGTCCAGATCCTTCTTCATGCGTCCTCCTGGGGTGCCGTTTGCTTGGGCGGCCTCTCCCCTTCTGCCTGTCTAGACCTGTGAATGCGGCGCTTTATTCCCGCCAGCCGCGGACGCAGTCCCCGCCAGGCGGGAATAGAATGACGGCTCCTACGGTCTTCTCGCACGGAGCCGGCCGCGGCTCAGGACCGGGCGAGAGGAGACGCCCCATGAGTTGTGAGAAGGCCGGGAGCTTGCTTCACGGGTACCTCGACGGGGAGCTCGACGCGGCGCGCGCGGTGGAGTTCGAGCGCCACGCGCAAGGCTGCCCCGTCTGCACCCGCGAGCTGGACGCGCAGCAGTCGCTGCGCGCCCGGCTCCGTGACGCCGACCTCTACGCCCCCCCTCCCCCCTCGGTGCGCCGGACCATCCGCGAGCGGCTCGAGCCACCCCCGGGCGAAGGCGCGGCATCCGCCCCGCGTCCCGGACGCTTCCGGTGGTTGGCCGCCGCGGCGGCGGTTACGCTGCTGGCGACGGCCCCTTGGCTGGTGCTCCGCGATACGCGGCGGGGCACCGCTGACGGAGCGCTTGCCGCGGCCGCGCTCGATGCTCACTTGCGCTCGCTACAGCTCGGTCACCTGACCGACGTCGTCTCGACCGACGCCCACACGGTCAAGCCCTGGTTCGAGGGAAAGGTGTACGCGCGGCGCAAACACGTCCTCAGCGTCTTCGTCTGGCCGGCCGAGGGTGCGCCGGAGACGGCTTCGCGGTCGGACGCGCGCCAGGGCTATGGCTGGATCCAATGGAGTCATTCCGGGATGCAGTACTGGGTCGTGTCCGACGTGGCGCCGGCCGAACTGGAGCAGCTCACCCGCCTGCTGCGGCGCTGACGGTCCTGTGGTCGCAGCCCCTTCTCGCAGAGCACGCCGGCTCGCCGGGCTTGATCGCGACACTCGAGGCGCGAAAATGCGAACCGCGAAGAGCCCGGCGAGTATGACGCCAAACATCATCGGCTGACGGAGATCCACCTTTACCCGCCAGACGAAGTGGATCACGCCGCAGACCGCCGCCAGGTACGACAACCGGTGCAGGCGCTTCCACTGCACGAACCCGAGCCGCCGCACCCAGCGGTCCGTCGACGTAATCGCCAGCGGCACCAACAGCAGGAAGGCCAGGAAGCCGACGGTGATGAACTTGCGCTTTACGATGTCCGCGGCGACCGCGGGCAGATCGAAGAACTGGTCGACGCCGACGTAGGTGGCGAGATGCGCGGAAGCGTAGAAGAAGGCGAACAAGCCGACCATCCGCCTGAAGCGTAAGGGCAAGTTCCATCCGAACAGGATCTTGAGCGGCGTCGGAGCCAGCGACAGCAGGAGGAAGAACAGGGCCCAGAAGCCCAGCCGGTTCATGATCATGGCGATCGGGTCGGCGCCGAGCCGACCACCCACGGCGTCCGTCCCAATGAGAGCGAGCGGCAGAGCGCAGGCGGCGAATACGGCCGCCCATGCGAGCCTTCTCATCGCGAAGCGCGCCGGCTCAGCGTCAGTAGAACCTCCTGAGGTCCATCCCCGCGTAGAGGTGCGCCACCTGGTCGCCATAGCCGTTGAACGGGAGCGTCTTCCGCTTGAAGAACTCGCCGATGCGGCGCTCCTTCGCCTGACTCCAACGCGGGTGATCGACGTCGGGGTTGACGTTCGCGTAGAAGCCGTATTCATTGGGGGCCATGCGGTTCCACGTCGTCGCCGGCTCCCTCTCGACCAACCGGACTGTCGTGATGGCCTTGATCCCCTTGAATCCGTACTTCCATGGCACGACCAGCCGCAGCGGGGCTCCGTTCTGGTTGGGAAGGACGCGCCCGTAGAGCCCTACTGCGAGCAGCGTCAGCGGGTGCATGGCCTCGTCGAGGCGCAACCCCTCGACGTAGGGCCAGTCGAGCACGCGCCGCCGCTGGCCGGGCATCTTTGACGGATCGAGCCGACTCGTGAACGCGACGTACTTCGCACGTGGCGTCGGCTCCAGCCGGCGGATCAGTTCCCCAAGGGGAAATCCCACCCAGGGGATGACCATGGACCAGGCTTCGACGCATCGCATCCGGTAGACGCGCTCCTCGAGGGGAAGCCACTTCACGAGCTCGTCGACCTCGACCGACTGGGGATTCTTGATCTCCCCTTCGAATGCGACCGTCCAGGGGCGGGTCGGGAAGGCGCCGGCGCTCGCGGCCGGATCGGACTTGTCCGTCCCGAACTCGTAGTAGTTGTTGTAGTGGGTGATGTCCTCGTAGGATGTCTGACGCTCGTCCGTACCGAATGGCCCCTTCCTGGCGTTGGGCAGCGGAGCGGGCACCGGTTCGCCGTTCGCGAGCGCCGACCGCGTGAGGGACAGCGAGATCGCCGCCGCCCCGACCGCGCTTCCCGCCCCGAGGGCCAGGAACTCGCGGCGCCGGAGGTACATCGGAAGCGGAGTGACCTTCACGGCTCCCTGCAATCGCTCCTCCTCACGTCTGGATGATCGCTGCGAGGGCCCGCGCCATTCCGACGCTGGCACGAGTCAAAGATCGTCAACGCGACGGGCGAATCGGAATTCGTCTGCTCCATCCCCTTGCTGGGCCGCTCACCCACTCTTGGTCTCAGTGAAGAAGTACAACGTGAGTCCGTTCGGCTCGCGAACGCAGAAGCCTCGATGACCCCAAGCCTGAGTCGTCAAATGCCGGTGGATCGGAAGGTCCTTCTCAACGGCTCTCCGGTATGACTGTTCGACGTCGTCGACCTCGATCAGCATGAAGACGCCCTGCGGGGGCCGGTCATCCCAGAAGTGGGACGCATCACCGCTCTGGGGTCGTACCAAGACCTCGATTATTCCGGATGCAGCGGCGAAGAGGGCTCCGCGATCGTCCGCATCGCGGTCCCAAGACTCCAGTATCTGGAGGTCCAACCCGTCCCTGTAGAACGCCACCGTCGAGTCGTAGTCGGGGGTAAAGTACGAGAAGCGAAACTGGCCCCTGCTCACGATTGACTCTCCACGGATCCTCCCTTCACTTTCATTGCGTCCTCCAACTTGAGCACCGCGGCCGCATGGCTCCGCCCGCGCTCGCTGGCGCTTGCAGCTAGACGCCCTGGCGCGATCGCCGCTCGCTGATCTCGCACGCCTCCTCGCAGTCCCGGCACCGCACGGCGAGGGGGTGCGCCTTCAGGCGCTTTTCGGAGATCTCGCCGCCGCACTCCGCGCATTACCCGTATGCGCCGCTCGCCAGCCGCGCCAGCGCCTCACGCGCACCGCGGAGATGCCGATGTCTTGCTGGAGGTCGGCATCCGCGGTCTCGGCCGTGTCCAGTCGTCCGCGCACCTCTCCACCGCAGCCGTCGTTCGAACGTACATCGCGGACCTTCAGGTCCAGTTCCCGTTCGAGTTCGCATAGGCGATCGTCGAGCGTCTCCTGCAGCTTTTCGTATCGTGCGTCGGTCATGTTCTCGCTCCCTTCGCGAGAGTGGACCCGCATGACGCGATGAATATTCCGGTGTCGGAGGCGACGCACCCGGAGACCAGCCGTACCCGTCGGGAATATTTCGGCGGCCGGCCTGGTCTGTATTCGCGAGAACAGCGACCCTCGATCCCGGGGGTGAAAGGGCAAACGCAGATGTGGCTGGTCGGCAAACTTCATCCGATGCTGGTTCATTTCCCGATCGCGTTGGTCCTGGCGGCCGCGGCGGCAGAGATCATCGCCATTCATACCGGTCGCCCGGGCTGGCGCACGATCGCCGTCGCCAATGTCCGAGCGGGGGCGGCGATGGGCGCCATCACGGTGATCGCCGGATGGGCCCTGGCCTCAGCCCCGTCCGTCGAGCCCAGCCGATTGCTGACATGGCACCGGTGGACAGGGGTTGCCGCCGCCGCGGGCGCGATCTTCGCGGCGCTGGTCTCGAGCTGGTCCCGCGTCCCGTCCGGTCGCTCCGTGTTCGTCTATCGAGCCGCGCTGTTCGGTGCCGCGGCACTCGTCGCGATCGCGGGACATCTGGGCGGGACGCTCGTCTGGGGAGCCGACTTCCACCCCTAAAGGGACGCGCAGTGCACAGTCGTAGGCAAAGCGGACAGAACGACAGACAAGAAGGGAGGCATTGATGCGTGGGTTCGTGATGGTCGGTGCCGTGGTCGCCGTCGGCCTGGGCATGTGGGGGTGCGGAGGCTATTCCAGCGGAAACAGCGGGAACCCGAACAGTCCGACGCCGCCGAAGGCTCCCGGCGTCGTGGTCGTCAACGTGGTCGCGATCAACGGCGCGCAGTCATTCTCACCGAATCCGGCGACGCTGCCGGCAGGTCAGATGATCGTGTGGCACAACGTCGACGACGTCACCCACCGCGTGGTGCTCAACGATGGGTCGGTGGACACTGGAAATCTCGCCCCGGGAGCTTCGAGCCAGCCCATGGCGATCCCCGCCGCCGGTGGGTACCACTGTGCGATTCATCCGGTGATGGTCGGAAGCATCAATCAGGAGACGGCTTCACAACAGCCCTGCACGGGAGCGTATTGCCAGTGAACGTCAAGCTCGCGTCCGCCGTTCGCGGAGCGACCTTCATCCTGGCCCTGGGCGGCCGGAGCGCCGCCGCCGAGGGAACGACCTACGTGGTGGATCCGGCGCGCAGCGTGGTCGCGATCCACGTGGGGCGGGCCGGCCTCTTCAAGTTTGCCGGCCACGAGCACGAGGTCCTGGCGCCCCGCCTCGAGGGGGAAGTCCAGGCCGACCCGAGCGATCTCGGCCGATCGAGTGTCAGCCTGGCGCTGGACGCCACCGCCCTGAAGGTTTCGGGGCAAGGCGAGCCGCCAGAGGACGTGCCGAAGGTGCAGGCGAGGATGGTCGGGCCCGGGCTGCTCGACGTGGCTCACTTCCCGCGGGTGACCTTCCGCTCCGCGAAGGTCGAGGGGCGCGAGACGGCGACGGGAATTTACGATCTTCGAGTCACTGGCGAGCTGACGCTCCACGGCGTGACCCGGTCGACGCTCGTTCCGATGCGGGTCGAGGTCTCCGGCGACACGCTGGATGGCCATGGGCAGTCTCGTCGTCCGGCACACTGATTTCCGCCTGGTTCCCGTGTCGGTGGCCGGGGTCGTGAAGGTCAAGAACGAGATCGCCGTCGACTTCAAGATCGAGGCCGCGGCGAGGACGCGGAGATAAGGGGTTCATGGCTCGGGTGACCAGGACACTAAGTACACCACTTCGGAAGTTCGGTGACGTATCCGTTTTCACGCGGCCGGTCTCGTGGACCCGAGGCGGTGGACGAGATTGTGGAGGTCGCGCCGGGTGAAGCGCCACTGGAAGGGTTTGGCGACCTCTTGGTAATGGCGCTCGAAGGCGAGTAGCCGCTCTTCAAGAGCCGTGAGTGACAAGAAGTCGTTCGGGGTAAGGGCCTTGCGCTGAACGATGGAGAAGTAGATTTCGATCTGGTTGAGCCAGCTGGCATGGATCGGCGTGTGGACCACGATGAGGTTGGGCCATTTGCGCGAGAGTCGTTCCTGACACCGTTCGCCGCGATGAGATGTCCCGTTGTCGACGATCCAGAAGACCCGTTTGGCGGAACGGTAGGGAGGCCGAGACATCAGCTGTCGCACCAGCCGCTCGAACGGCGCGATTCCGACCTTGTGCTCGCACCGGCCGAAGACGCGAGCCCGACGCACATCCCAGGCTGCCAAGTATGCCCAGGCGCCTTTACGCTGATACTCGTGCTCGACTCTGATGGGTTGTCCGGGTGCGGGCGGCAGGGTTTTGTGCTTGCGGCGTCGCGCCTGGATGCTGGTCTTTTCGTCGGCACAGATCACGAAATCTCTAGCTCCAAGCGGCCGGCCCTGCCAGAGGCCTTGATAGAGGTCGAGGATCGGCCCGGCCCGTTCCGCGAAGAGGGGGTCTCGGGGGAAGATCCAGCTCCGGTGGTACCAAGGTCGGATGGCGTCCTGAGACAGCCAGCGCCACAGGGTGGTCTCTCCGATCGAGGCGACCAAGCCGCGGCTGAGGATCTCCCGTTTGATCTCGCCGATGCTGAGGCGGGAGAGCGGGCAACCCGAGTTCACGAGGGAGTTCGCAGGCGAGGGCTTTTACCTCGACGACGGTGTCGGGGGGAAAAGAGTGGAGGCCGTCCACGGCGTGGCAGCTCTTGCAGGGCGATCTCGTCGTTACTGAGGCCGGCGGCAGCGTAGAGGATGATCTTGGCACGGATGACATCTCTATATGGTGACGTATATGCTCGGGCCTGCATCTCCAGCCTGGCCCTCTGCTCCGCGGAGAGGTGGATCCGGAACGGGCTTTCTCTTGGCATTGAGACTCCATCTGAGCCTACGGCCAAGAGTAACCCAACGGTCGCCATAATGCCAGCGGCTATACGTCACTGTATTTACTGAACAGGGTACTAAGCCGCACCGCATTTCTCGGCCTCTGCCTCATCGGGCCAGGCGTCGCGCATGCCCAACCGCCGGTCGAGGACAGGGAAACGCTCGCCTTCGACCGGCCCGAATCCTGGGCCATGAAATACTTCACCTCGTTGTCCCTGCCGACCGGGATGGGACTTCCCGAGCGTCTCGACGGCGGCAAGGTCGAGGTCGGCTTCGAAGGCGGCCTCGTGCCGCAGTTGAGCGACGACCAGCGCCGGGTGGGATTCGACGGGACCAAGCTCGAAGACGTCAACAAGACGCGCGTCATTGGCCGGCTGCGGGCGAAGATCGGCCTGCCCGCGAGCTACTCGCTGGAGCTGGGCTACATTCCGCTCGTCAGCGTCCGAGGTGCGACGCCAAACATCTTCAGTGCGGCCGTCGGTCGGCCCTTCGTACTCTCGCCGAGCTGGCGGCTCGGCCTGCGCGCGTACGGCCAGCGCGGCACGCTGCGAGCCGACATCACGTGCAGCGCCGCGGAGGTGGCGGCGGGGCAGGACCTTCTGCGGAACCCGTTCCTGTGCGAGGCGCCGTCGAACGACGCGTTGAAGCAGCGGCTCGTAGGCTTCGAGGTCACGACCGGCTACGGCCTGGGGTCGTGGCGCCCCTATGTCGGGGTGACGGTCAGCCACTCGGATCTGCGGTTCCAGGTGGATGCACGCTATTCCGGTATCGTCGACCATACGCTGCAGACGACCAAGAGCGACACCGTCTCCGTGGCCGCGGGGGTGGCCTATGCGCCTTCTGCGCGCTGGCGCTTCGTCACGGAGCTCTTCTACTCGCCGCTCTCCGTCGTCCGGCCGCCCCAGGTGAGCTCTCAGAACGACGGCCTCCTCAACGGACGGTTACTCGTCTCCCATCGCTTCTGATCGCCGAGAGGCTTTCGCTGGGCTTCACCCTCATGCCGAGGGCGCCCGGCCATTTGGTTGCCGGCCGCGCACCTCGTCTTCAACCGGTACGGGCAGGAGAGGTTCCTGCGCGCGATCTTCGTGCCCGGTGAGAGCGGGCACGTGCTCCTCGGCTCGGCCATGAAGAGCCAGGCCGGATCTCTGGGCTCTGGAGGTTCGAGTCCTAGGAGGGTCACCAACCGACAGCGAAAGGTCACCATTTGTCATCATCGCGTCAGCGCGCGGTGACCACGTTCCCTGACAACCGCCTCCGGACAGGAATATGATCGGCGCCGCGATGAGTCTCCCCATCGGGTCCCGCCTGGGTCCGTACGAGCTGCTGGCTCCGATCGGCGCCGGAGGAATGGGCGCGGTCTACCGGGCGCGCGACCCCCGGCTGCGCCGCGAGGTCGCGATCAAGGTGGTTCCGCTGCCCTTCGCGAAGGATCCGGACCGCCTCCGGCGATTCGAGCAGGAAGGCCGTGCCGCCGGCGCGCTCAATCATCCCAACATCATGGCCGTCTACGACGTCGGCGTCGACGGCGAGACGCCCTACGTCGTGACGGAGCTGCTCGAGGGAAGGACCCTCCGACAACACCTGGACGAGGGTCCGCCCACGACCCGATGGACCCTAGAATACGCGGTGCAGATCGTCGCCGGCCTGGCCGCCGCCCACGACAAGGGCATCGTCCACCGCGATCTCAAGCCGGACAACGTGTTCATCACGAAGGCCGGTCTCCTGAAGATTCTGGACTTCGGGCTGGCCAAGGTCGTCCCCAGATCGATTGACGAGGAAGCGGAGACCGCCACCAGCCTGGACAGCCCACACACAGAGGCCGGCCTGGTGATGGGGACGGCCGGGTACATGTCCCCGGAACAGGTTCGAGGCGAGCCCGCGGACCCGCGATCGGACATCTTCTCCTTCGGCGCGATCCTCTACGAGCTCGCGTCGGGGCGGCGGGCGTTCCATCGCTCGACAGCGGTGGAGACGATGAACGCGATCCTCAAGGAGGAGCCGCCGCCGCTCGCGTCCTCGGACGAAGGCCGCTCGCCGGCCATCCACCACATCGTGGCGGCGTGTCTCGAGAAGGATCCCGCCCGCCGCTTCCAATCGGCTCACGACCTCCGCCTCGCCCTGGCCGCCCTCTCCCTGTCCGGAGACACACGGCCGGCCCTTCCAGTCTCCCCGATGGCCGGGGCGCGCCGACGGAAATGGGCCGCCGTCCTCGCCGTTGCCCTGGCCATCGGCGCGGCCGCGTGGTGGCTCGGCCGACGACCGGCCATCCCGGATCCACCCACCTTCCGGCGACTCACCTTCCGGGACGGACACGTCCTCGCCGCGCGGTTCACGCCCGACGGGCAGACGATAGTCTACGGCGGGGCGTGGGAAGGGAGACCGATGGAGCTGTTCACCACGCGCCGCGACAGCACGGAGTCGCGAGCGCTGGGGATCGGAAACGCGGACGTGCTCGCCCTCTCGCCGGCCGGCGAGATGGCACTCGCCCTCGGCCCGCGGTACGACCATCGTGTCGGCCTCGGCTCCGCGACGCTGGCCCGCGCCGCCCTCGCCGGCGGTGCACCCCGTCCCATCGCCTCCGAAGTCTCCGCCGCCGATTGGCTACCGGACGGAAGGCTGGCCGCGATCCGCCACGTCGGGAGCGTCTACAGCCTCGAGTTCCCGATCGGCTCCACTCTCCTCTCGACACGCGAGCGGCTCGGCTACGCGCGGGTCTCGCGCGACGGGCGGCGAATCGCTTTGGCGCAGGGCCTCGCTCCCGGCCGCATTGCCGTCATCGACGCCGCCGGGCACACACAGGTGATGGCCGACGGGCTCTTCCAGCCGTTCGGGCTGGCCTGGTCGCCGCGAGGTGACGAGGTCTGGTTCATGAGCTACGAGCGCGGCCAGGGATCGCTCCTCCAGGCGGTCACTTCGTCGCGGAAGCCACGGGTAGTGACGCGCCTGCCAGGTTGGGCCGCGCTCCTGGACCTCCATGCGGACGGGCGCGCGCTCATCGCGCGCATCGCCGTCAGGATCGTGGCGCGCGTGACCCCGGCGGGTGAGACATCGGAGCGCACCGTATCCTGGCTCGACGCCAGCAACCTGAACGATCTGACCGACGGCGGACGACAGGCCCTCATCGGCGAGTTCGGGGAAGGCGCAGGACCGGAATCCGCGACCTACCTTCGCGGTACGGACGGAGCGCCGGCGCTGCGGCTCGGCAGCGGGATTGGCCGATGCCTCTCACCGGACGGCGCCTGGGCTGGCATCACGGGGGCAGCCGGCGAGCTGATGATGGTGCCCACCGCCGCCGGGCAGCCGCGAGCCCTGCCGAGAGGAGACATCGGCTCCTACCTGGACTGCCAGTGGGCCTCCCGCGCCCCTCGCCTGGCCGTGCTCGGACGCGCGCAGGACGGCGAGCGGCGCGCCTACGTGCAGGATTCCGGCGGAGGACCGCCGCGGGTGGTGCCGGTGAAGGATCCGCGGACGATCGCCATCTCACCCGACGGACGGGAGATGGCAGCGGTCCAGGGGGACGGCACCGCAGCCATCTACACGATCGACGGCGGTCCGCCGCGCGCACTCGGCGGCGTGCAGGCCCACGACACGATCCTGCGCTGGTGTGCAGACGGCTTCCTCTACGTCAGCGGCGAGGATCGCAAAGCCGTGTTCCGGATCGATCCCCGGTCCGGGGCACGTGTCGTCTGGCGCGAGACGCCGAAACTGGGAATCCCCGGTCAGGTCGACTGGGAGAAGTTCGTCGTAAGCCCGGATGGATCCGCCTACGGCCACACGTTCATGACCGTCGTCTCGGAGCTCTATCTCGTCGAAGGCCTGCGCTGATCGTCGCGGGCCGGCTCCGGAGGATCGGCTTCCCCTGGCGAGAACGCCTTGGAGGCGCGGCCCGTCCTACCTTACGCAGGTGGTGACTCAGGTGCGTCTCGAGGTCAGCAATGCTTGATCTCTGGGTTCTAGCGGCGGGGACGGCGCGGCATCGCCTCGACCCTTCCTTGCAGCCACTCGAGAATCTGAGCAAGCCAGGATTGGTCCTCCCAGAGATAGACCTGTATCGGGAAACCGCTCGGGCGGCCCACGAGATTGTGCGCTCTCGATGCGAACGCCACCCGCAGCCCGCTCGCGCTGACCGATGGACGCATGCTGTCGTCCGAGCCCTCGGTCACACCATCCGGTCCCCGACTGATGATGATCGTATCGCCGCTCCACGCGTCATGCCGGAACACATCCGTCTTGCCGTTGGTATCGCCCGACACCAGGTTGCTGGCATCGGACTCGAACACGACGTACCGATCTCGAGACATCGAGGCATGCCGGCTTCCCGCGTTCGCCTGCGTTCCGTCAGAGGCGACGCTGGCGCGCCGGAGAGCATCGGGACCGCCCTGAAGCTGCCGGTCCGCGTCAAAGACGAAGATGTCGGTCGCGTTGTTCGTGTCGTTGGGAATCAGGTTGGAAGCATCCGATTCGAAGGCGACCACGGGTCCGAACAGCGATGTGGAGGGGTTGCGGCTGGCACCGTTTGGGAGGGCGCCGGTCGAAGTCCGGCTTGCCCACAGCGCCAGGTTCGTGGGCGTATGCTGCTGCATCACGATTTGTGGAGAAGAGGACGAATCCCTCCACATCGTCGAGTACCAGCCGCCCCATACAGATGGTGAAGCACCCCAGCCTGCCATGCCTCTGGTCAGATTCGCGACCGGACCCGTGTAGAAGTTGGTGAGATTTGTGAGCGTACCGGTTCGGAAGTTATATGTAAAGATATCGGATGGATAGTAACC
>WNGG01009717.1_pt1 | contig 17256 bp, 13 predicted proteins | sample 5400661 | NCBI WGS metagenome assembly WNGG01 (sample SAMN13153372, study PRJNA577476) | soil metagenome | isolation source: 100 cm soil or saprolite under Garry oak tree replicate 1 | place: USA:California | collected 2016-06-15 | reverse complement strand
CACAAAGTGGCTCCAGGAAAAGTTCCGAGTGAATGTGTACATTCAGATGACGGATGATGAGAAGTTTCTGGAGGAGAAGAGGAATCTTTCGTATGAGGATACGCAGAAGTGGGCTGCAGACAATATCCTTGAGGTTGCAACTGTAGGCTTCGATCCCGACAAGACGTTCATTCTCCAAGACACCGAGTTTGTGGGACACGCGTATCCGTTGATCTTGAAGATTGCCCGTCGGGTCAACTACAGCACGGCCAAGTCGGTCTTCGGCTTCACCGGCGAGACAAACATTGGTTTCAGCTTCTATCCAGCCATCCAGATCCTTCCGAGCCTCTTCGAGAAGAAGCGATGTCTGATACCCTCCGCGATTGACCAGGACCCTTACTGGAGGATACAGCGGGACGTTGCTGAATCTCTCGGGTATCATAAGGCGGCGGCGGTTCACAGCAAGTTCATGCCTCCATTGACGGGGATGCAGGACAAGATGAGCTCGTCCAAGCCGGAGACAGCTATCTATCTCAACGATGATGACAAGACTGTCCGGAACAAGATCTACCGCCACGCCTTCTCAGGCGGACAATCGTCGATAGAAGAGCATAGAAAGCTGGGGGGTAATCCTGATGTTGACGTTCCGTTTCAGTGGCTGTACATGTTCTTCGAGCGGGATGATAAGAGGATAGAAGAGATACGTGCCAAGTACAGGAGTGGTCAGATGCTAACCGGTCAGATGAAGGACATTCTGGTCGAGAAGATCACAGGATTCTTGCAAGAGCACAGAGAACGGCGGGAGAAGGCACGGATACAGGTACCCCTGTACAAGAAGGATGGTGCTCTAGCAAGAGAAATGTGGAAGCACGACTTTAGCAAATCCTAGTATTCTGAAACTAGTTGTCCACTCGCATAGGCGTAACCAGGAACAGTGGTTGCACCTCATTTTCGTGTGGCTGTAGTCTGTCCGCTCTTGAGTCTCCGCCTTTTATCGACGATGTACCTGCCGAGGAGTCCGGGAATAGTAAGTGCGAAGATTATCCCTTGGTCCACGAACATTTGAGGACCAATTGTCAGGAGTCCCCATGGGAAGGTTGCTATGCCATTCAATGCTAGAACAAGAGTCACCTGCAAGTAAATCAGGAGGACAAAATAACTCCGAACTCCAAACCATAAAGTCCGAGTTTGCATATCTGATCTAGACGCTCGGCATGCTCAGTCGTTTGTCTCCGGCGAATATCCATCCATTCTACTTAGACCTGCTAACGAAAAAATATTTCTAGAGTTAGCTTTGTCTCCCTTACTGGTCGATCTCCAAGCGCTGGATGATCTGTCTCGCCCGGTGTTGTGAGAGGAGGAAGACCAGTAGGAACGCGGAGATAGCCAGTATGATGAAGAATGGAAGGGTCAGCTGGAACGCGTCCTCATACGAGGTCGGTGATAGTCGGCGGTTGAGGAAGCCGTAGTAGAGGAGTCCGAAGAGTGAGATGCCGACTGTGTTCCCGATCTGCATTGATGTGGAGACTACGCCGGAGGCTGCGCCCGCGTCCTGGCTGGGGACGCCTGAGAGTATGACTCCCAGTAGTGGTGAGAGAGCGAACCCTGCGCCGGCTCCGAATACTAGGAGAGGAAGAGCTAGTTCGTACAGGTTGAGGCTTGTTCCGTAAGAGTTGAGGGTGAGTATTGTCGCGCCCAGACCTAATATCTGTAGAGCGTAAGCAAGGCTCAGAACGCGGGTTCCGAATCTTGGGATGAGTCGTGGCCCTAGGAGTGAGGCGGTGATGAAGCCGATGTTGATCAGGGCGAATGAGAGGCCGGAGGTTATGGGCGAGAAGCCAAGGCCCGATTGTAGGAAGAGGACGAGTGTGAAGAAGATCCCGCTTGTGGTGACGTAGAAGATGAGTGTTAAGGGTATGCCGACCGCGAACGACCGGTGTCTAAACAGATCCATATCGACGAGTGGGTCTTCTCCGTTGTTTGTTCTCCTTCTCTCGTAGATGACGAAGAGCGCTAGTAGTGGGAAGGATATTGCGAGGAGCATCACCATCCAGTTTGGCCATCCGAGCTGCTGACCCTCGGCGAGAGGAAGGACGAGCGAGACGAGGAAGAGGGAGATGAGTCCGACGCCCGGCAAGTCTAGCCTGGGCGGTCTCTCGGCTCTGCTGGGTCGGAGGACGAGGAATCCGGCGAGGACACCGATTATGCCGACTGGTACGTTGACGAGGAAGATGGGTCTCCATGAGAGCCCGGCCAGGTTGAGCTGGATGAGGACGCCTCCGAGGATGTTGCCGGTGATCGCGCCTATTCCGCTGATAGCCGCGAAGAGTGCCAGCGCCACGGATCGCTCGCTGCCTTTGAAGGTGACCTGGATGATCGAGAGGACCTGTGGATACATGAGCGCCGCGCCAAGGCCCTGAAGCGCGCGTGAACCGATGAGAAAAGAGGGAGAGGGCGCGTAACCTGCCAAAGCGGAGGCGACGGTGAAGACTGTCATGCCGAACAGGAAGATTCGTTTCCGGTCTAGAATATCACCGAGACGGCCGCCGGTTATGAGAAAGACAGCATAGACGAGCGAGTAGGCTGATACCACCAGTTCAAGATCCGAGACCTCTGCTCCGAGAGTCGTCCTGATTGAGGGCAGGCCCTGAGTTACGATGAATACATCAAGAATCGCCATGAAGGAGCCGACGAGTACGACGCCTAGGACCAGCCAGCGTCTGCGAAGCGCCAGCGCCGTGGCAGTCTCAGCGACCCTCGCCGGTCGCGGCAGCTCCAATCTGGTCGAGAGGCTAGGGCCCTGAGGCTCAAGCCTGGACGCGCTCTCGGTAAGTGTGCCGCCTGAGACTAACCCGGCGACTCTGGAAACGTTGCACCTTGTACAAGGACACGATGCAACGTGGTGGCTGTGACCTTTCTTGTCTAACCATTCCATCTCGTTGCCAGGGGACAATTTTCTACAATCACTCCCTGGCTGGCATCGTCTCGGCTAGTAACTGCGCTGCTAGGCATTACCGCCACTAGTGAAGTCTTCGCACTTAACGATTTGTTCCATCGAACTTGCGGATAACGGTGGGCTTAGCGGAGCGAATCCCTTGTCTGCGAGTCTGCGAAGAGCTGAACCCTTCCACAGCTCTGACAGACGAACACGTCCAGATGGAGGACGCCCTCTCCGAGCTCCGCCCAGTTGCCGAAGAGAAGGTGAGCCGCCCCACTCGTTCCTCCGGTCCGGAATGGAATGTCGCCCATGTCAGCCATAGCAGTGTTGCAGCTCGGACACTCCACGGCAAGACTAGTTTGCGAAGAAGACTCGGACAATGCTCTCAGTAAGATCCTGGGCACGCTGACGCTTAAGCTTTCATCCTATCTCAAATTGCTTGCATCGCCCGAGAACCTGTCGAATGCCTTGTAACCACTCGCGATGATTCCGGGGTGACAGCACGCTTTGGTACTGACAACCAGTCCAATTCAGTCTGCTCTCCCAGATAGAAGGAAATAATCACGAGAATCGATACGAAATCACTCTGCCTGCTGTCGATCACTTGTCTACTGGTCTTTCCCTGTCTGCCAGGCAAAGTCTACGCTCCCGGAGTGTCTCAGCCTTCAACCTTCTCCTTCCATAAACAATCGCCGAAGACGGTCAACACCGTCACTACGACTCTGTGGGCGAACACTACAAAGCTGTGGGCGTCCTCTACACAGACTGAACAGCGAAACCTCGGCGCAGGTACAGCGACGTTCGACTTCTACAGCCAGCCAAGCTTGGTGGGAAACGTGACGATTCAGGGCTTCATCAATTTCACGATATATCTTGCAGCCTCATCCAACACTGGTGGAGGCACGGTAATCACGGCCACGCTTGGAGAAGTCAACTCGACTGGCACCTCTACCATTGTCTCGAGTTCAAGCCTTTCAGGGCCCGTGCATACGGCAATACAGCCCTACGCCTTGTCTCTATTCACCAACTCCTGGCAGTTGCGGGCCAACGATATTCTGGATTTCACCATAACAGTCAACGCTCCCACTTCTACCGCACAGCTATCACTGTACTATGACAGCCCATCCTCGCCCAGCGACGTCGTGGTGAGCTTCCTGTCCCTGCTGGGTTTCTCTACCAGTGCCACCTTTGATTCCTCTGGGACCCAGAGTCAGGCGTTCAACAAGAACGCGACCTCTTCAGCTCGACTAATAGTCATCGAATCGAAATTCTTCGATGCTCTTGGACTCTACGATTTCGGATCATTAACAACGACCATCACGGATCCCTCAGGGTCACCCTATGTGACAAACTCGCCTCTCGTCCTGATAGGTGGTGCTAGCAGTTCTTACATTACCACCTGGGAATTCAACGTCACCTTTTCGACCACGGACCCAAGCGGCACCTACCACATCACGATCGTAGCCCTGGACAATAGTGGGATAGGGGTGTCTACTCAGCTCTCGTTCAGTCTCTACGCGACGTGGATTCTGACAATTCGCGCCATCCAATCTGACCAAGCGCAGACTCCCGTTTCCGGTATCCAAGTCGCTGTTTTCGCGGCAGGTACCCCTGTCTACTTCGGAATATCCAACTCCAGTGGCTATGTCGCCCCACAAGCAATACTCCCTGACAATTCCACTTACACTGTAGACTCGTACTGGAACGGAATACTGGTCAACCAGACAAACCTGTTTCGCCCAGCTTCGATAAGTTTCTCAATAATTATCCCATTATACCAAGTCGACTTTAGCAAATCGTTCTTTGATGCGAGTGGAGACACGCTTTACACTCCACCTTCAAGCTTTCACCTGGTCTACCCTGATGGTTCCTACACGGAACCAAGCCCCACGGGGGTCGACTCTCTTCCGGCAGGAACGTATACAGTGTCAAGCGTAATATGGGACGGCGTAGATGTCACACCCTCAACGACTGTCTTCGACCCGTCCTACGGCAATCCTGTTTTCAACTTACGGATCTATGAACTCACTGCACGGGTCGTCGACCAGAGCAACCATCCCGTTGAAGGCGCCCAAGTCATACTGTTCCTCAACGGAGTCGTACTCGCTCAAGGCATGACAGATAGCAACGGCACAATCCTAGTCCACGACCTCCCCAAAGGCCAGCTCGTGGTTATCGCAAAGAGTGCCGGACAGACTGACTATGGCAGGGCAGAGATATCGTTGGGATCGAATACGAGTGTTGAGGTTCAGCTACCCCTAGCAGCTGTTGAATACTCGATCATCACCTCGATCGTGGTGTGGGTGATTGTGGGAATCGCCCTCGTCGCGAGCGCTAGTTCCGGGATCATCTGGTACAGACGAGTGTCGAAGAATAGAAGCTCCCGAGACCGCAAAGGGCCCGAGTCCAAAGCGTCCACTAGGCCAGATGTCTTGTAGACGGGATCATTCGTCTCCGAGTTTTCGATCGGCTACGGCAGCGGGCTTGATCGCTAGCCGGCTACGATTTGAAGATCGTTGAATGATCTTTGGGGCCCACCAGTTGAATCTCTTCAGGTGGCGCATGATCGACGGGACCAAGTATATGCGGACTAGACTCGAGTCGAGTAGGACCACTGTGAAAATGGCGAGGCCGAGCTCTTGGAGTAGGGGTATGCGAGACAGCATCAGCGTCGCGAATGCTCCAGCGGTCACCAACCCGCTCGCCGTAATTATTCCGCCTGTGTGCTCAACGGCATTGTCGATGGCGGTATCGTCAGAGGCTCCCTCGGTTGAGTATTCCCTCATGCGAGTGATGAGAAAGATATCATAATCGAGTCCGATCCCGACCATGACTACGAGGAGAAGTATGGGAAGCATCCAGATGATAGGGGAACCAAGGAATATCTGGAATATGTAGAGTACGGCTGCGAGAGCCCACGATATGCTGAGAAGTATTGTGAAGATGAGGCGCAGAGGAGTCAGCACCGACCGGAGCGTGAATAGAAGAACAAGAAAGGCTCCGACCAAGACAAGGGCGGCCATTTCGACATAGCTCGGAGTGCTTGAGGTCGCTAGATCAGCGACTGAGGCCGTTTCTCCCCCGACCAGCACGGTAGAGCTTGAGAGAAACGCGCTCTGGACTCGAAGACTAGTTACCACTTCTCTGATCCGTCCCAGTGTTTGGATGGCATTGTCAGAGTATGGCTCATAGGAAAGAACTGCGAAGACGATCGCCGATTTTCCACTCGTTCCGACGAACGGCTTCATACTGTCCACCATCTGCTGTTGCTCGGCACTGTCTAGAGCGTTGAACGAGGAGTACGGTATGGCTTCTCCGAAAGGATGTGTTGGACCGTAGACCCGGGAGACCCCTGGCACAGTCAAGGTGGAGTTTTCTAGAGCAGACAGGCTTCGGAGCGCGGTGATGTTGATTGTGGAACCCGTTACTAGAGTGACCGGGGTTTCAATTACCGTGTAAGTGGGCGTGACGGCCCCGGGGCCGAAGCCATTCGTCATAGCATCGTAGCCTTGCCTACTCTCCACATTGTTTGGAATCTGTCCGATGAGGTCGTGGCTTGTCTTTGAGGAGAGGATGGCGCCGGTTGCAGGTATCGAGACGGCGAGGGCGATTAGTATTATCAGCTTCGAATGTTTAGCCGTGAACCGGGCGGCCCGCCAGTAGTAGTTATTTGCAGAAGCATCTGGACGTTTCACTCCTAGTCCTTTCGGCCAGAAGAGTTTGTCTCCGGCGACTGAAAGTACGGCTGGAACAAGAGTCAGACAAACCAGGAGCGCGACTGAGATTCCGATCGTGACCGCGAGTCCTATCGAACGCAAGAGCCCGAAGCCTGCGACGGCTAAAGCCCCGAAGGCGATGATGACAGTTGCTCCGCTTGTCGAGATGCTCTCTCCAGCCCGGACGACGGCTCTCTTGATCGCTTCATCCTTCTCTCTGCCATTCTTTCTTTCTTCCGCGTACCGGCTTACTAGGAAGATGCAGTAGTCGGAACCTGCTCCGAACATTGTGACTGGTAGAAGTGTGAGAACGAGGAAGTGGACGCTTGTGATGGTTGTGCCGATTACATAGACTAGCCCGAAGGAGATTCCTACCGAGAGCCCTATGGCCGATACTGGCAGAATGGGCGCGAATATTGAGCCGAAGAATAGACCTGCGATGATGAGTATGAGTGCTATCGTTACAGGGTCTATCCTTTCGACGTCCATTGCGGACTGGGTTTCAACATCATAGTTGAATGCTGGCGCGCCGGTGACGTAGGCTGGAGGAGCTTGGCCGCTGATCTGGGAAGCCACCTTGACATCGTTTCTTATCTGCTGGGTAGAGCTGCTTGGATCTCCTCCCCTGGGCTTGAAGTCGATGAGAACGAGCATCGTGTTGTTAGCGCTAGATACGAACTGGTCGTAGACTGCACGGGTGGGCTGTAACGGGTAGGAGAGTATGTTACCCGTATGGAGAAGTTGGCCGGCGATGCTCGAAAAGCCAGTCTGGGATGGAACGGGACCCAAGTCGTATATTGGACTGACGAGTTTTTCCTGCGTAGGCGTGAGGTTAGCCTGTTGCTCGAAGGTCGAGATCGAGAAGTTTCGGACCGCTGATGGGTCATTCCAGGCGTTGCAGTTCGAACATGACGGGTACAGGTTGAAGGTCTGGATCGTGTTCAGAAAGAGGCTCTTGGTCTGAGAGCTGGGTAGGAGTGATTGGAAGTATCCGTAGGTGATATTGTAGTAGACGGGTTGCACGAAGAGACCTGGATAGCCCTTGGTTACGTTCTGGGCGCGTTGGAGGGGCGAGTAGTAAGAGAGTAGCTGGTACGTGTTGTAGCGGGCTTGGCTGTTGAATGTAGAGTTCCATGACTTGTAGAAGAAGTTCTGGTAGCCCAGGGCTAGTTGCGCATAGGCGGGCGGAACGAGCGAAGAGACAAGGGCCCAGCTGGTCGCGTTGGCCATCCGATTATAGGCGATAACCTGCGTCCCGCTGACTTGAAACCCACCATTGTTTACAAGGGCGGTCCACGTTGCGGCATAGGTGCTTGGAATACCAAACTCCAAGAGGTTGGCCTGATAGGTAGCGTTCTGTATCTGATAGAGCTGATAGTGAGCTACGCTTGTGAACCCGAGAAGCAGCTGGTAGTAGATGTCGTAGATGGTTGTGATGTTGCCGATGTTGGTGAGGGAGGGATCGTTTCTGAGGGTCCAGTTCAATGCGAGAGTGAAGTCTCTGGTTGCATTGCCACGTACATCATTGTTGGTGATTACTACTAGGCTACTTGAGCCTTCCTGGATGTTGAATTCGTCATTGACGATCTGCTGGGCGATACTTGACTCGGAGTCTTTCGGGTTGAAGGCTGTCTCTGAATAGACGATCACGTGTTGGACTTGTAGTATGGCTGGAACGCTCACGACGAGGGCGAACACCCATGCTGCGAAGATCATTCGCCTATGCTTGATCGTCGCCCAGGCTAGGCGTTCGAAGAACAAGACTCGATCCCGAGAAGTTGAACCTCAGCGACCGTAACGATAAAGACGTGCTGTAACCGCGAGACTCTCTGCTTGGAAGAACAGACTCGCGAGGGTGGGGGCAGGGCCGCTTTTACTCTTCCAGCTGCATATACCTAGGGTGGATTGGCCAAGCGTGGAGGGACCCTTGACTGCCGCTTGAGGTAGGCGCATTTCTGAGCGGCATCCCCACACCCACAGTCGTCCGAGCACAAAGTTGGAGGACCCTGGCAACTCTCTCGTGACAACGGGCTGGTTGAGAGGGTAGGCGTCGCAGCCGCGACTATGGTCACGTACAACCATACTTCGGATGGGGCGCAACGCAACTCGCTGGCTAATGAAAGCTACAATAGTAGATCCTAGACTACAGGACAGCAGACTAGCTCATGAAACCGTTACCAGACTCTGTCAAGAAACTGATTGAGGGGAAGACGTTTGCGAATGTTGCTACCATAATGCCGGACGGGTCTCCGCAGGTCACTCAGACTTGGGTGGACCATGAAGGGGATCTTGTCTTGGTTAACACGTTTGAGGGGAGCCAGAAGAGTAGAAATGTGCGAAGGAATCCGAAAATCGCTCTGACCGTTACTGATCCTTCTGACCCTTTCAATGTGGCGGTGATCCGGGGCCGTGTCAAGGAGGTCACGTTCGACGGTGCGGAGGCGCATGTTGACCGGCTGGCGAAGAAGTATTTCGGCGTGGACAAGTACCCGGGCCGGGTCCCAGGAATGAAACGGGTCCTGATCAAAATCGAAGCGACACGGGTGATGGCCCCGCATACTGACACAAGGCCACGACCGAGGAACATGCAGGATCGTCGGTGAGATAAGTGATCCGTCCATTAGTGACCCGTCGTCATTCTGAAGAGACTTTGGAATGCCGGAGCTATTGCCATAGTCTTCGCGATAAATGATGAAGACGCAGACTGGGGCTAGGTATTAGGGCGCGCGAAGCCTGAGTTGACCTGACACCTTGGCTAGGCTCTGTTCTAGATTCATCTTGCGAAGGAGGTCGCGGAATATAGAATCCGGCCAGCATATGACGCAATCGAGTTTCGTTGCCACAATCATAAATCATAATCGAGAAAGTGCGGTAGTTTCGCTCAGGTTAAGTCTGCGGCAGACTCATTTCTCAGGGACCATGCACTATTGGAAATTCAGTGACGGATTGATCCTTACTGCCGTTGGATGGTTGCTATCGATATGGAGTCTTCTTGGAGCAATCGGGTATGTTGTGACGCAAATTTCTGGAACTGGCGAAACGCCGGACTTCGTGTTCATCGGCCTATGGGTCATTCTCATCATTGGAGTGGCTCTCTCATACACCGGGTCCCAGTTGCTTCATAGGAGACTTTTGCTGGCATTTCCCATAGTGACTGTTACAGTAATCAGTGTTCTGCTTTTCATCTTGTTGCCCACCGTCATATGCTCCTACAGAACGTGTATACCTGCGGGTTCTCAACCCTAAGGTTTCAGGATCTACGGAGAGAACGCTTACCCTCGCGGGAAGATCGCTGATACTTCCCACTTTGCCTCGCCAAATTGAGAAGAATGGGGCTACCAGAACTCCTAATCTTCCCGATCTTCTCTCGTATGAGTACTCTCGACGCCTGCATCAGCATTGCTTTGGTTTGAGCTTCCACTCTTCCAGTCCCTGTATGCCTTCCAGTACGCGAATCCTCTAATGAGGATCATTAGGACGGTGGCGATTGTGAGACCCGATGCGAGGAAGTAAATACCTGAAATGGAGCTCCCCGACTATCTATTGAGCTTCACGCCGCTAAAGGGGCGAACGTAACTTTCACTGTCGACCGCAACAGTAATGGTCAAGCCGGGCGTGTCCGCGCTTAAGATCTGTGACGAGCTCGAGCGGAGGATGCGGGACCAGGGCGGGAAGCCGGCGTTTCCTGTCAATGTTGGGATCAATGAGGTTGCGGCGCACTATACTTCACCTCCGGGGGATACGTTGACAATTCCGGCGGGTTGTCTCGCCAAGATCGATTTCGGGGTCCAGGTCGACGGCTATGTTACGGACACTTCGGTTACTGTCTGCTTCGAGACGAGGCTTGAGCCGTTGGTCCAGGCGGCGGATGAGGCGTTGGGGAATGCGATCCGGGCGTTCAGACCCGGGGTCAAGTTGTCAGAGATTGGATGGGTCGTCCAGTCGACTATCCAGAAGTATGGGTTGCGTCCGATTAGCAATCTTACTGGTCACAAGATTGAGCGGTATACGATACACGCGGGAAAGTCTGTGCCGAACGTGTCGGGGATGAACGGGGCGAAGATTGAGGAGGGCGAGGTCTATGCTATAGAGCCGTTTACTACGCTGGTGAAGGCGGCTGGCGCTGTGGTGAACGGGTCCAGCGCCTACATCTACAGATACGTCAAGCCGAAAGGAGCGACATCAGAAGACTCGAAGAAGGTCCTCGCGTATATCCAGTCAAACTTCTCGACTCTGCCCTTCGCGTCCAGATGGCTCGACAAGACGTTCGAGAGAGAGACCGCGAAGAAAGCACTATACGACCTGATAAAGCACAAGTGCGTCAGCGCCTACCCAGTCCTCGTAGAGCAGACAGGAAACCCCGTCGCTCAGTCTGAACACACTGTGCTGGTAAACCGGGACGGCTGTACGATTCTGACGGGACCTTAGCAGCATCAGCTATGATCGTCGGACGAGCTGACGTTTCACGCTAGATTCCAGCTGACCGCTCTTCGTTTGAAGAGGGTCCGTTGCTCTTTTTCTCGGACCGCTTCTTGAAGAGGACCCAGTAGCCAGTCCACACCATGATAATTGCTATCCAGATGGGCCAGAAGAAGACTACCGCGATCAGAAGCAACCGAAGGAGCATGCTGATTATGAACAGCACTAATACCCCTGCCAGATACAAGTCGCCTGTATAAGCCGCAACAATCGCTACCAACAAGACCAGCATTCCGAAATACAAGCAGACTAACCGGGTCCATACTGACCCGAAAAGTCTCGAAAGACGCCGACGAAAGTTCATCCTTCTAGGTCGTGTCAGTGGACCAAGATTAAGGCGAATCGTGACCATCCCGCGAGATCGCAGAAAAGTGGTCGGTCTTCTTGGTTCTTCTCGCTTCGAAACCCGCATGCCTGCGTTCGAGTTGCCTGAGCTGGGTCGACAAGACGCCCGGGGAGATATCGCGAAGAAAGCACTATACGACCTGATAAAGCACAAGTGCGTCAGCGCCTACCCGGTCCTAGTAGAACAGACAGGCAACCCAGTCGCACAGTCAGAACACACAGTCCTAGCAAACCACGACAACTGCACAATTCTCACAGGACCCTAACCCGGTCTCCATTATTGCTTGCCTTCTAGGGTTCTCAGCGGCTTGCACGCCAATAATTGAGTCTGCGGGAACATGGGCGGACTGTGGACCTAATCATAGGTGACCACACAATTTTTCCAACGCGATCGAGAGACTTGCATCAGTTGCGCCCGCGCGTTTCACACTATAAGCCCGGTCACGTAGATGACTTGACGAAGCAATCGTTAGAATAAGCCCCGCGCATTGTAACTTCTCGGAATTGGGCGGAGTTACGTTTCTCACATTGGAGGGGCACACATCTTGACTAAGGACTGGTCTTGGCTGGTCTAAGGAAACCTCCTCTCTGGGCTCTAATCTTGATCCTCACTGCGGGGTCAGCGTCTGTCGCGTATGGTGCCTACGCCGTTGTCAGCAACAGCCAGAACACAAGGGAGTCGCTCATCTTCGAATCCTTCAACATGGTCTCGGGTACGAACGTTACCCTGTCGATTCGGAACACCGGCACTGCCTCAGTCGCGTTCACATCCTATGCTGTCAAGAACGCTGCTGGCGATCAATATCTTCTGAACGGCTGGGAGGGACTAATCATAGGCCCGAACACACAGTTATCGATCAACATTCTCATTGGCTCGTCCTGTCCCAACTGCGTCCTGACAGGAAACCCGTTCACGTTCGCGCCTGGCGATGCCATGACGTTGGTAACATCGCGGAGCAACCCGTTCACCTTCTACCTGCCCTGAGATAGAGGAAGAGTTCGTACGCGACTTCCGGTGGGCGTCTATCGGATCGTGGCTTTTTCTGAAATCGCACAGATCACTTTGGAATCGAGCAGCATGCTTTCAACTTACTGACTTGCTCTCGTAGGCCCTTTCCTACGCGACGGCTGCCTGAGGATATGGTCTGTTATCATTGCGTCCAGAATCGCCAAGCCGCCAGATTTGAACAAAGTAAGATCACCGGCACGGTGAACTGTCTCCGTTTTCCCGATCAGGATTTCTCCAAGCTCTAAGATCTCCGACTCTCGAATCGCCCCTTCTCTGATCGGCCCGATAATGTCGCCGTAGGTCGTGAGGGCTTGCGCTCGTGAGTCCACAACCACTCTGGACCTTTTGACAAGCTCTGTGTCTACCTCCCTGGCTTCTGGGGTTGCACTTCCAATCGCGTTCACATGGGACCCTAGCTTGACCAGGCTTCCTTCGAATACTGGAGTATCAGATGTCGTCGCGGTCACGATCACATCCGACTCTCTCGCCACGCGCTCAGGCGAGTCAGCTGCCACAACCGCGATCCCATAGTCCCGAGACATCTTCTCTGCAAACAATTCCCGTCTGGCCTTATCTCTGGAATAGGCGAGGATCCTGTCAAAGTCTCTGATCAGCATTAGCGTAGGAATGTGTGTCGCTGCTTCCTGCCCTGTTCCAAACACTCCCAGAACCTTGGCATTCTTGTTGGCCAAGACGTCCGTAGCGACCGCCGTACTTGCTGCCGTCCTGACAGCTGTGAGCCACTCCCCCTCGACCTCCGCCACCTGCACCCCCGTAGTTGCATCGTACGCGTAGATAGTCAACATGACCGTTGGCAGAGAGACCTTCGGATTCCCTGCATTGACACGCGCCACCTTGACAGCAACGCTTCCCTGACCATACACGTGCCCAGGCATGAAAAACATCGACGCGCCCCCCGGAACCGACAACAGAACCCGCGAAGGATTAGCAGCCTCTCCTCGGGCGAGTCTCACATACGCCTCCCGGACCAACTCGACTGCCTTCGAGAATGAAAGCAGACTCTTCACATCGGCTTCGGTCGCATGAAGCATACGACCGAGTCTTGGGACAGCGGCATTATGATTTCCCAAGCCCCTGGGGGTGGCGCGACCATTCATTCAGAACAAGCCCGGATTCCAAGTCCCGGAAAGAGATGCGCTCTTGGTGATGGGCTGTACTGCAACTAATGAGCAATTACAAGCGCGGGTTGCCTGATCGTCCCTAGGGAAACGCCTTGGAATCGCCCTGGAACCGAAAACCTGTCCATCGTCGTGTTAATCCTCCCGTGCTGAGCAACGATAGACGAATCATACACTACAAACTTCTCTGTAAAGCCTGCAAGGACCCGAAAGTCTAGAAGATTTTTGATATCGCACCATCCTCGCGCGACAGATCGGGCGAATCCGGGAACCTCCGAATATCTTTCTATTTTCGTTATCTCTTCTCTTTCTGTTATCTTTTTCTCGACTCCCCCGCGGGGCATGATAGAACTCCAGAGACGCTTCACACTTTCAACAAACGGATAGCCCTAATCCAAGAATTTGGGATCCGAAGCCCGATTGACCCGGGAACCTTACTTGCGCTGGGGCGGCTCGCCGTAAATCCCGTCAATAAACAAGTTCGAAGTATTACACTGCGTACATAATCCCAGCGTCTTCGTGACATAGTCGCCCAGTGCAAAGTTCTTGATCTGCTTGAAGCTGCACTGTTTGCACTTGACGATCTCGAAGACCCGGTTCGGAGCCGGATTCGCCAAGGCGAAACTCCGCCGGACACGCATCAATGAAAACGCGACAAAGCCTAGCGCCAGTGTAGCCACGACAAAATACAACGCCTCGCTAATCGGACTCCCGCCCACCTGGACGAGACTCACGAGCGCGTAGAATCCGACGAGCACGAGCACAATATAGAGTACCATCAGTGCTATTGATGGGCCGCTCCGCGGCCTCGGCTGACCCACTTTAATGAGACCCTACTGGCCTATGCCGATAGTGTTGCCGATCCCGGCCACTATAATAGTATCGCCGGGCTTGCTCCGCTCCACAATCAGACTCTTGATCCGCTCGATAACCTTCTCCCCCGCCTCCAAGATCTCCTTCCGCATAGGAGTAATAGCCTCTAGGATACTCTCCTTGACGATAACCGCGTAGACGGGTATCTTGTTCTTGGTCGCCTCCTCCTCAATCTTGAACCGCTCAGTCCCGATACCTCCGATCGCGGCTCCGATCCCCTCGCTCACCTCGCCACTGTTCTCCCCCTCAAACTTGAGCGCCGCATCTACCATCACCACCATCGAAACCTTTCCCCCATTCTCTTCGATCAGCGACCGTATGGCGTCCCCCGGCTTCCCAACATTCCCTCCCGGACCTTCAGCCTTCAATGCAATGATCCTCCGATCCTCCAAGGTCGTTTCTGCAACGATAACGTCTTTCTCGACTTTTCTCTGCGCCTTGTCCTTCATGAGCCTCGACGCGACCAAGGGGCCAATCCCATCCCCGATCGGCTGACCCTCGGCAAAGGCCCGTGCCGCACCCAGGTAGGCTTCCGCCTCTTGCATGATGAGCGGCAGGAGCGCTTGGAGCTGGATTATGATGAAGATACTGTTCGTCTTCTTCCCTAACAGGTAAAAGTGGCGTATGATACGGTAGATCGTGTTCAACGCCCACGACGCCTCCACAAGATTCGAGAGGTTGTTCAACTGAGCCGGATCAGCGCTTGGTGCAATCCTGTGAACATCCTCCTTGAACTTCATCTCATGCACATCCAACAAATGGTCGAACTTGCTCACAATCCCAGACGGGTCCATGTCGACGGGCGTGATTAGGAACTGTTCCATGAGCACGTTAAGCTGTGGCATAGGATCAGACGTCGGCTTGCCGATCTCCTTCACAGTCTTCAAAGTCAAATCCTTGGCCTGGCCCCGGATGACATCAAGGCGTCGCAGACCCCGGTCAATGTCCCACATGTACTGGCGCATCTGCAGCTTCTGACCAAAACCGAAGAAGAGAAGGATGAAGAGTAGCGTGAACGCGATCTGTGTAATATTGCCTACGTTGCCGAAGAGGTCGCCGAGGAGATCAAGCGGGACAACGGTCAGCAAGAACGGAATCTAAAGAATACTTCTCGGCTGAATGTTATAAAGATTGATAGTGTGCAAATCCAGCTTCGCAACTCGCGAACAATAATTGGGCCAGTGTCAGAAACGCGTCCTCGACTCTAAGGTCGAAAAGAATGGAGTTGGCAGCGGTCAGGGCTTCGCGTGGGCTCTCGCACCACACTACCACCGAGATCGCCTGGGAGATTCACTTCCGTGTTTCCGGCCCGGATCTCGCGGGTTTTCGGAATGGGTACGGGTCCTAGCTCCCAGCTATGGCCGCCAACCCCAGAAACCGGCAAGAAAAACGGCTAGTTAAGCCTTCCCGGAAAATCAGTACGCGAAAGAGGACTGTGGAGCGGTATGGTAATAGCCCGACTTTTTCTTCCGAACAAGAACCGCCAGGATCATCAGGAAGAGAATAACGCCTCCCGCCACCAGCAGAAAGATGGGTATCCCGGACACTTTGAGAGTGGTCAGGTTCGGAACCCCGTTCACCACCACCGTAGTCTGGCCCTGCCCCGGCGTAAATTCGCTCTTGTAGGCACGAACCGTCACAACGGGACTCGAACTCTGAAGCGGCGTACCGAAGATCGCCGTATAGTTTCCATCACCCGAATCAGTAATCGAGTAGAAGCTACCCCCTGGGACCGAGGACGAGAAATTGAGCGAGGCTCCCGTAACCGTATCCGTCCCATTCATGACTCTAATCATCAGAGTAATCTCACCACCAGGCGTGATCGAGGACGGCTTCGGCGAGACAGCAACAGTCAACAAAGGAAACGGGTTCACAGTAATACTCGTCTGGTTCGTCGCACTAAGATAGCCCGTGATGCTTGCGATAGCTTGGATTACCATGATGGAGGTCGAGGTGACCATAGGTGCCGTAAAGTTCGCCTGATAGATCCCAACGCCCATTGAGACGGGTTGAGTTATCGTCCCGCCTCCTAACGGGGTGAGAGTCAGGTTCGCCCCCGACTGCGGCATTGTACTGTTCCTCACCGTTATTGTCAGGGTCGCGTTCTGTCCCGGCTCGAGGACAGCAGAACTGGAGGTTATCGTTTCGAATAGTCTCGGCACCGTCGCACCCAGCGCATAGACCTTGCGGTCCTTCGAGCCGAAGAAGACCCGGCCGTCGGCTACGGCGGGCGAAGAGGAGACTTGTCCACCCGCAAGGTATCTCCACCGCAACGCTCCAGTCGTCATGCTCAGCGCGTAGACGTAGCGATCATTAGAGCCAACATAGAGAGTGTTGGATCCCAGTGAGAGGGCTGGAGAAGACGTTACCGGCCCGATCGTACCTGCCGCTGGATATCGCCAGATAGTAGTACCGGTTGTTGAGTTGAGCGCATAGACGATTCCCGCGCTAGTCCCGAAATAGACAATCCCATTGAAGATGGCTGGGGTCGTGGCATTTGTCCCGCCCCCAGTGTTGAAGGACCAGACAAGATTGCCGGTGGCCTGGTTGAGAGCCAGGAACCTGTTGCCGTCGAGACCAACGTACACGTTACCATAGGCCTCGGCAGGAGCGCCGGTAACTGTTGTTCTTATCCCAGTACTATAGCTCCACAGCTGGGCTCCCGTCGTCTCGTTGAGAGCAATTATCAGAGCCGGGTTGAGAGCGCCCACTCCCAGGAAGACGCGCCCATTGCTGACGGAGAGTGAGCCTTCGACATAGTCGGGAATTGCCTTGTTT
>WNGG01008202.1_pt1 | contig 17268 bp, 15 predicted proteins | sample 5400661 | NCBI WGS metagenome assembly WNGG01 (sample SAMN13153372, study PRJNA577476) | soil metagenome | isolation source: 100 cm soil or saprolite under Garry oak tree replicate 1 | place: USA:California | collected 2016-06-15 | reverse complement strand
TCGCCTCCTTCAGCCGCCTCATTTGCTTCGACCAACGGGCCTCAGGGCTATCGGACCCTGTGGCGCCCGCGGACATTCCCACCCTGGAAGGGTGGGTGGACGACGTTCGCGCCGTGATGGAGGACGTCGGTTCGAAGCGAGCGGTTCTCCTCGGCTCCGGAGGGGGTGGGTTGATGAGCATGCTGTTCGCGGCCACGCATCCTGAGCAGGTTTCAGCGTTGGCGCTGGTGAACAGTTTCGCTCGGCTCACCCGCGCCGATGACTACCCGTGGGGGACATCTCCGGACCACGAGGAACGAGTGATCAAGGAGATGCAGCTCGGTTGGGGCAAAGGCGTCATGCTGGACACGGTGGCCCCCACCATGGCCGGTGACCCCGAGTTCCGCCGGTGGTGGGCCCGGTATCAGCGGCTGGGGGCCAGCCCCGGAACCATGCTGGCCATTCGCCGAATGCTGCAACAGGCGGACGTTCGCGACGTCCTTCCGTCGATCAGCGTGCCCACGCTGGTCGTGCATCGAAAGGACACCTGGGCGGTCGACGCGGGATGCGGCCGGTACCTTGCAGAGCACATCCCCGGAGCAAGGTACGTGGAGGTTCCGGGGGCGGACTTCCTCGCCTTCGTGGGCGACTCGGATCGAATCCTCGACGAGATCGAGGAGTTCCTCACTGGTGCACCACGGAGGGTTGAGCACGCCCGAATTCTGGCGACGATCCTGTTCACCGACGTTGTGGGCTCCACCGAGCGCGCCGCCGAGCTCGGCGACCTCGCCTGGGCAGACCTGTTTGGTTGGCGACGACATCCGAGGAATCGCCGTTCACATCGGCGCTCGGGTGGCCGCCCTGGCTGGCCCGGGAGAGGTGCTCGTCTCCTCGACCGTGAAGGACCTCGTGGCAGGCTCCGGGATCGCGTTCGACGATCGCGGCACGCACGAGCTGAAGGGCGTTCCCGGCGAGTGGCGACTGTTCGCGGTGAAATCCTGAGCGTGGACATCCCGCAGATCCATTACGCGAAATCGGGAGACGTCAACATCGCCTACCAGGTCGTCGGCGACGGGCCAATCGATATCGTCTACACGCCCGGGATCTGGTCGAACCTGGAGATCATGTGGGAGTGGCCGGCATGGGCCCGCTATCTCAACCGACTGGCCTCGTTCTCCAGGCTGATCCTGTTCGACATGCGCGGGATCGGGCTCTCCGACCGCGGGAGCGACCCTCCGATCCTGGAGCTCCAGACCGACGACGTGGGGGCGGTCATGGACGCAGCCGGGAGCAAGAGCGCCGCCGTCTTCGGCGGGGCTCGAGGAGCGGCCATGACGATGCTCTTCGCCGCCACCTATCCGGAGCGCGTACAGGCCCTGGTGCTTTACGCGCCGGTGGCCAAGACCGTCCGCTCCGAGGACTGGCCGTACGCGAAGACGGAGGAGGAGCAGCGGGTCTTCTACGATCGGTTCGTGGCGGAAATGGGCACGGGGGAGAATCTCGATCTGCAGGGGCCGAGCCACGACGAGCGGTTCAAGCGGTGGTGGGCTCGCTTCGAGCGTCTGGTCGCAACCCCCGGTGCCTACCGGGAGCTGGCTGAGATCTTCACGGGTCTCGACGTCCGCCATGTGCTTCCGCACATCCAGGTGCCCGCCCTGGTCCTGCAGCGAGCTGGCGACCGCATCGTCCCGTTAGCCCAGGGCAGAGCGGTGGCCGAGCGCATCCGAGGCGCCAGGTTCGCTGAGCTCGAGGGGATGGACCACATCCCGTTCCTCGGCGATGCGGACGCCATCGTGGACGAGGTGCAGGAGTTCCTCACGGGTGTTCGGCCGCCGCCGGAGGCCGATCGAGTCCTGGCCACCGTCTTGTTCACGGACATCGTGCGATCGACGGAGCGGGCCGCGGAAGCTGGTGATCGTCGGTGGCGTGACCTGCTCGACCAACACCACGAGGTCGTTCGGGGGCAGCTCGAACGGTTCCGCGGGCGAGAGGTCGACACCGCGGGGGATGGATTTCTCGCCACCTTTGACGGTCCGGCCCGCGCTATTCGATGCGCGTCCGCCATCATCAGCGGCGTTCGGGAGCTGGGGTTGGAGGTCCGAGCTGGCCTCCACACGGGTGAGGTCGAATTGGCCGGCGATCACGTCAGAGGGATCGCCGTGCACATCGGCGCCCGGGTCGCCGCGCTGGCCGGCCCGGGAGAGGTGCTCGTCTCCTCGACCGTGAGGGACCTCGTGGCCGGGTCCGGGATCGAGTTCGAAGATCGCGGGGTCTATGAGCTGAAAGGCGTCCCGGCGGAATGGCACATGTTCGCGGCGAGCGCATGACCGTGCAGCTGCCCGAGACCCGATACGCGCGGAGCGGGGACGTCCACGTGGGCTATCAGGTGGTTGGGCACGGCCCACTCGACCTGGTCCTGGTCGACCAGTGGTTCAGCAACGTCGACGCCTTGTGGCGGTTCGAGCCTCTCGCGCGGTTCGTGGAACGCCTGGCGAGCTTCAGCAGGGTCATCCTGCTGGACAAGCGGGGCACGGGGATCTCCGATCCGGTCCCCCTCGGTGGCCTTCCGACTCTCGAGGAATGGATGGACGACATCCGCGCGGTGCTGGACGAGGTGGGCTCTGAGCGGACGGCCCTGCTCTCCGGCGTGGGCGCGACGTACCTGACCCTGCTGTTGGCTGCCACGTACCCGCAGCGGACCTCGGCCCTGGTGCTGGTGGACGGCTACGCTCGCTTGACCAGAGCGGACGACTATCTCCCGGAGCTCCCCGAGGTAATGACCAGCGACGAGATGGAGCAGCTCCGCTCCGGATGGGGGCGGGGAATCTTGATGCACCGCCTGGCGCCGGTCGAGTCCAAGGATCCTCGTCTGGTCCAGAGGTTCGCGGAGTACGAGCGTCAGTCGGCCAGCCCTGGCATGGCAGCGGCCATGCTTCGCATGCTCTACGAGAGCGACCTGCGGCACATCCTCCCGGCGATCCGCGTGCCCACCTTGGTCATCAGCCATCTCGAATCGGCGAGGATCCCCGCCGCGTGCAGCAGGTACTTGGCCGAGCACATCCCCAACGCCCGCGCGGTGGAGCTTCCCGGCAGCGAGAACCTGATCTGGGCCGGCGATCAGGATTCGATCCTGGCGGAGATCCAGGAGTTCCTGACGGGTGTCCGCCCGGCCCCGGAGTCCGAGCGGGTCCTGGCCACCGTGTTGTTCACCGACATCGTCGACTCGACCAAGCGTGCTGCCGAGCTCGGCGATCGCCGATGGCGGGAGCTCCTCGCCGAGCACGACCGCGCCGTTCGCTCGGCCCTCGAGCACTTCCGGGGCAAGGAGATCAAGACCGTGGGGGATGGCTTCCTGGCCACCTTCGACGGACCGGCCCGAGCCGTCCGGTGCGCCCAAAGGATCAGAGATGACCTCGGCGGCCGGGGCATGGAGGTTCGCTCGGGGCTGCATACGGGAGAGATCGAGCTCGCAGGGGACGACATCGCCGGCATCGCCGTGCACATCGCGGCCCGCGTGTCGGCGACTGCCGGGCCAGGCGAGGTGCTGGTCAGCTCCACGGTCAAGGACCTGGTGGTGGGCTCGGGGATCGAGTTCGAGGATCGAGGAACGCATTCGTTGAAGGGGGTTCCCGGCGAGTGGCGGCTCTTCGCGGTGGAGGCCTCATCGTGAACCGTCCCCAGACGCGGTACGCGAAAGTGGATGGGGTGCACATCGCCTATCAGGTGATGGGAAACGGATCCCCCGACATGGTCCTAATCCCCAATTGGGTCTCCCATCTGGAGGCGATGTGGGACATCCCCGCGTTCGCCCGGTTCCTCGAGCGAATCGCTTCGTTCGGCCGGCTGATCATGCTCGACCCTCGCGGAACCGGGGTATCGGACCCGGTCGACCAACTCCCGACCCTGGAGCTGTGGGCAGATGACGTGGCCACCGTCTTGGACGATGTCGGAGTCCCCCGTGCGGCGTTGATCGGGGCCTCGGCCGGAGGTGCGGTCGCGCTGATGTTCGCCGCAACCCACCCGGATCGAACCAGCTCGCTCGTGCTCGTCAACGCGGTGGCCAGGATCCCCCAAGACGTCGACTATCCCTTTGGCATGCCTCTCGAAGCGAAGGAGGAATATCTCGCGGCCATGCTCCAAGGGTGGGGATCTCCCGTGGCCGCGGGGATGGCCGCCCCGAGCAGCACGGCTACAGAGCGCGAACGGATGGCCCGCATGCAGCGCGAGATGGCCAGCCCGGCGAAGGCCAGAGCCCTGTTCGGGATGATGTTCGACACGGACGTGCGCGACATCCTCCCGACCATCCGAGTCCCCACGCTCGTCGTCCACCGAGCCAACGTGGCCATGGTGCCCGTCGACCTCGGTCGATACGTGGCCGACTGCATTCCGGGTGCGAAGTTCGTCGAGGTTCCGGGCGGGGATTGGATCGTCGCCTTCGGTGACACCGATTCCATCGTCGGGGAGGTCCAGGAGTTCCTGACCGGCGTTCGCTCCCCACCGGAGCACGAGCGGGTGCTGGCCACGGTGTTGTTCACGGACCTGGTGGGGTCGACGGAGAAGGCCGCGGCCCTCGGAGACGCGGGATGGCGGGAGCTGCTGGCCCAGCATGACGACGCGGTCCGGGAGGAGCTGGAGCGGTTTCGGGGACAGGAGATCAAGACGGTCGGGGACGGCTTCGTCGCCACGTTCGACGGGCCGGCGCGAGGAGTACGATGCGCACGAGCCATCGTGGAGGCCGTCGGAGCGCTCGGCCTCGAGGCTCGCGCCGGCTTACACACCGGCGAGATCGAGCTTGTCGGCGGGGACATCCGGGGCATCGCCGTGCACATCGGCGCCCGAGTCTCCGCCACGTCGGGACCCCAGGAGGTGCTGGTCACCTCGACGGTCAAGGACCTCGTCGCAGGATCGGGCATCGAGTTCGAGGACCGCGGAGCGCACCAGCTCAAAGGGGTACCCGGAGAGTGGCGCCTGTTCGCGGTGGCAGCGCCATGAAGATCGCCGCACTGGCCGGAGGCGTGGGTGCCGGCAAGTTTCTTCGCGGCTTGATACGAGCCGTCCGACCCGAGAACGTCACGGTGATCGTCAACACCGGCGATGACATCGAGGTCCACGGCCTGCACGTCTCCCCGGATCTCGACTCGGTCACCTACTGGCTGTCGGGCCTCGCCGACCGGGAGCGGGGATGGGGTCGGGACGGCGAGACCGAGCTCGGAAGACGATGGAACATCGGCTGCAGGATCCTGCCGATGAGCGACGAACCCGTGACGACTCGGATCGAGGCCGTGGACGACGCCGGCCAGGTGCTGGACCTCCACTTCCAGGAATATTGGGTTCGGCGCGGAGCCGAAGATGCAGTGAAGGCCGTCCGCTTCGAAAGAGCCGACAGGGCAGTGCCGGCGCCCGGCGTGGTCGAGGCGATCGCCGCGGCCGACTGCGTCGTGATCTGTCCATCGAACCCGGTGGTTTCGATCGATCCCATCCTGGCCGTGCCCGGGATCCGCGACGCTGTCCAGAGCCGGCGAAGCGTCGTCGTGGCCATCTCCCCAATCGTCGGCGGGGCTCCGCTTCGTGGCATGGCCGACCGGTTGCTACCGGTGGTGGGGGTCGAGGTGTCGGCGGCAGGCGTGGCGCAGCACTACGGATCCGTCCTGATGGAGGGGTTCGTGATCGACGAGGTGGATCGCGACGCGGCTTCGGAAATCGAATCGCTCGGCCTTCGCGTAGCCGTGACCGACACGATCATGGTCGACGACGACGCGGCGGAGTCCCTTGCTCGGGCCGCTCTTGACCTGGCTGGGGGTGCTGGTCCGTGACGATCGAAGTCCTTCCCCTCGCGGGACTACCCGAGGTCGAACCAGACACCAATTTGACGTCGCTGATCATCGAGGCGATTCGCGCCGCGGGTCTTTCGCTCCGGGCTGGCGATGTCCTCGCGGTGACCCAGAAGGTCGTGTCGAAGGCAGAGGGACGCATCGTCGCCGAAGGGACGGATGGCAGGGCCGGTTGGGTCGAACGGGAGACCCGGCGGGTGGTGGCAAGGCGGGGGGACCTGGTGATCGCCGAGACGCGCCACGGGTTCGTGTGCGCCAACGCCGGCGTGGACGCGTCGAACGTGGCCGAGGGATTCCTCACGCTGCTGCCCGAGGATCCGGACGGATCCGCGGAGGACATCCGGAGCCGGCTGGCCGATCGCTTCGGTGCCGACATCGGCGTGGTGATCACCGACACCTTCGGCAGGCCATGGCGAGACGGACTGGTCAACGTGGCCATCGGATGCGCCGGGCTGCCAGCGCTGGTGGACCTGCGTGGGACGAAGGACGCCTCCGGCCGCGTGCTGGAGGCAACGGTGGTGGCGGTTGCCGACGAGGTCGCGGCCGCCAGCGGATTGGCGATGGGCAAAGCCGAGGACGTGCCTGCCGCGATCGTCCGCGGCCTCAGGTTGGAAGGTCCGACGTTGCCGGCGTCGGCCCTCGTACGCAGCGCGGCCGATGACCTCTTTCGCGAGTCGCCGTTGCAGGCCCTGCACGCCCGGCGATCGATCAGGGAGTTCGGGACGGGGCCGCTGGACGACGATGCGGTGCGCGAGGCGGTCGCCGCTGCGTGCACGGCTCCCGCGCCCCACCACACCCGGCCCTGGCTCTTCGTCGCCGTTCGGACCGGGGCCCTCCGTACGCGGCTCCTCGACGTCATGGGCCGCGCTTGGCAGGCCGATCTCGAAGGTGATGGAACGCCCGAAGCCGTGATCGCCAGGCGCATCCAGAAGTCCGACGTTCTGCTGCGCCAGGCCCCCCTGCTGATCATCCCGTTCGTTCGCCAGGCCGGCGCCCACGCCTATCCCGATGAGGAGCGGACCTCCGCCGAGCGTGAGATGTTCCTCCTGTCCGGCGGCGCGGCCATCCAGAACCTCATGCTGGCTCTGCACGCGCAGGGGCTGGCCTCGTGCTGGGTCTCTTCGACCCTGTTCTGCAAGGCCGAAACGGTCGAAGCGCTCGGTCTCGAACCGGATTGGATCCCCCTCGGCTCTGTTGTCGTGGGTCCGCCTCCCCCTGACCAGCCACCCCCCCGGCCGCCACTCGATCCCAGCGACTTCCTGCGTGCGCTCTCCTGACCTGGCCGGGGTGGTGCTCTGTGGGGGCTCCTCCACCCGAATGGGGCGAGACAAGGCCCTCATCGAGGTGGACGGCCAGCCGTTGGTGTGGCGGGTGGCCGCCGAGTTGGACAAGGTTGCGGAGCCGGTGATCCTGGCAACGGGCACGAAGGGCCGGCTGGGCGACCTGAAGTACGCCGAAGTCACCGACGCCCGCTCGCGAGCCGGACCGATCGGCGGCATGGTGGCCGGCCTTCGGGCGTCGCCTCACGAGCTCACGGCCATCGTTGCGGTGGACTTGCCGTTCGCCAACGCCGACGTGCTCTCGCTCCTGGCCGGTGTGATCGAGGACGCCGACGCGGCCGTGCCGGTGACGTCAGATGGCCTTCAACCCCTCCATGCCGTCTACGCCCGAACCGCGCTCCCCGTTCTGGAACGGGCGCTGGTTGACGGCCCGACGAGCGTCCGGAGCGCGCTTGCCATGCTCGACGTTCGAGAGGTCGGGCCGGACCAGTGGGGAGCGGCGGACCCCACGGGCCGGTTCGCCCGCAATCTCAACTGGCCCGATGACCTGGCGAAGGTTCTGTCCCGAGCCGACCGAGACCCCGCTCGCTGACGGCCTCGCTTACCAGCCGCCCTCGCCGCTACCCCACCACCCCGTGGAAGAAGTACCAGCCGAAGATCGCGGCGACGATGTACATCAGCCAGTGGACGTCTTTGGCACGGCCCCGCAGGATGGCGATCACCGTGTAAGCGATGAACCCCGCTCCCACGCCGTTAGTGATGCTGAAGGTGAACGGCATCACGGCGATCGTCAGCAGGGCGGGGACCCCGATCCCCGGATCGGTCCAGTTGATGTCCTTGACCAGCGTCATCATGAAGTAGCCAACGATGATCAGGATGGGGGCGGTTCCCACCTTCGGCACCATCCCGGCCAGCGGGCTGATCAACAGGCTGGCCAGGAACAGCACCCCGACAACCACAGAGGTCAGACCGGTCCGTCCTCCTTCGGACACGCCCGCGGCGCTCTCGATGTAGGTGGTGTTCGAAGACGCCGATGCGGCGCCGCCTGCCGCGGCCGCCAGCGAGTCAACCAGCAGGACCCGCTGGATCCCCGGGAGGCGCCCTTCCTTGTCGAGGAGGCCTGCTTCCCCGCCGATCCCGATCACCGTTCCCATGGTGTCGAAGAAGTCGGACAGCATGACCGACAGGACTACGGCGATGGCGGTGCCCGTCCCCAGGGCCGACCAGAAGTTGAAGGTGAAGTGCCCGAGGAGGTGGAAGCTGGGGCCCGGGAAGGTGTGCGGGATCTTGGCGCTCCCGTCGGTGAACACCTTCAGGTGCTTGGCCTCGTTCACGATGGTCGCCAAGGCGGTGGTGAACACGATCCCGAGCAGCAGGGCCCCCCTCATGCGCCTCGCCACGAGGGCAGCGGTCACCACGAATCCGACGGCGAAGATCAGGAGGGGCCAGCTCTGGAAGTTGTGCACGATCGTGACCGGGACACCCGGCGGGCCGGGGATGACCACGCCGGCGTTCACGAAGCCGATCAACGCGATGAACAGCCCGATCCCGATCCCGATGGACCGCTTCAGGTCGAGCGGGATGGCGTTCAGCACGGCCTCCCGGAATCCGGTCAGCACGAGGAACGAGATGAGGAGGCCCTCGGTCACGATCACGCCCATGGCCTGGGGCCAGGTGAGCTTGCTGGCCACGACCAGCGTGAACGCCACGAACGCGTTGAGCCCGAGGCCTGCCGCGAGGGCGAACGGGTAATTGGCGTACAGGCCCATGAGCAAGGTCATCACGCCTGCCACGAGGGCGGTCACCGTGAGGACCTGGCCGAACTGCAGAGCCTGTCCCGTGTGGTCCTTCAAGCCCGCGATGATCGAGGGGTTGACGAACAGGATGTAGGACATGGTCAGGAACGTGGCCAGCCCGGCGATGATCTCGGTCCGGACGGTCGATCCTCGCTCGGTGATGTGGAAGTAGCGGTCGAGCGATGACCTCATCCCAGAGTCCGCTCGCTGGGCAGGGGGCGCCGAGGTTGCCATTCCCGCTCCTTTCCGCCGGGCCCGGCCGCGCGAACAGGCGCCGGGACCACCCGAAGGGGGAAGGCGAGTCGAAGCATACGTAGCCGTCCGCTACGGTGCAACGAGCAGTCGGGCTGAGAGCGAACAGGAGGTATCCGATGGGCGAGCAGGAAAGTCCGGAACGGATGGAGACGGTCCCCGTTGTCGGGCCGGTCATGGAGAAGACCAGTCGGTTCAGCAGGGAGGTGGTGGCCACGATGATCTCGCTGGCCACCGCGGCGTTCGGGGTCGTCGCCGCCCTGGCCTGGAACAGCGCGATCACCGCCCTGTTCCAGCGCTACTACCATCAGGTGGGGCAGACCGTTCCACCGGCCAGCCAGGTCAGCGCGTTCTTCGTCTACGCCTTCGTGGTGACGCTGATCGGCGTGATCGTCATCGTCCTGCTGGGACGCTTGGCCGGTCGAATCAACGCCCAGCCTGTAGAGTTCAAATATCCCACTGCACCGAAGAATCCCTCCTCGTAACGCTTGGGAGTCAACCGACCGATGGCGAAGAAGAAGCGGAAGCGTCCAACCGCAGGCACCCGACCGGGCGGCGCATCCAGCCCCGGGATGGGGACGGCTACGAAGGGCGAGGCGCGGCGAGAAGCACCTATTGCCCGGGTGGCACCGGCAGAGCCCGGGGGACCGAACCGGGCGGTCCGCAAGGAGGAAGCTCGCCGGCAGCGAGAGGCCATAAAGCGAAAGATGGCCCGCCGCCGCCGATACAGGATCTTGGGTGCCGTCGTGGCCATCCTGGTGGCAGCGTCCGCCATCACGTTCTTCGAGCTGACCAGGCCCAGCCCGGTCCAGGCCGCCGGCTGCGGCCCGGTCCTGACCACGCACGAGCACCACGGCACGCTCGGAGACTTCTCCCACTACACGCCAGGCCAGACGCCTCTCCCGCTGAGCGCATACCCCACGCACCCGCCGGCGTCCGGACCGCATGACCCCGTCCCGCTCAACGCGGGCGTCTACGACTCCCCGCCCGGGATCTATCACGCCATCCATTCGCTCGAGCATGGCACCATCGAGGTCTGGAATCAGCCCGGTTTGTCCTCGTCGGGGCTCCAGAAGATCAAGGACTACTACAGCCAATCACTGCACAACGATCACGTCATCGTGGCTCCGTACAGCTATCCCGGGCAGGGCGAGGCTGGACGTCTTCCCTCGGGGAAGGAGATAGTGCTGGTGGCCTGGCATCGATACCAGGCCTGCGACAGGCCGAACCTCGCCGTGGTCCAGAGCTTCGTGAAGCTGTACCGAACGCCCACGGGCGTCATCCATCCCTTGGGATACAAGGGCGACGCCCGGGAGCCCGGTCTGGCCATCTGATCGCCTGGCCACGAGGCTGGCATGTCCGACCGTTCCCGCTCCGGGAAAGCCCGAAAGGGCTCGCGGCCCGTCACCGCCCGGGAACGTGAAGCGGCCCGGCGTCGACAGCAGGACCAGGAACGGGAGGCCGCTCGCCGCCGCCGCCGCGGGCGGTGGATCGGCACGAGCATCTCGCTCGCCGCGCTGCTCCTGGTGGCGGGCCTGGAGATCCTGCTTCACCGGCCAACCGCAGAGGAGCGAAGCCTTCTGGAGATGGCCCCGAAGCTCGCCGCCCAGGCGGGATGCGGCCCCGTCCGGACCATTCGCCCATTCCCCGACGGCCACGACCGAACGCACATCGGAAGCTCGGGGATCCGCGTGATGCCCCCGCTGTCCGCCTACCCCTCCCATCCGCCGGTGTCCGGGCCGCACTACCCCGTTCCGTTGGACGCCGGGGTGTACGCCTCCCCGCCGCCGCTCGACCGGGCCATCCACTCGCTCGAGCACGCTGCCGTCATCATCTGGTACGACCCCTCCGTGAGCAGCGGACCCGAGGTCGCCCGCATCGGGCGGTTCTTCGCCCAGGGAAACGAACGGAACCACGTGATCGTGGCCCCGTACGACTACCCGTCCCAGGGCCCCGACGGCCGGCTCCCGGTGGGCGTGCACATGGCGCTGGCGGCGTGGCACCACCTCCAGTACTGCTCATCACCGGATCTGTCCGTGGCGTACGGCTTCGCAGCCCGGTACCGGATGGATCTCTATCGCTTCTGGGACTACCGGGGCGACGCACCGGAACGCTGGTTCACGCCCATCTGAGATCAGGTCAGGCGCCGAGCGTGTGTCCGGCGCTTATCCTGGCGCCCTCCGCCTCGGCGCCCTCCGCCACCGCGGATCCCTCGGCCAGGACTGCACCGGAAACCTTCGCGCCGCCTCCGATCACTGCTTCCGGTCCGACGATCGAATCTCGCAGACGAACGCCAGGTCCGATCGATGCGCCGGCCAGGACCACCGAGTCCTCGATCTCGGTTTCGTCGGCCACCTCGACACCTTGTTGGATCACCACCCACCGGCCGAGCCGTGCCCGCAAGGACACCCGGGCCGAAGGATGGACGTACGGCGCCGGTACGTCGATGCCGCCGACCCGACCGTCAAGAGCGTCGAAGGTGGCCCGCAGGTATTTCTCAGGCGTCCCCAGATCGATCCAATAGGCTGTGGAGCGGAACCCGAACACCTGGGCCCCGGCGTCGATGAGGCTCGGAAAGACCTCCCGCTCGATGGAGACCAGGCGATCGGGGGGCACCCCGGCCAGGGCCGACGGCTCCAGGACGTAGGTCCCGGCGTTGACGATGCCGGGGGTGGAGTCGATCGGCTTCTCTCGAAACTCGCTGATTCGACCAGCGCCGTCCATGCTCACCAACCCGTACGGCCGGGCGTCCTGGACCTCGGACACGGTGATGGTGGCGCGGGCCTCACGTTCCCGGTGGAAGGCCAACAAGGCGCCGAGGTCGAGGTCGGTGAGGATGTCGCCGTTCAACACGAAGAACGTGTCGTCCAGGGACCGGGTCGCATGGGCGATGGCCCCACCCGTGCCCAAGGGGGCGTCCTCCGTGATCCAAGTGACGCCGGGCGAGGAGGTCCGGGCGCGGAGGAAGTCCGTGAACCGCTCACCCAGGTAGGGAGAGGAGAGCAGCACTTCGTCGACGCCGTGGGCATCCAGATGGTCCAGAACGTGGTCCAGGAACGGACGGTCGATCAATGGGATTAGGGGCTTGGGGATGGTCTCGGTGAGCGGGCGCAGCCGCGTCCCTTCCCCGCCCACCAGCACGACGGCCTTCACCGATCGATCCCCATGGCCGGCTCAGGCCGAACCGTGCTGGCGACCCCGTAGGAGGACCAGCTCTGCGCGCAACCGAAGGGCCAGCCGGACGGCCGGCCGGAGGGCCGCGCGCCAGCCGGGAGAGCCGTGCTTGGCGAAGTACCGGTAGATGCTCCGGGAGTGCTCGAGGGTCATGCGGCGAGACCGGTACCCGCCGGTGGAGACCCCGCCCACGTGGAGCACTTCGAGCTCGGGCGAGAACAGCACGTCCCACCCACGCTGTCGCAGCCGGGTGCACAGGTCGACGTCCTCGACGTACATGAAGAATCCTTCGTCGAACAGCCCGATCTGGTCCAGCGCGTCCCGGCGCAGCAACATGCACGATCCCGACACCCATTCCACGGCCCGCTCGGAGAGTCGGTCCCAGTCGGCCATGGTGTAGGCGCGGGAGAAGCGATTGTCCGGGATGAACGGCCCAAGGAAGGCGTGACCCGCGCCCTCCGCCATCGAAGGGACCTTCCGGGCGGACGGATAGATCGAGCCGTCCGGATCTCTGACCAGCGGCCCGATGGCGCCGGCCTGCTGCCGTTCCCGGGCCACCTTGACGAACCCCCCGAGGGTGCCGGAGATGATCTCCGCGTCGGGGTTGAGCAGCAGGATGAAGGGGGCGGCCGTCGCCCGGATGCCTTGGTTCGCTCCGGCGGCGAAGCCGCGGTTGACATCGTTCTGGATCAGCGTCGCCGCCTCATGCGCGGACAGGGCGGCCTCGGCGCTTCCGTCGATCGAGGCGTTGTCGACCACCACCGTTTCGACCCGCGCGTCGCCGGCCGCTTCCGAGGCGGACCGCAGGCACCGCTCGAGATAGGGACCGGTGTTGTAGTTGACGATGACCACCGCAAGATCCGGCCGGGTCAAGACCCCCTCACCCACCTCCGGGTCCCCTCTCATCCTGGTTGGTGCGTCCGCGATACCAGCAGGATGCCGGCAACGATCAACAACACGCCGGCCCATCGCAACCCCGACACCGTGTCGTTGAGGACGAGCCGGTCGAACAGCAGGATCAGCACGTACGTCAGGGAGACGAACGGATAGGCGAACGACAGCGAGACCTTGGACAGGACCACCAGCCACACCGCGGCCGACAGCACGAACAGGCCGAGGCCGCTCACCACGCTGGCGTTCACCGCCACCCGCCGCACGGTGGCCGCGGGCGCACCCAAGTCGAGCGGCCCACCTTGGTGGGTGACCTGCGTCATACCGTGCTTCAGCGTGAGCTGGGCCAGCGCGGCCAGCAAGACGGACAGCAGGATCGTGCCGTAAAGCATCGTCCTTCCTTTCTTCTCGACCGCGGGTTGGAACTCCGGGTCCCACTCGGAGCGCTGGTGGGCGCCCGCCCGGGATCCCTGTTCGTTCATGCCGATCCCCGGCGGCCGACCGATGTGGCCGCGGCGCCGGCGATCGCCCGAACGATGGCATCGTCCTCGTTCGGCACCACCATGTCTCCGTCCCCCGCCTGCTCGCGGAGACCTCCCACCTCCGTGACGATGGACGGGATCCCCAGGGCCTGGGCTCGGGCCAGGACACCCGATGACCAGGAGCGTCGATACGGAAGGACGACCCAATCTGCCGCGAGGATCCATCGGTCGAACTCCTCGTCGTCCAGGAACCGCTCGACCAGATGCACGCGGGGCAAGCCCTCGCACCGCCGGCGAAGGCCATCCAGATAGGCCGCCCCCTCCGCCGTGTGACTCCGCAACGACCCCACGATGAACAAGCCGACCGGTCCTTCCCCCTCGAACGCATCCAGGATCCGTTCGGCCCCCTTGGAAGGTTGGATGAACCCGGGAAGGACGAACACCGGCCCGGAAGGATCGACGCCGAGCGACCGGCGGGCCTCCGCCCGGCCGATCGAAGCCCCCACGGGGCGCACCGTATGCGGGACGAGGGTCCCACGCACCCGCAGCCCATAGGCTTCCTCGAAGGCCGACCACTCGGTGCGGGTGTGGAACTGCAGCTCGCGGGCCCGGGCGAACGCCGCCCGGAGGATCGTGTAGTCGGGGCGCCACAATTTGGGAGGATCCGCCTCGTGCACGACGATCTCCACCGGCCGCCGGAAGGCCAGCCACCAGAGCGCCACCGACGTCGCGATCTTGGACATCGGTGCCCGCGGCCGGTAATACAGACCCGGCTGGAAGTGAACGACGATCCGGTCGAACCCGCCGCCGATCCGGGCGGCGCGAATGAATGCCCGGCCGCCGAGGAGCTCCACCCGGATGTCGCCGTTGCCGTCCGGGGCCGACAGCACCGTGACGTCGTGGCCTTCGGACCGAAGACGAGCGACGTGGTCCCGGGCGTAGGTCCCGATGCCGCAATGGCGCGGGGGATAGCTGGATACCACCAGGATGCGCACGCTCGTCCCCCTACAGCCGCTCCGAGCGGCATTCCACCGGGATGAAGACCGGACCCGGATTCTCCTCGCCTCGAACCACGGCGAAGGAGTAGCGCTGCTCTTGCAGGTGGTACACGCGACTCGAGTCCCGGGCGTGCACGCCGAGCGTCACGTAGTAGCGGCCCTCCACGAACGGCAGGTTCTTCAGCAAGAACTGGACTCGGTGCTTCCCCTCGAACACAGGCCATCGGACCTGGCGCCAGTCGCTGTTCGTGCCGAACACGAATCGGTTGGCCTGGTCGTGCAAGGCGAACGACACCACCGGATCCTCCACGGGCTTGTTCGCCTTCAGTTCCAACTGGATCACCAGCTCGTCCCCCGGTGCGAAGTATTCAGGCGTCCCCCCGTCTCGGTCGAAGATGTCCGCCGAAACGATCTCGATCTCCTTCGTTCCCTCGTCCCAGCCGTAGGCCACGTCCTGGCGGCTCATCACCAGGCGAAACTCCCGAACGACCTCTTTCGGATCCCCCCGTTCGTGCACCTGCCCATGCAGCAGCATGACGGCCCGGTCGCAGATCTGGAGGACGTGATCGACGGCGTGGGTGACGAACACGATGGTCCGGCCTTCGCGCTGGAAGTCGCGGATCCGGTTGAGGCACTTCCGCTGGAATCCTTCGTCGCCGACGGCCAGCACCTCGTCGATCAACAGGATGGCCGGGTCGACGTGCACCGCCACGGCGAAGCCGAGGCGAACGTACATCCCGGACGAGTAGAACTTCACTTGCGTGTCCACGAAGTCCTGGAGCTCGGCGAAGGCGACGATACTGTCGAACAGCCGGTCGGTCTCCTGTCGAGAGAGGCCGAGGATCGAGGCGTTCAGATAGACATTCTCCCGGCCGGTGAGCTCGGGGTGGAAGCCCGCTCCCAGTGCCAGCAGAGAGGCGATCCGCCCGCGGGTCACCACCCGGCCGTTCGTCGGCCGGAGGATCCCGGCGATGATCTTGAGCAGCGTGGTCTTCCCGGATCCGTTGGGACCGATCAGGCCGAGCGTCGATCCCTCCTCGACCTCGACCGAGATGTCGCGGAGCGCCCACAGGTCGTCGTGGGCGGTGCGGAAACGGACGATCCGCTCCTTCAGGGTGGTCGGGCGTTCGCGGTACAGGCGAAACCGCTTCGCCACTCCCTCGACCGCGATGGCTGGCTGGGCCATCACAAGTCCTCGGCGAAGTCGCCCGAGAGGTGGAAGAAGGTCCGCCACGCCAAGACCAGAAGGCCCAGGCACCCAAGCGTCACGGCGCCCAGGAGGAGCGCCAGCCACGCAACAGACACGTTCGGCGTCACCGCAACGTGCATGAACTTCGGATGGGTCCTGGTCCCCACGTTCGCAACCGGCGAGACGCTCCTGTAGAGGGCTCGCTGAAACCCGAACGCCACGTCGGCCATCGGGTTGGCGAGATAGACGTTCACCAACGAGATGCCGAAAACGCGGTGGTGCTGGAGTTTCGAGAAGACCAGCGCGCTCTGATAGACGACCGGCGTCACCCAGAACCATGTCAGGAGGGCCAGGTTCAGCAGATGCTGCGTGTCCCGATACCGGACATTCAAGGAAGCCACGAACATCGTCAAGGCGGCCGTGAAGGCAAGCAAGGCCGCGATGGCCAGCGGGAGCAGCAGCAGGTTCACGCCGATGAAGGGGTGGCGAAGCGCCGCCATGAAGACGACCAGAACGATCGCCTGGAGCACGAAATCCACCCCCGCGGCCCCGATCGATGCGAGCGGCAGGATCTCGCGGGGGAAATACACCTTGGTGACGAGTGCCCAGGATCTCCCGGTCGGTCGCGAGCTGCCGAAGCCGGCTCAGTGGATGGAGCCGGGGGGCTTCGGAGGTCTTGATCTCGACGAGGGACGTGGCTGCCAGGAGGTCCTCCAGCGGTCGATGGCGCAGGTTAGGGTGGTCAACGCGAGTCTAGCAAGGGGACCTCGGCGGATCGGTGAGGCCGATGCCACCGCCACCACTTCCCAACAGCCGTCAGGGTGACGCCGGTTCGTCCCGGTGGCGATCGCGCGATGCGGCCACTTGTTGCTCCAGCTCGGCCACCCGCTCCCGAAGCTCCTTGAGCTCTCGACCGGGGGTGTAGGCATCTCCGTCGAGGAGGTCGCGGGCGAGGACGGCATTCGCTCCGATGAAGCACCCCCGGCCCACCTTGATGGGACCGAGCACGCATGCGCCGGCCATGATCTCGGTGTCGTCGCCGATCTCGGGGAACCCGTCCTCGAATGTTCCGTCGAACCAGCCGCGCGCGGACCCGCCCAACGTCACGCCGTGCAAGATGGTCACGTTCGACCCGATCCGAACGCCGCGCCCGATGACCAGCCCGGCGGTGTGGGTGATTCGCAGGCCGCCTCCGATCTCGGCTCCCGGGTGGATGTCCGCGCCGGTCAGGAAGAAGTTCACCCGCCACAGGATCTCTGCGACCGTCTCGTGGTCGCGAACCCACAGCCTGTGCGAGAGCCGGTACAGGGCGAGGGCCATCGGCCCGGGGCGGGTCACCACACGCTGAAGGGCCCGAGCCGGACTCGGCTTGCCCTCGAGCAGCCCGCGATCCGAG
>WNGG01010845.1_pt1 | contig 17274 bp, 17 predicted proteins | sample 5400661 | NCBI WGS metagenome assembly WNGG01 (sample SAMN13153372, study PRJNA577476) | soil metagenome | isolation source: 100 cm soil or saprolite under Garry oak tree replicate 1 | place: USA:California | collected 2016-06-15 | reverse complement strand
GAGCGCCAGCTGTCCGCGGTCGCCGGCTTCATGCAGCGCCACGAGGCCGAGCGCAAGGCGTGGCGGGACCGCATCGGCGAGCTGGTCGAGCGGGGCGCGCGGCCGGTGCTGTGGGGCGCCGGTTCCCGCGGGGTGCAGTTCCTCACCTTCGCCGACGCGGACCGGCGGCTCGCCGCCGTGGTCGACGTCAACCCGCGCAAGTGGGGCCGGTACCTGCCGGTGACCGCGCACCGGGTCGAGTCGCCGGAAACCTTGTCGATGCTCAAACCCGACGCGGTCATCATCACGAACCCGTCCTACCGCAACGAGATCGGTGAGCACCTGCGCCGGTTGGGCGTGGACGCCGAGTTGCTCGTGGCGTGACCCGGCCGGGTCACGCCAGCCGGAGCACGGTCTTCGTGCAGTCGAACGCTTCGGCGTACCGGGACCGCGCCTCCATGCCGCGCAGCCTCGCCAGACCGAGGAAGACCTCGTCGTCCCACCAGTCCCGGCCCTTCTGGGACGGGAACGAGGCGTGCAACAGCTCGACCTTGCGCCGCGCCACCTCGTCGGACAGCGGCAGGTACACGTTGCGCCGGGCCAGGTCGCCGTCCCATTTCGGGATCTCGTAGTGCAGCACGAGCTGGTCCCGGAAGACCGTCGGTACCTGTTCGGCGAGCAGGCGGTGATCCTGGTGCGCGTCGTTCGCGGCAGGGCAGATCACCAGTTCCGGCGAGAAGGCCGCAGCCACCTCGTGCAGGATCTCCTTGACGGTGCCCCAGTGCGCCGGTAGCCGGCCGTCCGGCAGCCGGTGCAGGGCGAAGGAGAGCTCGGCACCGGGCAGGAACGCCACGGCGGCGGCGCGGGCCTCCGCCTGGCGGTCCGGCGAGCCGGAGCACAGGACGTAGTGCACCTGTACCCCCGGGCTGGCCGCAGCCAGCGACAGCAGCAGGCCGCCCGCGGCGATCTCGATGTCGTCGGGGTGCGCCCCCACCGCGAGCAGTGACCGAACCCCGGTCAGCGACAGGCTGAGCACGTGCCTACCCGGCGAGAACCGGGTCGTCGTGCAGCGCCGTCGCCTGCTGGGGCACCAGCGCCGGGACGGTCAGCAGCGAGCCGCCACCGCGCTGCGGATCCCAGAGCATCCACGGGCACTGTCCACGGTGGAACATGTCCTCCAGCTCGGCCCGGTCCTTGAAGGTGTCCGCGGCCCGCCAGAACCCGTTGTACCGCTGGGCGAGCAGCTTGCGTTCGGGTACCAGGCGGTGGAACGCGTGCGGCACCATGTCCTCGCCCTCGCGCAGCGCGTCGAAGATGCCCGGGCGCATGACGAAGTAGCCGCCGTTCTCCCACTGCATCAGCTCGGTGACCGCGCGTACCCCGGTCACCTGGCCGGTGTCGGCGACCTCGACGACGTGGTGGGTGGACACCGGCGGGACGGCGAGCATGCTCGCGACCGCGTCGGGCGCCTGCTGGAACCGGTCGACCATCTGGTCCAACGGCGCGTCGGTGAGCGTGTCGGCGTAGTTGGCCAGGAACATGTCCTCGCCCTCGACCAGCGCACGCACGCGCATCAGCCGCTCGCCGATCGACGAGTGCAGGCCGGTGTCGATGAACGAGATCTTCCACTCGGTGATGTCGGTGCTGTGCATCTCGACGTTGCGGCTACCGGCGACGAGCGTGAAGTCGTTGGACTGCGTCTCGTCGTAGCGCAGGAAGTAGTCCTTGACCGCCGCGGCACCGTACCCGAGGCAGAGGATGAAGTCGGTGTGGCCGAAGTGCGCGTAGTAGCGCATGACGTGCCACAGCAGCGGCCGGTCCCCGATCATGTTCATCGGTTTCGGCGCGCTGGCGGGGCCTTCGCGCATGCGCATGCCCAGGCCGCCGCAGAACAGCACGACCTTCATCTCACACCACCTCGAGGGTTGGGATGGGGAAGACCAGCCGCCCGCCCCAGTCCCGCACGTAGGCGAGCTGCGCGGCGATCTCGGTGCGGAGGTTCCACGGCAGGACGAGGACGTAGTCGGGACGGTCGGCGGCGATCCGGTCCGGGTGGTGGATCGGGATGTGCGTACCCGGGAGGAACCGGCCCTGCTTGTGCGGACTGCGGTCGACGGTGTAGGCCACCAGGTCCGACCGGATGCCGCAGTGGTTGAGCAGCGTGTTGCCTTTACCGGGGGCGCCGTAGCCGACGACCGTCTTTCCCTCGGCACGCGCGGCGAGCAGGAACCTGAGCAGGTCCCGCTTGATGTCGAAGACCGCCTCGGCGAACCCGGCGTGGCCCGAAAGCGTGTGCAGGCCGGCAGCCTCCTCGGCGGCGAGCACGGCCTTGACGTTCGCCGACGGCTCGCCCGCGGCGTCGGCCGGCCGGGCGTGTACCCGCAACGACCCGCCGTGCGTGCTCAGCTCGTCGACGTCGACCACGACAAGCCCGCCGCTGGCCAGCGCACGGGATGCGGTGAGCAGCGACAGGTACTGGTAGTGCTCGTGGTAGATGGTGTCGTACTGGTTGCGCTCGATCAGCCGCAGCAGGTGCGGGAACTCCAGCGTCACCAGGCCGGTCGGCTTCACCAGCGCGGCGAGGCCCGCGGTGAAATCACGGATGTCGGGCACGTGCGCGTAGACGTTGTTCCCCGCGACCAGGTCGGCCCGGCCGTACTTCTGCGCGACTTCCGCGCCGGTCTCCGCGCCGAGGAACCGCACCTCGGTACGGATCCCCTTGGTGCGCGCCACTTCCGCGATGTTGGCCGCCGGTTCCACGCCGACGACCGGGATCCCGGCGGCGACGAAGTGCTGCAACAGGTACCCGTCGTTGCTCGCAACCTCGACGACGAGCGAGTCGGTGCCGAGCTGCAGCCGCTCGGTCATCTCGTCGGCGTACCGCTTGGCGTGCGCGACCCAGGAGTCCGAGTACGACGAGAAGTACGCGTAGTCGGAGAAGATGTCCTCACCGGGCACGTATGCCGGCAACTGCACCAGCAGGCACGCGGAGCAGATCCGGACGTGCAGCGGGTAGAACGTCTCCGGGCCGTCCAGCGCGTGCGCCGGCACGTAGCTCTCGCACAGCGGCGACATTCCCAGGTCGACGAACGTATCGGTCAGTTGCTCGTCACAGAGTCGGCACTTCGCCGCGGTCATCAAGCCCCCTCATCTGCCCGGGTCGACGCCCAAATTACCGGCCCCCTCGGAGCCTGGGCCACCGCTGTAAGAAACCCGTCAGCGGTCACGTAAGCGTGCATCCGGAACACCGGAAACTGCTTGCGCGGTAAGCGCGCCGATAGACTATCGGCGCCCAGCCGGCCGGTCTGTCGGGCGTTTAGGCAATGGCGCTAGACCGACGACCCGTCGTCACCGGGACTTTCCGCCGTTCTCGCCGGCCGCCCACTCGGGTTGCAGGACGATCCGCACGTCTGACGGCACCGAAGTCGGCATTCCGCTCGCCGACACGGGGATGGTGCCGTGGTCCTCGTCGGCCGGCCCGGTCTGCGCGTTGATCGAACGGTAGGTGCCCGCTTGAAGGGGCCGGGTCGCCTTGGTGCCCAGGGGACGCTCGACCACGGACGCGGGCCGCTCCACCACGGTTGCCGGCCGGTCCACCACGGTTGCCGGTCGCTCGACCGGGGCGGCCGGGTTCGCCGGGGCGGCGGGGGCCACCGGCTTCTCGGCGGGCTCGTCGGGCGGTACGACGATCTTGGGGTGGATCATCGTCATCGCTTCGCTGGGCGCGACCCCGGCAGACTCCGGGTGTACCACCGGCACCTTCGGCAACAAGGGGACCTCCTTGCCGTTGGTCGTACCGCCTGCCGCCGCCTCGCGGGCCAGCGCGATCTCGACGGCCAGCGGATCGACCCGCTCCCGCTGTTCCCGCTTGCGGGAGCGCCGACGGGCGATGGCGTCGTACAGGATGGTGCCGCCCCCGGTGATCAGAAGGCCGGCCGCGGCCACCGCGATGATCGCCCGCTTCACCTTGCCGCCGGACTCCTGCAGGTTCTCCCCCTGGTCGAGTCGCTGCGACCCGATGAGGTCCTGATCGTGTACCCCGGACTGCCGCTGGAGCGCCTCCGCCGAGTCGCGGATCCGGTTGATCACCAGCTGCGTCGTCACCGTGGTGTCCTGCGGCGTCGGCCCGACGACCTGCACGGTGACGATCGGGTTCGGGTAGGTGATGGTGAGCACGACGTTGGTGGTGTGGCCGCCTGCCTTGAGTGAGTCGAGGAACTGCTGGTCCTGGGTCGCGTAGATGGCGGCCTGGCCGAGCGTGTTGAGGCCGAGCTGGTTCCACGGGTTGCGCAGCGTGGCAGCCGTGGGGTTGTCTGTCGGGGCGACCCGGGCCGGGATGAATTGAACGTATGACGTCATGAGGTAGTCCGGCTTCGCGGTCGCCGCCACCGCACCGGTGGCCACGATCGTGATGACCAGCAGCGGGAGAGCGACCTTCCAGCGCCGGAAGATGACCTTAGTGAGGTCCCAAAAGTCCAATTCTTGTTCTCTCTTCCGGAATCGCGTCCACTTCCACCCCTGCGACGTCCTGAGCTGGCTCGCTTTAGATGCTAATCACCGCCCCGTAGAGCGGCTATCGGCCGCCGGTATCAAGAATATGACGCGGATCGGTATGGCCTTGAGCCGCACGGCGCACATGACGACAATTGCGGCCCGGGAGGACGTCGACCGCACGGAACAGTCGGCCCGACCGTTTTCGGGCCTGCGGGTAACGGCTATTCGGCGTCCGGCGTTGCGGCGTTCACGTCGGCGTGCGCGGCCGGGATGCTGCCCAGCCGGCCGGCCTGGTAGTCCTCGAAGGCCTGGACCAGCTCCGCGCGGGTGTTCATGACGAACGGGCCGTAGGCGGCCACCGGCTCGCGGATCGGCTCGCCGCCGAGGATGAAGACGTCCAATCCGGAGGTACCGGAGTCCTGGCGCGCGTTCGCGCCAACCGTGATGGCGCCGCCGTCGCCGAACACGGCCAGCTGTCCGCTGTGCAGCGGCCGGCCATTGGTACCCACGGTGCCGTCGCCGCCGAGGGCGTAGACGAGCGCGTTGAAGTCCCGCCGCCACGGCAGGGTCAGCGACGCGCCGGGCGCCAGGGTCGCGTGGATGAGCGTGATCGGCGTGTACGTCGAACCGGGGCCGTGGTGCCCGCCCAGCTCGCCGGCGATCACCCGGATCAGCGCACCGCCGTCGGGCGACGAGAGCAGGGCCACGTTGCTGCCGGTGATGTCCTGGTACCGCGGGACGGCGAACTTCTGCGCCCGGGGCAGGTTGACCCAGAGCTGGATGCCGTGGAAGAGGCCGCCGCTGACCACCAGGTGCTCGGGCGGAGTCTCAATATGCAGGATGCCGGAGCCGGCGGTCATCCACTGGGTGTCGCCGCCACCGATGAGGCCACCCCCGCCGTGCGAGTCCTGGTGCTTCATCTCGCCGTCGATCATGTAGGTGACCGTCTCGAAGCCGCGGTGCGGGTGCCACGCGGTGCCCTTGGGCTCCCCCGGGGCGTACTCCACCTCGCCCATCTGGTCCATGTGCACGAACGGGTCCAGCGCCCGCAGGTCCACGCCGGCGAAGGCGCGCCGGACCGGGAAGCCCTCGCCCTCGAAGCCCTTGGGGGCGGTGGTGACGGAGATCACCGGCCGGTCGGCGTCGGTGAGCGGGTTCGGCCGGGGTACCCGCGGGAGCGCGAGCGGGTTCTCTACGGTGACGGCTGGCATGGTGGCCTTCCTTCGCGGGTCTCGTTCGACTATCCGTGCAAGGTAGTTGCGGTGTCAACTATTCCCGGGAAGGATGGGGACATGGCAGCCAACGTCGTGGACAACCCGCGGGCGCAGCGATTCGACCTCGAAGTCGACGGCAAGCCGGCGGGCCTCGTCGCGTACAGCCGGCGGGGTACGACGATCTCCATGACGCACACCGAGGTCGATCCGGCCTTCGAGGGGCACGGGTACGGCTCGGTGCTGGCCCGGGGAGCGCTCGACGCGGCCCGCGCGGAAGGGTTGGCGGTGCTGCCGTTCTGCCCGTTCATCCGCTCGTACATCAAGCGGCACCCCGACTACGTCGATCTCGTCCCCGCCGACCAGCGATCCCGCTTCGAGCTGACGCCATGAGCAACCTGGAGACGGAGCCGCGGGAGACGCTGTGCGGTGGGCGGGCCGCAGTCGCCACCGAACCGGTACGCGACCTGCTGGCGCCGCGCAACGTGGCGCTGGGCGGGCCGCGCGGGATGACCGTCTCCCGTACCCTGCCCAACCGCGACCGGCGCATGGTCGGCGCGTGGTGCTTCCTCGACTACTACGGTCCCGAGGACATCACCGACCGGGGCGGCATGCGGGTACCGCCGCATCCGCACACCGGCCTGCAGACGGTCAGCTGGCTGTTCGCCGGCGAGGTACTGCACCGCGACAGCCTCGGCGGCCTTCAGCTCATCCGGCCCGGCCAGCTCAACCTGATGACCGCCGGGCACGCGATCTCCCATTCGGAGCAGACGCCCGCCGAACACTCGCCGATCCTGCACGGGGTACAGCTGTGGACCGCTCTGCCCGACCGCGACCGGCACACCGAACCGCACTTCGAGCACCATCCCGACCTGCCGGAGCGCGCTGGTCCCGGTACCTCCGTGAGGGTCTTCATGGGTGAGCTCGACGGCGCGCGATCGCCGGCGCGGACCTACAGTCCCCTCGTCGGTGCGGAGGTGGCGCTCGACGCCGGCGCCGACGACCGGCTGGCGCTGGTGCCCGACTTCGAGTACGCCGCGCTCGCGGTGTCCGGCACGATCTCGGTCGACGGCGTCGCGCTGTCCCCGGGGCCACTGCTCTACCTGGGGACCGGCCGGCGTGACCTGGCGCTGCGCGCGGACCGGCCGGGGCGGCTGCTGCTGCTCGGCGGCGAGCCGTTCGACGAGCAGATCGTGATGTGGTGGAACTTCGTCGGCCGCGACCACGACGAGATCGTGGCCGACCGCGAGGAGTGGATGGCCGGGCGGCGCTTCGGCACCGTGCACGGCTTCGACGGCGACCCGCTGCCCGCGCCGCCGATGCCGACGAGCCGGCTCAAGCCGCGGGGCCGTCAGCGCTGACCGATCTTTCATATCGGCGAGCCAGCTCGCCGAGGTAGGCGACCAGTTCGGGCGGGTGGTCGACGGTGAAGTCCATGCCGAGCAGACCGAGGCGCCGTTGCCCAGCCCGTCGAGCGTCGTCGGGCGCAGCGTCACCTCCGCGACGCCCGGCGGCCGGGCATTGCGTACCACGAAGTTGAGCAGGTTCGTCTCGACGATGAAGTGCCCGATCAGCAGCGCGCCGGCGGCCGGCGAGACGAACCTGCTCAGGAACCAGACGCAGAGTCCGTCCATTGTGGAGTGTGCGGACAAGCGGGTACAGGTACTCAGCCGGACCTGGGTACGCCGCCCACGTAGCCGTGCGCATCGGCCATCAGGGCCTGCCACCGGTCGGGGTCCACGGCCGGGACCGCCACCCACTCCTTCAGCCGCCGGCCGCCGGACTCGAAGACCTCGGCCTCGCCGGCGGCCACCATCGCCGCCGCGCGGGCGGCGGGCAGCTTGACGACGAGACGGTCCCGGCTGAGGAAGGCGAAGATCTTGTTATTGACCTTGAGTACCTCGTTCTGCAGCGCCCGGCCCAGGGTTACGCCGGCCTCGCCGAGCCAGGCGGCGACCAGCGCGTCGTAGACCCTCCGCGCGTCGGCCTTTCGCGGCTCGGGCACCGGCGCCGGGCGCTCCTTCTTCGGCAGCTTGCTGACCACCGCGTCGTAGGAGGTGTCAACCGCCTCGCGCAGCTCGTCATCCGGGATCGCGCCGCCGGTGCGCAGGCTGTTCCACCCGGACCGGCCGATGTATGCCATGACCGAGGCGTCGTCGGGGTACCGCAGCAGCCACTCGTCCGCGGCTTCCCGGGTCGGGCCGCACTTGAGCCCGACCGAGGAGACCGGCTCCGACCCGAGGAAGGCGAAGATCTTGGAGCCGACCTTCACCACGACGTCGCCCTCCCACGGCTCGTCCTGCCACGCGCCCGGCTTGGCCAGGCAGTAGCTCAACAGTTCGTCGTGCTTCACGCCGTCCATGCTGCCCCATCCGGGGCGGCCACGGGGTTCCGTGGCCGCGGCCTGGGCGACGCCACCGGCCGGGTCGCGCTGGTCGGCTTCGACGACTTCCCGCTGGCCGACAAGCTCAGCCCGCCGGTGACCGTGGTGAGCCAGGACCCGGCGACGATCGGCGCGACCGCGGCACAGCTGCTGTTCTCGCGGATCGACGGCAACGACGGCCCGCCGCGCTGGGTCATGCTGCTGACCCGGTTCGTGGCGCGGGGTTCCGGCGAGATCCGGCTTTGACAGTCTCCTGACAACCTGTCAGGCCTTGGACATGAGGACGCGCAAGGGTGACGTGGCGACGCGGGTCATCCTGGCGACGTTCCGGGCCAACGGGCTGCTGACCGCGGCCGGCGACGTCCTCGCCGCCGGCGAGGGCCTGACCTCCGCGCGGTGGCAGGTGCTCGGCGCGCTCGCCCTTGCCGGGCAACCGCTGACCGTGCCACAGGTAGCGCGGCGGATCGGCCTCACCCGGCAGAGCGTGCACGCGACAGTCGGCCGGCTGGCGGCCGATGGGCTTGTCGAGCTGGTACCCAACGTCGACCACCAGCGCTCGTCCCTCGTTCACCTCACCGACGCGGGTTCGGCCCGTTACCGGGCGATGGAGCGGCGGCAGGCGGCCTGGGTCGAGCGGGTCGCCGGTGGCCTGTCCGTCACCGGGCTGGAGACCGCCGGCCGCGTCCTTGACCAACTGTGCCAACGGCTGGAGGAGCTGTGAGCCCTGTCGTACTGATCAACGCATTCGAGGTACCGGCCGGCGCGGACGAGGAGTTCGTCAAGGGCTGGGAGAGCGGGCGGGACTTCCTGCAGACGCAGGAGGGCTTCCTGTCGACCCGGCTGCACCGCAGCCTTTCCCACGTCGGACTTCCGCTACGTCAACGTGGCCCTGTGGAGCTCGGCCGAGGCATTCCAGGCGGCCGCGTCGCAGCCGGAGTTCCGGGAGCGGGACAACCCGTTCCGGTTCCACGCCGCGCTGTACGAGGTGATCCGCGAATCCTAGCGATCTGGTGACTCCCTCCTGCGGGTATCGTGGCCGTGGTGGTGATCACCGCCGAGCGGAGAGGGCGACGCATGCCGCGGACCGGCGCGATCTCGACCACGCCGCGCCGGCCGACCATGGTCGACGTGGCGCGGCACGCGGGCGTCAGCCTCAAGACCGTCTCCCGGGTCGTCAACAATGAACCGGCCGTCGCGCAGGCGCTCGTGGACCGGGTCCTGTCGGCCATCGCCGAACTGGGCTTCCGGCGCAACGACATCGCGCGCAACCTGCGTTCCGGCCGGCTCAACGCGACCGTCGGGCTGCTCATCGAGGAGATCGCCAACCCGTTCTACGCCACCATCGCGAGCGTTGCCGCCGACATCGCGGCCGACCACCAGACGCTGCTGATGACCGCCTCGTCCGAGGAGGACGTGGAGCGGGAACGGACCCTGCTGGTCGAGCTGTGCCAGCGCCGGGTGGACGGCCTGCTCGTGGTACCGGCCGGGCAGGACCACTCGTACCTGCGCCGCGAGGTCGAGATGGGCATGTCGGTCGTGTTCCTCGACCGGCCGCCCGGCGAGCTGCTGGCCGACACGGTGCTGCTGGACAACCGCGGCGGTACCCAGGCCGGGGTCGACCGGCTGCTCGCCGGCGGGCACACCCGGATCGGCATACTGATCGACTCTCTTGCCGTGTACACGATGCGCGAACGGCTGGCCGGTGCGCAGGCCGCGCTCCGCCGGGCGAAGGTGCGCCACGACGAGCGGCTCATCCGCGAGCACGTCAAAACGCCCGACGACGCCGCGCGGGCGGTGGCCGAGATGCTCGACCAGGCCGACCCGCCGACCGCGTTCTTCTGCACCAACAACCGCATCACGGTCGGGGCGCTGCAGGAGCTGTGGCGCCGGGGCAGCGGCGCCACCCTGGTCGGCTTCGACGACTTCGAGCTGTCCCATCTCATGCCGCGCCCGGTGACCGTCATCGCCTACGACACCCGCGAACTCGCCCGTACCGCGGCCGAGTTGCTCTTCCGCCGCATCGGCGGGGACCAGTCCCGCCCGGCCACCACGGTCCTGCCGACCCGCCTGGTGGAACGCGGCATCGGTTAGCGCTCGCGGGGCGCTCGACCGAGCGGTGGCGGCGCTTTGCCTGCGGGCGCGCCAGGCCAGCGGGCGCGCCAGGTCGCCGGGCGCGGTGCGTTGCGGCCTTGCTCGGCTTCGCTCGCGGCCGTATACTCGTCTGCGGATATACGGGAACGAGGTGACACGATGGCCAAGCGGCGCAAGGTCGGCAACCTGCTGGCGCTGGTCGTCCTGGCGACCCTCGCCGAGCGCCCGAGCCACCCCTACGAGCTGGCCTCCCTGCTCCGCGAGCGGGGCAAGGACCAGGATCTGAAGATCAAGTGGGGCTCGCTCTACACCGTTGTGCAGAACCTGGAGAAGCACGGCTTCATCGAGGCGGCGGCGAGCGAACGGCAGGGCCGGCGCCCGGAGCGGACGGTGTACGCGGTCACCGACTCCGGCCGGGCCGAGCTCACCGACTGGCTGAGCGAACTGATCAGTGTCCCGGAGCGGGAACACACCCGGTTCCAGGCGGCGCTGTCGGTCCTCGCGGTACTCGGTCCGGACGAGGCGGTCGCGCTGCTCGCCGAGCGGTCCGCCACGCTGGACGCCGAGGTCGACACGCACCGGTCGGCTCTCGCGGAGTACGGCAAGGAACTGCCCCGGCTGTTCCTCATCGAGTCGGAGTACGAGCTGGCACTGCGCACCGCCGAGGCGGACTGGCTCCGCGAGGTGGTACGCGAGCTTCGCGACGGCTCGTTCCCGGGAGTGGCGCAGTGGCGCACCTTCCACGAAACCGGTTACCTGCCACCAGAAGTGGCCGCGATGGCCGAGAGGGGGCGCGTCACCGAGTAAAAACGACCCCGGCGATGGTGCGGCAACACCAGGGCCGGGGTCGTCAACCTCTCGAACTGATCCCGCCGGAACGGAACCTGGCGATCGAGGTGGCAACCCCAATGCTAGCCGGGGTCCAACTCCTGCGGGCCGGTTCGCCGAATTTCCGAAGAACCGGAGGAGCAGCATGACTGCCGTCGAGGCACACGACCTCGTGAAGAACTATCCCGGCGGGGTACGGGCGCTCAACTGCCTGTCCATCGCCATCCGGCACGGTGAAGTGTTCGGCCTGCTCGGTCCGAACGGTGCCGGCAAGTCCACCACCGTCAAAGTCCTCACCACACTCACCCGCCCCGACTCGGGTTCCGCGACGGTCGCCGGGTTCGACGTGCGGCGCCAACCGAACCGGGTACGGCGGCGGATCGGTGTCGTCTCCCAGCGCTCCGGCGCCGACCCGATGGCAACGGGACGCGACAACCTCACGCTGCAGGGCCGGTTGTACCGCATGCGCGGCGCCACGCTGCACCGTCGCGTCGGCGAGCTGGTCGACCGGTTCGCGCTCGGCGAGGTCGCCGACCGGCCGGTACGCACCTACTCGGGCGGTACCCAACGGCGACTCGATGTCGCGCTGGGCCTTGTGCACCAACCCGAGGTCCTGTTCCTCGACGAGCCGACGACCGGCCTGGACCCGGAAGCGCGCGCGGCGATGTGGGAGGAGGTCGGCCGGCTGGCCGGTGACGAGTCGCTGGCCGTCCTGCTCACCACGCACTATCTGGACGAGGCCGACCGGCTCGCCGATCGACTGGCCATTGTGGACAGTGGCCGAGTGGTCGCCGCCGGCACACCACACGAACTGAAGGCACAGCTGCGCGGGGACGCGGTACACATCGAACTGCGGACGGCGCCCGACGAACGGGTGGTGCGCGAGGTGGTCGCCACGGTGCCCGGGGTTCGCGAGATATCCCTGGAAGGGCTACGCCTGAGCGCCCGTGCGGACGACGGCGCGGCCGCCGTGCCGGGCACGCTCGCGGCGTTGGACCAGGCGGGGGTACCGGTAGCCGCCGTCACGGTCGCCCGGCCGTCCCTCGACGACGTGTACCTGCGCCACGCCGGCCGCCGTTTCGCCGAAGCCAACGGGAGTATGCAATGACCACACTGGCTGTCGACACCTGGTGGATGACGCACCGCCGGCTCAAGGCGCTCCTGCGCCAGCCGCTGGTACTGGTGTTCACGCTGACCCAGCCGATGATCTGGCTGTTCCTCTTCGGCAACCTGTTCCGCAAGGTCGTCGAGCTGCCCGGGTTCAATGCCCCGTCGTATCTGACGTATCTGGTACCGGGCGTGGTGGTGATGAATGCCGTCTCGTCGAGCATGTGGGCGGGGATGGGGACGATGGAGGAGATCGACCGGGGCACGCTGAACCGGTTCCTCAGCACGCCGGTACGCCGGGGGGCGCTGATGAACGCAAACGTGCTGGAGCAGGCTTTCAGCACGATCCTCCAGTCGGTCATCATCGTGCTGCTGGGTCTCGCCGCCGGCGCACGGTACCCGGGCGGGCTGCCCGGTCTCGCCGTCCTCGTCGTGGCCTCGGCCCTGCTGGGTACCGTCTTCAGCGCGCTGTCGAACACCGTCGGCATGCTGGTACGGCAGCGGGAACCCATCATCGGGCTCAACGTCATGCTGTTGCTGCCGTTGACGTTCCTGTCCTCGGCCTTCATGGCGAAGGACCTGATGCCGCGATGGATGCAGGACGTCGCGGCGGCCAACCCGGTCAACTGGGCGCTGGACAGCACCCGGGCCGCACTGAACAGCCACCCGCACTGGGGTACCGTCCTCGTCCACGGCGGATGGCTGCTCGCGCTCGCGCTCGCGATGGTGGCACTGTCCACGCGCACCTTCCGCGCGTACCAGAAGGCGGTCTAGACCGCGCCGGCCAGGGCGCGGACGGTCAGGCCCAGCCCGACGAGCACCACGAGCGCGGCGGTCGCCGTGGTGCCTGTCGCACGCAGCCGGGTACCGAGCGGGGTCAACCGGGTCGCGAGCCGCGCGACCCACCCCGCTCGGGCCATCCGGCGCTGGACGGCCAGCAGCAGGAGCCCGGCCGCGGTGAGGGTACCAGCCATGCCCAGCCCGTACGCGAGTACCAGCAGGACACCGAAGCCGGCCCGGCCCAGCCCGATCGCGCCGAGCAGCACGACGAGCGCGGACGGGCTGGGTACCAGCCCACCAGCGAGCCCGATCCCGGCCAGGCTGAGCTTGCCATGCGAATGCGAATGCGAGTGGTCGTGATGGTGATGGTGATGGTGATGGTGATGACTGTGCCGGCGGGACTTCACCAGCATCCACCCGCCGACCACGACGATCAGCAGCCCGCTCGCGAGGCCGAGGTGCGCGAGCAACCGGTCACCGGCCAATGCGGTCGACACGCTCAACAGCAGCCCGACCACGAGGACCGCACCGGTGTGCGTCACCGTCACCATCGCACCGACCGCGAGCGCGTCGCGCGGCCGGCCCCGCCGCCCGGCCAGGTACGCGGCCAGTACCGTCTTGCCGTGCCCCGGCAGGGCCGCGTGCCCGGCGCCGAGCAGGATCGCGAGCAGAACGGCGAGGACGGCGAGCAACGGCGTCAGGTGCCCGCCCGCCAGAAGCTGGAACCGCCGCTCGGCGGTCGCGGTGATGCGGGACAGCGGATCGGATCGGCGCGGCGTGACAACCGCGGCCGGACCCGCGGACGCGCCGACCCCGGGGTCCACCCGGAACGAAGCCCTGGTCTGGTCGAGCGCCGAGGACAGCAGGTCCGCCGGGTACGCCCGCAGTTCGTTGCTCACGCTCGTGGCGGACAGCGGTGAGTCGACAAGCCGTACCCCGTCCGCGGTCGCGGTCATCTCCCGCCACCCGACCCGGTCGGTCCGGTAGTGGTTCGTGACAGTCACCGTCGCCGGTGTGTCGAGCCGGGCCGGGGCGCGCAGCGCACACTCCAGCCGGCTGGTCTCGAGTCCACCGGTACCGGGTGCGTACGCGAAGGACGACGACACCACAGTCCACTTGAGACGGTCGTCGGAAGCCCGGACCTCAAAGGAGTCCGCCAACTCACGGCAGGCCTTCGCCGCGTACCCGACGGGGTCGCCGCCGACGAGCGGCCGCTCCTGCCGGGTCGGCAGCTCCGCCGCGTCCACGACCGCGGTGACCTCGACCCGGTCCGGGTGCACGGTCAGCCCGTCGTACTGGTTGATCGTGAAGTTGCCCAAGGGATGCGCGCTCGCCGGGTGCGCCGGCAGTACGAGGACGCCGAGCAGCGCGGCACCCACCACGAACAACCAACGACCAGTCCGGCTCGGACCGGTCGAACGGGGCGCCATCACGAACCCACCTTGGTGAGGAGCTGCCGTGCCACGGGGGCCTCCAGCGGCGAGAAGTACGGATTGGTGGTCAGTGCCCGGGTCAGGTCCGCGCGGGCGGCGTCCCGCTGTCCGAGCGCGGCCTCGATCGCGCCGAGATGGTAGGCGTAGCTGGCAAGGCCAGCGTGTCGGTCACGTCGACATGCTGGCGCCGGGCCCACTCGGCACGCGCCGCGGTCACCGCGTCGGCCGCCCGGCCGGTCGCGAGGTCCAGGCTCGCGGTCGCCAGGCCGTCCACGCCGCCGTTGGCGGTGAACAGTTGCACGGCCGCGTCGGCGAGGCTCAACTGCGTCATGGCGTCGGCCGGCCGGCCCACGAGGCGCAGCAGGTCGGCGTACTCGATGAGTGGCGGCGTCGAGGGCCCGGCGCATCAGCGCGGTCGCGTCGTCGGTGCGCCCGTGCAGTTCGAGGTCGTAGGAGGCGCGGGCGTACGCGGCGAGGCCCGGCCGCAGGTCGAGCATGCGCTGTACCGCGTCAGTCGCGGCGGCGGAGTCACCAAGTTGGGTCTGCGCGTCGGCGAGCACGCCGTACGCATCGGCGGAGTACCCGTCGACCGCGAGCGCGGCACGCGCCTGGTCCCGGGCGCCGGCGAAGTCGTGCCGGGCGTTGGCGAGTGCGCCGAGGGCCACGAGGGCATCGACGTTGCCGTCGGGGTGCAGGGTCAGCGACTGCTGCGCCGCGCCCTGTGCCTTCTGGTAGTACGTGGGGTTCGCGGTGACCCGGGCCTCCTCGACGTACGCGGAGGCGAGGGCGGCCCAGGTGCGCCAGTCCTTCGGCAGGGTACGCAGCCGGTCCTGGGCGCGGGCGATGCTGTCGGCGAGCCGGTCGGTCGGCGCGGCGACGGGCGCAGCGGCCGGGCGCGAGTGTCCCCCCAACACGCCACCGGTCAACAACAGGACAACGGCAACCAGCACCGGCACACCGAGATAGATCAGCGGTCGTCGCATGAGAGGTCTCCGGGTAATTCAGGGGGTGGCGCGCCGCCGGAGCGGCGCGCCACCCGGGGTTACAACGGGAGGGTGTCGTCTGCCGGGACCATCGTGCGCCGGCGCCACCAGACGAACAGGAACGCGGTACCGAGCATCACGACCACGGCTGCGCCGACGCCGGCCGAGATGTACCCGACCGTGCTCGCCGTGGAGTCCTTGTTGCTGAACGCGGCCGGTGTCGTGGACGGCGCGGGTGCCGGTGCGGCACCGGTCTTGCCCGCCTTCGCGTTGACGGCGGCCGTGTTCGGCAGGGCGATGTACGGGAACTTGTCGCTGAAGGCGTTGTCGTTCGCGTCCACCTTGTCACCGGCGAGCAGGCCCAACCGGTTGGGGTTCTTCGACACCGGTACCGACAGGTTCAGCCGCAGCATCTCCGACGGCCGGAACTTGCTCGCGTCCACGTCGGCGTTGTTGAGCTGCGAGTTGAGGTCGGCCTTGATCGGGCCGCCCGCCTTGGTGGTGATCCCGGTCAGGAAGATCTCCACGAGGTCGTTGCGCGGCGCGGCCGGCGCCGGCACCTTGTAGATGCTCTCAATCAGGCGAGGCACCTCGGGGTCGGTGACCCGCTGCACGACGGCCGGGATGCCCGCGTCCTTGTCCGGCGACAGGGAGTTGAAGGCGTCCTTGAGCCCGGCCGGCACCACGACCTCGTTCACCAGCGGGTTGCCCAGCCGGGACACCTGTACCCGGTCCCTGCGGGCGTTGTCGCTGGCGTCCGGCTGGCCGGACATGCGTACCCGGCCGCGGTCGGTCGTCGTCCAGATGCCGATGTTCGGGTTGCGCTTGGCGTCGCCCTTGAGCGCCACGTCCTTGAACGGCACCTGCAGGGCGATCGTGTTGACGTTGTACCCGGCCAGCGTGTCCTGGCCGACCTCGCTCAGGTTGCCGCCGTAGAGCAGGTCGAACACCCGCAGGTCGAGGAAGAACGGGTCGTCGGCCTGGCCGGCGTAGCTCTTCCAGCCACCGGGCAGCGTGATGCTGGCCTGGTCGCGCAGCTTGCCGTAGTCCGGCATCGAGGCCGGGCCGACCCGGGACGGGGCGACCGGAGCGTCCTTGATGCGCGTCTTGAACGGCTGGCCGTTGAACGACGACTCCAGCGTGTAGGTCTGGCGGACCAGCAGGTTGGGGTCGTCGATCGAGTTGACCGGTCCCTTGTTGTACAGGAACGTGTCGTTGCCCCGCTTGTCGATGGTCTGGAAGGTGTACCGGAACGTGGCGTCCGGCTTACCGTCCCCGTCGTTGTCGACGTAGATGTTGTACGCCGCGTCGGTCGCGAACGGGTAGAAGTTCGGGCCGCCGTTGGGCTCCTCGAACGGTTGCCAGTTCGCGATGAACGTGACGTAGTCCGGACGATCCGGGCTGACGAACGCGTACAGGTCGGTGTTGTCGATCGCGGGGTCCGCCGCGACCAGCGGTGCCTCCCGGTGGCTGGACGCGTTCGCGGCGCCCGGCCCCAGGCCGTAGACCACGCCGCCGAGCACGGTGGCCGTGGCGAGTACCGCCAGACCACGTCGCGCCCGGCTCGAGGTCGAGCTGAATTTCATGTCGTTCCCTCCTGAACCGATTGCGCACCGACGTCGTGTAGTCGGTGTCGGCGGTACCGCGGGGGGCGGTACCGCCGGCTCATCACGTCTTCGGAGCGCAACCGTCCCCGGCCGGGTGACTGTGGGATTGCCGTCACCGACCCATCCGGACCGGCATCGGCTCCGAATGAGCTGGTACGGCTCAGGAAGGCTTGACCGCGCGGGTCCACTCGTTGTCGGTGTCGACCTCGCGATCCCACGCGGCCCGGTTGTGCGCGGCGGGATCGAGGTCATTGCCCATCGATGAGTGCCTCCGCCACGCCCACCGGATCCACGACCTGGTGCAGGTGCTCGCCCGGGAGGTGGGTGACCGGCCAGCCGCGCGCCCGTGCCTCGTCGGCCATCGGCTGGTACGCCGGA